>Ga0180437_10002665_pt1 | contig 27974 bp, 39 predicted proteins | sample SS_ome_4_FD_132410 | JGI IMG/M metagenome (GOLD analysis project Ga0180437, IMG submission 132410) | Hypersaline lake sediment archaeal communities from the Salton Sea, California, USA - SS_3_D_1 metaG | ecosystem: Environmental > Aquatic > Non-marine Saline and Alkaline > Hypersaline >...
CCAAAAACCGAATCTTTTTACTCGCTCTCTTAAAAAAAGATCTAGAAAAGACACTGTCTTTTGCCCATAAATCGATGAAAAACGATCCTGAATTTGTGTCTACAGCTTTTCAACTCAACCCCAAAAAAACCCTAGATGTCCTCCAAGAGACCAACTCAACCTTGTTGGATACTCCTGAATTTATGTCTACGGTCATCGATTGCCCTGCAATAGATATTTTTTCTCTCCTTCAAACACCTAAATCTAAATTGTCCAAAAACCGAATCTTTTTACTCGCTCTCTTAAAAAAAGACCTAGAAAAGACACTGTCTTTTGCCCATAAATCGATGAAAAAAGACTCTGTATTTAAACGCGATGTAATAAATCACTCTATAGGCCAGGCATACAAGTATGGTTACGTAGGAATATTTGGAGCCTTCGGTTATTCACTACTAAAAGCTGCTCAATGGATCAAAAACTTACTTGTAAAGCCTTTTACTCAACACCGACCAAAGAGAGATCGTTGACAACGACATCGGCCCCAGCCATAGCGAGCTCCTCTTTGCTATTGGCTCGATCAACTCCAATAACAATGAATCCCCCCTTTTTGCCTGCTTGAACACCTGAGATGGCGTCTTCGACAACAATGGTCCTTTTTGGTTCTGCACCAAGCCGTTTGGCAGCTTCTAAAAACATGTCTGGCTCGGGTTTGCCAGAAAGAGAAAGGCTTTTCAAATAACCTTTCTTCTTTTTTGTACCATAACAATTAACAAACACTAAGTACTGAACGAGAAGCAACTTCAAAAAAAGAAGGTTCTCATAATATTATATATCCTGGAAAGCTTGAGTGAGAAAAACTATGGCGTCTGTTAATTCTCTTCCACCCTTTATGTCCCTTCCTGCAGAAATGTGGGGATACATAGTGGAATACCTGCCGTTTCGAGATGCACAAAATTTTGGGAAAATATGCCGTGCTGCTCAAGGGGCATTCAAGAGCTTTGTTGCCGATCGGGCTATTGAAGAGACTATTCCAGCCCTTTTGAGGCAAGAGACATTTTCTCTTAGCTTAATGTCAAAACCATATCGCAAGAATAGAAAATTTGTGTGCGCAGCCTTTCGCATTGACGAAAGAAATTTCAACGCCATTGATAAAACAGTTCAAAAAGACGCAGAAGTTCTTAAAACAGCAGTTGTAAGTCTCATCTTTTTTAATGAAGGCCCAGATAACATTGTAAAGAGCCTCGTAGAGACCGTAAAAGATGGTGAACAATTTTTGAATATTGTAACAAATCTCTCACCTCAGCAACGTCCTGATAAAGAGGTGTGGAGAAAACACGGCCTGGGTAGTTTTCCTTATTCTTCGTTTCAAAATGACAAAGAGGTTCTCTCTAATATATTAGAGCACCAAGATGTGTTAGTAATTGTCTTATCCGATCTTAAATACAAGCAATCCGAACTGCTTAATGACCCTAATTTTATACTCAGGGCATTTCGAAGCCATTCAGGCTCAATCTCGCCTTCTCTTAGATACCTCAACCCTGTTTTATTGAATGATTGTAACTTTATGCTCTCAGTGTTTCGAATTAATGCACTAGCACTATTAGATTTTCTCAGAAGCACCAATTCCGGTCTCTTGTATGATCAAGGCTTTATGTTTACAGCGCTTCAGATCGATTTACAGAAAACCCTGGATTGTCTTCGAATGGATAACTCCTATTTGTTAGAGGATTCTGACTTTATGCTCACAGCGCTTCAGATCGATTTACAGAAAACCCTGGACTGTCTTCGAATGACTAACTCCTATTTGTTAAAGAATTCTGACTTTATGCTCACAGCGTTTCAGATCGATTTACAGAAAACCTTGGATTGTCTTCGAATGGCTAATTCCGATTTGTTAAACAATTTTTACTTTATGCCTACAGCACTTCAGATCGACTTACAGAAAACCCTGGATTGTCTTCGAATGGCTAACTCCGATTTGTTAAACGATCCTTACTTTATAATTACAGCAGTTCAGATCGATTTACAGAAAACACCTAACTCTGCTTTGGTAAACGATCCTGATTTTATATTCCCAATACTTCAGATCGGTGTACAAAAAACCTTACATTCTCTTCAAAAGGCCAACTCTGCTTTGGTAAACGATCCTGACTTTATACTCAGGACCCTTACAGTTGACTCATTGCAAACATTGAATTTTCTTAAAGAGACCAATTCCGCTTTCTTGAAGGATCTTAATTTTATACTCAGGGCTCTTACAATTGACCCATGGCAAACACTGAGTTGCCTTAAAGAAACCAATTCTGCTTTCTTGAAGGATCCTGATTTTATGTTCAGGGCCTTTACAGTTGATTCATGGGAAACATTGATTTGCCTTAAAGAGACCAATTCTGCTTTCTTGAGGGATCCTGATTTTATGTTCAGAGCGTTTAGGATTGACCCATGGCAAACAATAGTCTGTCTTAAAAAGATCAATTCTGCTTTCTTGAATGATCCTGTCTTTGTACTCAACTTGTTTCAGCTTAATTTAGAGAAAAGCCTGAAATTCCTAGAATATTTTGCTAAGTATGCGAACTTTGCTTTGCCCCTGTTAGACAATCCTGAGTTTATGCTCAAAATCTTCGACCTTTATCCATCACAATTTTTTAGATTTTTTTACCTCAATGGCAAATCAAAGCTGTCTAAAGACCAAACTTTTTTACTCGGTCTCTTAGAAAGAGAGTTAATGCTTGCATTATCTCTTGCTGATGAATCGATGAAAAACGATCCTATATTTAAACGTGCTGTAGTCAGCCGTTCTATATTCTGGGCCCATACCTATGGCTATATGAAAGTATTCGGGAGCATAGTGCCATGCACTAAAAAACCTGTTCTTTTGTCCTAAGACTTTTTACGCAATATCGACCAAAGAAAGATCACTGACAACGACATCAGCACCAGCCGTAGAGAGCGCCTCTTTAATATTGGCTCGATCAACTCCGATAACAATGAAGCCGCCTTTTTTGCCTGCCTGAACGCCTGAGATGGCATCTTCGACAACAATAGTTCTGTTAGCTTCTGCACCAAGCCGTTTGGCGGCCTCTAAAAACATATCTGGCTCAGGTTTGCCAGAAAGAGAGAGCCTTTCAAGTTCTAGGCCATCTACAGATGTATCAAAAAGATCTGTAATGTTGGCAGCTTCAAGGACGGTGGAGCTGTTTTTGCTCGAAGAGACAACAGCTGTTTTCACTCCACTTTCTCGAAGCTTTTTGATAAGGGCAATGCTACTTTCATAGCACTCAACGCCATGTTCTTTGAGAACCTTATGAAAGATCCGATTTTTTCTATTTCCAAGACCACAGACGGTCTCTTCTTCTGGAGAGTCTTCGGTGGTTCCTCGAGGAAGATGAATTCCTCTCGATTGTAAAAAGGTCTCCACACCATCGTAGCGGGGCCTACCATCGACATATCTTCGATAATCCTCTTCACTAAAGGGAGCTTCCCCCTTTGTTTGAAGATATTCATCAAAAAGCTCTTTCCAGGCTGCAGCATGAGTCTTTGCTGTCTTTGTCACAACACCATCGAGATCAAAAAGAACAGCCTGAATCTTTTTTGTATCAATTGTAAACATGTCCATTACTATGCCTGTTACAAAAACAGACTAAAAAAAAACAACCCTAGATACCAAAAGCGCAAAAATGGAGATCGTTAGATCTCCATTTTTGCGCTTTTGGGGGAGCTCGAGGGGCAGTGCCCCTCGAGAAAAGAAAAAAAACTACTCAGCGAGATACTCTAGATAGCAACGCTCGCCATTGTCACCGACTCTGTTGCCTGGGAGGCGGGTGATCCTGGTGTATCCACCTTGGCGATCTTGAAAGCGGGGACCGAGGACGGTGAAGAGCTTATCCATGACTTGGCGGTCGATGTTATAGGAGGAGGTGTTACCGGATTTGGCAGATCGACGCTCTTTGGGAGTTAGGGTGTTGTACTGGATCATCAGCTCGGCAATAACTTGCCGGCGGGCAGCGAGAGATTTCGATTTTGCTTTCGTTATTAGCTTGTCAGCAAAGCGACGAATCTCTTTTGCTTTTACAACTGTTGTCTCTATTCTTTCGTTATGGACCAAAGATTTCAGCATATTAGCTATCATGCAGCGTCTGTGCGAAGTCGTTCGTCCTAGTTTTGCCCTTCGCTTTGCATGTCTCATACTTTCTTTTCCTTTTTCTTTATCTTACGCTCTTCAATAATTTCTTTAATTCGATCTTTGACATTATCAGGGGTAATATCAAATTTCGAAAGATCCATACCAAGAGAGAGCCCGAGGTCGAGCAGTTTTGCTCTGATCTCGTAGAGCGATTTCTTTCCAAAGTTTCTAAACTCGAGCATCTTCTTCTCTGGGATACAGACAAGCTCTGCTAGTGTATCTATATGTTGATTTGAAAGGCAGTTTGTAGATCTGACGGAGAGTTCGATCTCATCGATACGGCGAACAAGCTTGTCAAGAAGCTTGTCATCATCACAGCTCTCACTGCTCTTGTCTTCGTAGATGAGCTCTGGCTCTTGAAGCTGTCCGAAAACTTCGAGATTACCGGAGAGAATCTGAGCTGAAAAAGAGAGCGCTTCTGTTGGCGTTAACCTTCCATCTGTTGTGACCTCTAATACCAGCCTGTCATAGTCGGTATCCTGACCTACTCGAGTGTTCTCAACGATATAATTTGCTAAAACAACGGGTGAAAACTGTGTATCGACAACAATTTCACCTTCAGCTTTGTTAGAAATCTCATGCCTTTCAGAAGGAACATACCCCTTGCCAAAACCGATTCTAAAATCAATCTGACGATCTATTGGCTTTGTTACTGTGAAGAGGTGGAGTTCAGGATTGATGACTTCGAAAGGAGAGCTTTTGAAAAGGTCTCCAAGGGTAACTGGAAGAGCCCCTTTGTTCTTATCAAGCTCTTTTTGTGTTACCTTAACTTGAGCAGAGATAATCCTCCCCTCTCGTGAGACAGTAGTGCTCTCATCAGTTAAAAGGCGGCGAAGCCGTGCTCCCTTCAAATTTAAGACGATATTGGTAACATCTTCAGTTATCCCGTCAATTGCCATAAACTCATGGGGCACACCTTCCATATGGAAAGAGATAATCCCCGGAGTTTCAAGGCTTGTAAGCAATATCCTTCGAAGTGCGTTACCAACACTGTGGCCAAAGACGCGCTCATACGGCTCGATAATAAACCGAGCATACGTAGCATTTGCATCTTTTACAACAACTCGCCTTGGTTTTTCCTGTGCGGCGAATTTAACTTGCATATCTTATACTCCCAATAATCCTTTTATACCCTGCGTCTCTTGCGAGCTCGACAACCATTATGAGGAACTGGTGTCTTATCGCGAATCGCTGTAACAGTGAGTCCTGCACTCATCAATCCTCGCACAGCAGGCTCCCTTCCAACACCTGGCCCTTTCAAATCAACCTCTACCTCTCTCATCCCTTGAGAAACTGCGATCTTTCCAGCATCTTGAGCAGCAACTGTCGCAGCAAAGGCCGATGATTTTCTCGATCCTGAATATCCAGACTTACCAGCCGATGACCAGGCAACAACCTTTCCAGATGGATCCGAAATAGCAATAATAGTGTTGTTAAACGTTGCCTTAACGTGAGCTACTCCTACAGGAACATTACGAGTAACTTTTTTACGCCCTCGCACTCCCTTTTTAGGCCCACTTTGCTTCGCAGTACTCAAAATCTATTCTCCTTACTCTAAATCTTTATGCCTGAGGTGCTCTCTTTTTACCGGCAACAGTTCTTCGAGCGCCTTTGCGGCATCTCGCATTAGTTCTTGTTCGCTGCCCTCGTACAGGCAACCCTTTTTTGTGGCGAACCCCTCTATAACAATGGATGCCAACTAAACGTTTTATGTTATTTTGGACCTCACGTCTCAAATCCCCTTCAATCGTGTACTGATCCTGTAAAAGACTTGAGATTTGAGCAACTTCGTCAGGAGTAAGCGTATGCGCTCTCCTGTCTGGATTCAAATTTAATTTACTAATAATGTTCCGGGCAAGCGTCGGCCCTATTCCATATATATAACGCAAGGATATCTCTAAGCGCTTTCTGTCCGGAATATCTACACCTAAAATTCGTACCATCTTTCTCTCCAAAAGATTAGAAGATCTCAAACCCCAAATTAAGATTTCTCTTGGGGTTTAAAAAGTATATCAAAAAACGGATATTAACCCAAGCACACCACCAAGCCTCTACCGAAACTTCGGTCGCCTCATGAAGCCTTCATACCGACGCATAATCAAATGCGACTCAACCTGCTTCATTGTATCTAATACAACTCCAACAAGAATAAGCAGCGCTGTTCCTCCAAAAAAGTAACTGATCTGATGGGGAACATTCATAATTCTGCTTATAACCGTTGGAAAGAGCGCTAGAGCTGCTAATGAACACGCGCCTATTAGTGTAATTCGATGCATCGTTGTCTCTAAATATTCCTGAGTATGTCTTCCTTGACGGACACCGGGAATAAAGGCGCCATTTTTTTTCATATCAGAGGCGATCTGGTCAGGATGAAACTGAGTTGCTGTCCAAAAGTAGGTAAAAAAGAGAATTAATCCCACATTCAGGAGTAAGTATATTGTTGAGCCTGGCGAGATTGCAGAGGCTACTCGACCAATCCAATTTCCTGATCCAATAAATTGACCAAGGGTTGCCGGAAACATCAAAAGCGATGAAGCAAAGATGACAGGAATAACACCTGCATAGTTTACTTTCAGAGGCAAATATGAACTTCCCGCCCCCTGAACCTCTCTCATTCCAACAACACGGCGCGCATATTGAAGGGGAATCTTTCTCTGGCCCTGAATAATATAGATCGTCGCGATAACCACCCCAACAAAAAGCGAAAGCAAGACAAGCAGGGTGAAAAGAGAGATCTGTCCTGGCCCAGGACTCTCTAAATTAAGCTGTTGAATGATCAGGCCAATTGCTCCTGGAAGCTGTGACAAAATACCTGTTGCAATGATCAGACTCATGCCATTGCCAATACCCTTCTCTCCTATCTGCTCACCAATCCACATTAAAAAACAGGTTCCCGTTGTCATTGTCGTAATCATAATACTATAGAAAAGCCACGGTATTCCAAATGCCTGCACAGAGAGAATGTCCGGAGATATTATCCCTGGATGGGATTTATTCATCTGCAATGCATAGCGCGCATAAAGAGATGACTGAATAAAGGCCAAAATAAGCGTTCCAAATCGCGTCCAACGGCCGACTTTTCTTTTGCCTTGATCAGGATTCTCTCTAACTTCCCGCTGCAAACCAGGTAAAAGAGCAACAAGCAGCTGAATAATAATGGATGCTGAGATATATGGAACAACACCAAGAGCAAAGATGGTCATCTGCGAAAAGGCACCACCACTAAAAATGTCGATAAGCTGAAAGAGATTTTGCCCCCCACCTGTTGCTTGTCGAAAGTAGGAAAGCGCTGTATCACCATCGATACCAGGAACCGGAATGAATCCTCCAATGCGATATACAAGCAACAACAAAAGGGTAAACTGAATCTTTTTTACGAGTTCAGCACTCTGGAGAATTCGACGTAGGGTTTCCTTCATATCGCCTCTATTTGACTGATGTATATTTCAATCCAGCCTTGTCGAGTTTTTCTCTCGCAGCAGCTGAGAAGCAGGAAGCTTCAATCGAAATCTTTTTCGAGATCTCTCCATCACCAAGAATCTTCACGCCATGAATCCGGCCTTTTAGAAACCCTTTTTGTCGCAATGCCTCAATGGTTACTGTATCACCATCATTGAAAACTTCGTCGATCTGAGAAAGGTTAATCGTTTCAAGTCTCTTTAAAAAGCGTCCTCTGGTAAATCCACGAACAGGAAGCCTTCGATACAAAGGAAGTTGACCACCTTCATAGCGAGCACGAGATTTCCAGCCCGATCGAGCTCCTGCACCCTTAACACCACGACAACAGGTCTTTCCGCGATTTGATCCCATGCCACGACCAAGCCGCTTTTGTCGCTTAGAAGGACGAGAACTATTTTTCAATTGATTGAGCTTCATACCGTTTTACTATCTCCGAGCTTCCAAAATTTGTTCGCGTGGAATCATTGTCGTAAGCGCACGAAAGACCGCCCGAACCTGGTTAACAGGATTGCTAGAACCAATGATCTTTGCCATCACATCACTATAACCTGCAAATTCAAGTACTGCTCGAATTTTCGATCCAGCAATAAGTCCTGTTCCCTTTCCAGCGGGCCGCATAAGCAAAGAGACCCCATCCCACTTTACCTGAATATCGTGGGGAATGGTTGTTCCTTCAAGAGGAACTGTGATCATATTCTTTCGTGCCGCCTCTCCACCTTTTCGAATGGCATCTGTAAGTTCGTTAGCCTTTGCAAATCCAAAACCAACTCGACCCTTGCCATCTCCAACGAGAATAAGAGCGGAAAAACTCATCTTTCGACCACCCTTGACAGTCTTTGAACACCGATTGATGAAAAGAACCTTTTCCATCAAACCGGACTCAGCGCCCTCTTTTTTTGCACTCTCTGACATTCTTGCCATCTTCTTTCCTTTTATTTGGGCTAACACTGAACACCCTGTGTCCGAGCAGCTTGAGCTACTTCAGCCAAAATACCATGATACTTAAAGGGACCGCGATCGAAAATCACCTCTAGAATCCCTTGCTCCTTTGCTTGAGAGGCAATAGCCTCTCCTAAAGCTCCAGCTGATTTTTTATTTCTCTTTCCTTTTGACTTTTTGCTGTAGGTAGACGCTGCAGCAAGAGTGTGCCCGTTTTCATCATCAATAAGTTGCACAACAATATGCCTATTTGTCTTAACAACACTCATTCGAGGCCGCTTTGCTGTGCCACGTATCCACTTTCGTACACGCAGTGCTCTTCTTTGCTTATTAGCTACAATTTTTTTTGCTTCGTGATTCATCTTTTATTCTTTCCTACTTCTTAGCCGCTTTTCCAGCCTTTCGTCTCACATATTCGTCTTTATAGCGAATTCCTTTACCCTGATATGGCTCTGGAGGCCGTTTTGAACGAACTTGTGCTGCAAACTGTCCTACAGCCTGTTTCTCAATGCCGGAAATAATAATAAGCGTATTCTTCTCAACAGCGACCTTTAGATTCGATGGAATCTTCATTCGTGTTGGGTGCGAATAGCCTACCTGAACATCTAACTCCGAACCCTGCACTGCTGCTCTATACCCAACACCGATCATCTCCAGTCTCTTTTCAAAACCAGCACTGACCCCAATGATCATATTTTGAATCAATGAGAAATACAGACCGTGCAATCTTCTTAATTGTGGTGTTGAATCTACAGTCTGTACACGCAAGACACCATTTTCAACTGTAACGACAACGCCTTCTGCTATTTCCTGTACCAAACTCCCCTTAGGACCTTTAACTGTAACAACATTCTCTTTTGTTGTTACCTCAACACCCTTAGGAAGCGTAATTGGAACTTTACCTTTTCGTGACACAACTATACCCTTTTATCTTACCATACGTAACAGATCACTTCACCGCCGACATTCTGCTCAAGCGCCTTTTTGCCACTCATCATACCCTTAGATGTCGAAATAACCGATAATCCCAGTCCACTTCGAACATAGGGTATCTGTTTTGCACTTACATAGTGGCGCCTACCCGGTTTTGAGATCCTTTTTAACTCTTTGATTACTGAGTTGCGATTTGGGCCATATTTCAAAAAGACACGCATTTTAGGAATTGCTACATCCTTTTTGACAAGAATGTGTTCAACATAATGCTCCTCTTTGAGGACCTCTGCAACAGCCTCTAACACAGTACTCCAGGAAAGATCGACATATCTGTGACCAGCCCTACATGCGTTACGAATTCTCGTTAAAAAATCTGATATTGAATCGCTATGCATCTCTTTATTTCTCCTTCCAACCGGAAACCACAACAGGCAGGCCCTTAAAAGGAATACCTAAAAGCCTAAGCAACTCTATGCATTCCTCATCTGTACGAGCACTCGTAACAAAGTTAATATTCATTCCCTGGACCCTTTTCACCAAATCCAGGTTCAACTCGGGAAAAATCTGCTGATCTTCAAGACCAAGCGAGTAGTTTCCTCGCCCGTCACATTTTACTGAAAATCCCCTAAAGTCGCGTATTCGAGGAGCACAAATATTACAAAATCTCTCCAAAAAATCGAACATGCGTTTTCCTCGAACGGTTACCTTTAAGCCCAATGGCTGCCCCTTTCGAAGTTTGAAGTTCGAAATAGACTTCTTTGCTCGAGTTAAAATCGGCTTCTGGCCAGAGATAAGCGCTAATTCATTTGTCAAATCTTGAATCGCATTCTTATCTTTCGTAGCATCAGCGATCCCCATGCTGATAATAATCTTATCAAGCTGGGGTATCTCCATACTATTCTTATACCCAAAGCTTTTAGTAAGCTCTGGCTTTATCTCATCTGTATAACGCTTTTTCAGCTTCGACATCGTTGACCCTATTTCTTCACACTTTTCAATGTTCGTCGCACAACAGCTTGTCCCTCTTGCATATAGTACAGCTCTCGCTCTCCTTTCTCATTTGTGCGAACTTTCAATTTCAATGGCGTCCCACTGTCATCACATGGACAGACATTGGAGACATGCATCGGTCTTTCCATTTCAACCAATCCACCTTGTGGATTGTTTTGCGACGGTTTTACATGCTTTTTACACATGTTTACACCCTCAACAACAACACGATCTCTCAAACAGGCCATAACTGTACCCTGTTGGCCGCGAGCATTCCCCGCAATAACAAGAACCTTATCTCCCTTTCGTATCTTTTTTGATCGTTTTTGCTTCATCTTCCTATCCATCTCTTAGATAACCTCAGGAGCTAGGGAACCAATTTTTATAAACCCGTGATCTCGCACCTCTCGAGCAACCGAGCCAAAGACACGAGTACCGCGTGGATTTCCTTTTTCATCGATAATCACACAGCTGTTGCTATCAAATTTGATATATCCATCCTTTCTTCGAATCGATTGACGCGTTCTAACTATAACCGCTTTAACAACCTCCCCCTTTTTCAGATTCGAGTTGGGTTCAGCTTCACGAACACTACAAACAACAACATCACCAACACGTGCATAGCGTCGACGTGAACCGCCAAGCACCTTAAAACATTTAACTCTCTTTGCACCGCTATTATCAGCCACTTTTAGCTCAGTTTCCTGTTGAATCATCTCTTTTTTCCCTTGTACTTATTTGCTTAAAGCAGGGCCTACAACTCGCCATCTCTTCAATTTAGATAGAGGGCGGGTTTCCATAATTTTCACAACATCTCCCGCTCTCAGCGTCCCAGAGTCATCGTGCGCATAATATTTTGCAGAACGTGAGATTACTTTTCCATATCTCGAATGCCTACATAGACGTGAGACTTTGACAACCACAGTTTTGTTCATCTTATTAGAGACAACTGTCCCTTGAAAAACTTTACGGTATCCTCTCTGCTGATCTTCTTTCATATACTTCCTTAAACCTGTTATATAAGCGGTGCTCGAAGGTTCTCTTCTAATTGCCTCTCACGCAAAATTGTGAGAATACGAGCAACCTCTTTTCTAGCGTTTCGCTTTCTTGTCAGCGTTCCTTTCTGTTCTCCAGTTGCTGTCGCTGTACTACGCTCAACAAACTGCACTTTCTTGAGCATTTCAATCTCTGCCTTGAGCTCATCTGTACTCTTTTTTCGAAGATCGGTCATCATTTCGTTCTTTTTCACTTTTTATCGCTCCTCACACTCTTTCAACTCGGTCTACAAATCTTGTCCGAATCCCGAGCTTTGCAGCAGCCCGTCGTAGAGCTTCCTGTGCCATCTCACGTGTCACATTTCCTACTTCAAATAAGATTCGGCCAGGCTTTACAGGAGCAACCCAATGGTCAAGCCCCCCTTTTCCTTTACCCATTCTGGTTTCAGCAGGTTTTTTCGTAACAGGCTTGTCCGGAAAAACACGAATCCACACCTTTCCCTTACGACTAAAATAACGTGTGATCGTAATTCGACACGCTTCAATCTGCTGGGCAGTAATATAACCTCTATCCAAAGCTTGAATACCAAAATCACCAAAGTCCACAAAAGAGCCGCCCTTGCTTAACCCAGAAAGGGACCCTTTCATCCTTTTACGGTGTTTTGTCTTCTTCGGCATTAACATAACAATTATGCTCCTACTGTTGCCTCAACAGGTGTTGCCTGTGATTCCGCAGAAGCTTTCCGTTTCATACGGACCTGCTCACCACGATTAATCCAGACTTTTACACCAATTATTCCGTATGTTGTCATCGCCCTACCATAGGCAAAATCAACGTCTGTTCTCATCGTCTGAAGAGGAATAACTCCATCTTTATACCACTCGGTTCTTGCAATTTCTGCCCCACCAAGACGACCTGAGACCTGCACTCGAACTCCAGCAGCACCAGCCTCTCGAACATTTTGCATAGCTTTTTTCATAGCCCTTCTAAAGGGAATTCTTCTTTCAAGTTGCTTTGCAATGCCATCTGCAACGATTTTTGCATCGAGATCTGGACGTTTGACCTCCTCAACCTCAATCCAAACATCTTTATTTGTCAGTTTGGAAAGCTGAGCTCGAAGTCGATCAATTTCACTTCCCTTTTTCCCGATAACCAATCCTGGACGCGCTGTATGAATTACCACCTCAATTTTATCGCTCATTCGCTTGATAGAAATAGCGGCAGTACCCGCACAGCACGATTCTGCCATCAAGAAATCTCGGATCTCTTTGTCTTCTTTAAGACAATTTCCAAATTCCTGCTTACTGGCAATCCACCGCGATTTCCAATTGCGATTCATAACGAGTCTAAATCCAACCGGATGTGTTTTCTGTCCCATTTTTTCGCTCCTTACCTCGCCGCAACAATAACAGTAAAATGACTCATTCTCTTTAGAAAAGGATGTCGACTTCCCTTACTTCTGGGCTTTGACCGCTTCATTCGAGGTCCATCATCTACACGAACCTCATCTACTACCAACTGATCTTTCGATATATCATGTCGAGCTTCTGCATTTGCTATAGCACTCATGAGCGTCTTCTTTAAAAGACGGCCCCCTTTTAATCCTGAAGCTGTCAGTTGGTCTTCAGCCTCACTCGCACTTTTTCCTCGAATCAGTCCAGCGGCCAATCTCGCCTTACTTGGACTGATGCGAACAAATTTTGTCTCTGCTTTATATCGCATTATTCTCGTATCCTACTTCTTGACTGGATGTCCCTTAAACTGCCTCGTTGGAGCAAACTCTCCCAACCTGTGGCCAACCATATTTTCCGTTACATAAACTGAAAGATGCTTGCGCCCATTGTGCACATCAAAGGTATGCCCAACCATCTCTGGCAAGATCATCGATCGTCTTGACCACGTCTTGATCGTGCGTTTCACTTTAGTTTCATTTTGCTCGACAACCTTTCTCAACAGATGGTGGTCGACAAATGGTCCCTTTTTAAGCGATCTAGCCATAAATTAATCCCTACGCTTAACGATAAATCGAGTTGAAGCTTTTCGCTTCTTACGTGTACGCATACCCTTTGTCTGCCATGCCCATGGAGACTGTGGTATATATCCATTGTGCTTACCCTCTCCACCACCGTGTGGGTGATCAACAGGGTTCATAGCAGTACCACGAACTGTAGGTCGTATTCCTCGCCATCGCGTACGACCAGCCTTTCCTTCAACACGAACACCGTGTTCAGAATTTGAGACAACACCGAGTGTTGCCCGACAATCTTCTTTAACAACTCTCATCTCACCAGATGGTAGACGAATGGTTGCATATCCACCACTTCGCCCCATAAGTTGGGCAGAAAGACCGGCAGAACGAACGAGAATCGCTCCTCGTCCTGGTATCATCTCTATATTATGGATAACAGAACCGATAGGCATACAACGAAGTCTTGTTGTACATCCTCTAGAGAATTTTGGGTCCTTATCACTCGAGACAACAATGTCGCCAGCTTTAATCCCTTCCGGAGCGATAATATATCTCTTTTCTCCGTCCCGATAATTTAAAAGGGCAATAAATGCTGACCGATTTGGATCATATTCAACAGAAGCAACACTTGCTGGGATGTCGAGCTTATCACGTTTAAAATCAATTACTCGATAAAACCGCTTGTGTCCTCCCCCTCGATGACGACAGGTGATCCGACCATTGTTATTTCTTCCACCAGTTTTCTTTACTATTTTACACAATGACTTTGTCGGTTTCACTTTCTTTCGATTAGCATCAACTCGTGTAAGCTGGTTATTACCAGGTTGTACTAATCGCCTTCTTCCAGGAGTGGTTGGTCGGTACTTTTTTAACATTTTCTTCTACCCTCTAACCCTAGTCAAGTTGGTTTCCGACAGCAAGTGTCACAATAGCTTTTTTACATCGAGATACTGTTCCCGGATTCATCCTGCCTCGCCTATTTTTCTTTTTTGGCTTCACAAAGATCGTATTGACCTTCACAACTTTGACATTTTGTTCTGCATAAATCGCTTCGATAGCCTCAGCAATTTCCGGCTTCTTTGCATTTGGATCAACTTCAAATGTATATTTTGGATTTTCACATCGAGACACAGACTTATTGCTCGTCGCACTTTTCAAGCTTTCTAACATTGCACTTTTTTCTGTAAGTCGCCGTCGTTTCACAACATCATATGGACTTCGCATTTTTTACTCTCCCTTTCGGCTTACAAGCCACCCTTCTAGCTCTGACAATGCTTCTTCTGAGATCACTATATCTTTTGCCAATGCAACGCTTTGGCCATCTACCTCTCCAACAAGCCTGAATTCAGCACCAGGAATATTGCGAATACTTTTTTTCATATTTTCGTGGCCAAGAGAGCATACACTTAAAGACCTTTTCCCAACACCGCCTATCTCAACAAAGGCCCCTTCACCAATAACAAGAACTCGTCGATCACATCCTTTTTGTTGGAAGAATGTATGCATCAGCTTTGTTTTCGGCTCTTCTATCTCAAATGAATCCACAACAATAATATGACCTTCTCGTATCTTTTCACCAATAAGAGCTCGAACAGCAGCTCTCTTCTCTTTTCGATTTATTCGCACATGCATATCGAACTTTGGTCGTGGACCAAAAGCACGGCCACCACCTCGGTATTGTGGACCAACCAAGTTTCCATGACGAGCTCGTCCTTGTCCTTTTTGAGGGAACGGCTTTTTCGTCGTGTGCTTTACTTCCGCTCGAGTCTTTGTGCTCGCATTCCACTGCCTCGCATTTGCACGAAGCGCAATAATATAGTCTTTCATCGACTGAGAATGGCTTTTTGCAGTAGCAAGCTCTTGAGAAACTTCTACTGTCCCTAACTCTTCACCCTTTAGGTTGTACTTTTTTAGTGGGCTCACGTCGCTTTATCTCCAACCTTATTTTTTCTTTGCATTGCTCAATACTAAAAGGCCATTCTTAGCGCCTGGAATTGACCCTTCAATGAGCACAACCCCTTTTTCTACATCTACGCGCACAACACGAAGACTCTGCACAGTTACCCGGTTATCACCCATATGACTTGGACGAGGACCTCCTGGAAGACACCGTCCTGGTGTTGATCTCATCCCAGTAGAACCTGCATGTCTGTGTGTTGGCCCTGCACCGTGAGTGGCTCTCATACCGGAAAAACCGTACTTTTTCATCACGCCCTGGTAGCCCTTTCCTTTTGAACGAGCAGTCACATCTACAAAAGAGAGGCCTTCAAGTGTATCTGCACCAATCTCCTGCCCAAGACTATACCCTTCGACATCGTCAACTCTCAATTCAATAAGGTGTCGACGAGGAGCTACTCCCGCTCTTTTAAAATGTCCTCTCAATGGCTTAGAAACTCTTCTTTCAATAGTCCTAGAATCACCTGCTTTCACTTCATCAAATCCAATTTGGATAGCATTATACCCATCTTTTTCTTTTGTCTTAATCTGTGTAACTACATTTGGCTCAATGCGAACCACTGTACAGGCAATAGGAGTTCCATCTTCACCAAAAAGGCGGACCATCCCACACTTTTTACCCATCAATTTTCGATCCACGAACAACCTCGCATGTCCTTCAATAGTAAAACCCCTTAAAAATCTTGGGGTTTTGTCCTTAAAACAAGAAAACTTTATACCCGTTAAAACTCAAGTTGCGCCCTATTCCACGCAAGGAAACAGATAGCAATCAGGAGTTATAACCAACCCTATCTTCACCAATCACCGAACAAAAAAGTATAGATCAGCCTTGAAATTCTGAAAAGGTGGAAGAGATAGGTTATCAGAGTAGACCGTTTTTCTACAAGCAATCAAGAATTCTCACATCTACTGTTGTCTTTTTTAGCTGATCGTTTTCGTTGAAAGATCTCTAAAACAGAACCATTTGTATATCTTTTCTTTTGCAAAAATCTTTGAATATCGGCGCCTTCTAGTGGCTCTATGTGCGCTAAAATATCTTCTGATGTTGCGCCTCTTTGCAAAGTAACAACCCTTTCTTCTACAACAGCGCCTCTCACAAAGAGTGTTAAAAAATCGCGATATGGAACAACGAGAATCGATTCTTTCATCAGCCGTCTCATACCATTTATCTCTTGAAGATCAGCCTCATCAAAACAAATCACCTTAGACAACAGCTCATCTACAGTAGTGCCCTCCAAAACACGAACTGTTTGTGGCTTAACCGCTCCAACTAAACAAATAGAAATCTCTTCCGATTGGCTGCTCTCACCTCTATTGTTCATGTAGGAGACAAATCCTAAAAAAAGAAAGAGCGCGCAGATAAAAGAGCCAACATGACGCTCATATAAACAAAGGCTGCAATCCACAACTTCACCCTAAAATCAAAAATAATTTTATACAGATTGTGCAAGAAAAAAAGAAAGAAAATTTTCAAAGAAAAAGCCTTTCCTGAACGAATTCAGGAAAGGCTCTTATAGATAAATTAAATTGGCTATATCAAAAAGGTGTTACACAGTTTTTACCTTCGCCTCTTCCGTGGAAGAGAGCTTTGTCTGAACCCATGAACGAACCTTCTCGTATTGCTCAACAATAACTATTTTCTGATGCTCACGTTTATACACCTTATGTCCATTAATTATTTTGGGTTCATCCTTTCCATCAACGTTTTCAGTCTTCATAACCCACTCCTTATTGTACTGTTCAAGCAGGAACTTACTAAGAGCTGCGGTAAGACCAATCGAGCCCGCTGCAAGAGCGAGCGTAATACATACAGGAGTTGCAACAAGAAAGAGCACTGCTGCTGCCACCATCATTGTACTCATCGTTGTTTTTAAAACGGTTTCGACCGTCAGGTTTTTTCCCTCATTATATATCTTGCGGCCACTCTCTATAAGACCAAAGGATCCGGTAAGAATGTCTAACGCATTTTCTACTTGTGGAAGACCAATCTTAAACGTAGCAATAGAACCAAAGCTTATATTAGCAACAGCTTGTGGAATAATGCCTCTCTCGGAAAATATACGGGCTCCATAGAGAAGACCTGAACAAGCAGAGGAAATAGTCCCAAGCAGTCGAGGGATATTTATCCCTTCTCCAAATGGATTGTGCTTCATCGCTTTTCCTGTAAACAGATCTCTCACATCCGAGACGATGCTCAAAACACCGAGAAAATCGGCACATCTAACAAACTCTCCAGCAAGCGCCCTGAGAGCACGAGGAGCAGCACTATGAGTAATTCTCTCAATCAATCGAACATTTGTAGCAACCCACCAAAACGTATTTCTTGTCGCTACTGTATCCTTGCTAATCTTTTCAGCTGGATACGTTGTTACGCTATCTATTGGCTCAATAACATTTCCACGACATGACGAAACATCCACCATACTCTCTTCCTCCTTTAATATTTTGCCTCCAAAAAACCTTTCCTCTCTTCCCGCAAAAGTTAGTCCCACTAATTGTGACCCTATTTGCGTCTAAGCCACAATACCTGGCCAGATTATTAGCAAGCGCTCAAATTATCGCTAGCTCTTTCTGGCCAATCTTAAATTTTTTTCATGTCCCCACCATTTGGTGAGGTGGACCTCCCATATAATGCGAAAAGATTACGGGTATTTGTTTACAGAGAAAAATTAAAGATTGCTTAAGGCTAGAATGAACAATTAAAAAAACAGAAGATCTTCTAAAGAGACGCCTCTGAGAAACTCTTCTGAGCTCATTGCTTTTCGGCCTTCTAATTGGAGAATGTCGATGATAAGCGCCTTTTTAGAATCGCTAAAGCCGAGCCTTCCATCTTTTGTTTTGAACCATCCCTTTACTTGAGATGAAATTGAAGAATCAAGGTGCGTTTGTATTATTTTAAAACGCTTTTTCTCCCCTTGATGAGCAACTAGAAAATAGCTTCCGGGCTTTGGAGAAAGTGCTCTGACATGATTATGAATCTTCTGCAGCTCCCATGATTGGTCGAGCATGAGGTCTCCTGGAACAAGCTTTGGAGCTAATGAAACCCCTTTTTGCGGCTGTTTAGAAAAGGCGAGTTTATTTTTGGTAGCTTTTTGTAAAAGCTCTACTACCCCCTTTTTAGAGACTTCTAAAAGGCGCTCTGTAAGCTCTCCAGCATTTTCATTCTCTCCAATACTGCAACTTTTTTTCCAAACAATATCTCCGCTATCCATCTTAGGATTAAGACGGAATATAGTGATGCCCGTTTGCAGAGCTCCATCCATCAAAGCTCTTTGAATCGGCGCTGCTCCTCGATATGCAGGAAGCAGGCTGGCATGGATATTAAAGGCTCCTATACTCGGAACTAGCAACACCTCTTTTTTTAAAATCTCTCCAAAAGCAACGACAATAAAAAGATCCGGGGAAAGCTTTTTAAGTTGATCAATAGCTTCTGCAGTTGAAACTCGTTCAGGTTGTAAAATAGGAACGTTTGGCAAAAGATTTTTAGCGGTTTCTTTCACAGGAGGAGGCTGCAGCTTTTGTCCTCTCCCAACAGGCTTATCAGGCTTTGTAACGACAGCGACTATATTTTCTGAAAACTCTTGTGAGATATGTTTTAAGATTGATGCAGCAAAGGTTGATGTGCCTAGAAAAACTATTCTCACCTTTTCTGCCCCCCATCGTTGTCGATTACGTCACAACAGGTTCGTTTACCCTTCCCTTTACGCGACTATCTGCTATTAAGCCTCGCTTTGATGTGCGACAAAACTCGAGTAAATGACCGATCTCTTCGATAGGTTCTATCTCCTGCTCTATTCTCTTTAACGCCTCCTCTAGAGGAAGGTCTGAGCGATATAAAAGACGAAATGCTCGAGATAAAGCAATACGAGTTTGAAGGGGAAATCCCCGCCTACGCAACCCAACCATATTCAGTCCACCTAATCGATACGGGCTTCCCGCTCCTAACATGTAGGGAGGGACATCGTGCGTTACTCGACTCATACCACCAACCATAGCATATCGACCAATACGAGAAAATTGATGGATAGCAGAAAGTCCTCCCACAATAGCGCACTCTTCAATAGTGACATGGCCAGCTAACGTAGCATTGTTTGCCATGACAACCCCATCGTGAATTACCGAATTATGAGCAACATGGCAGTACGCCATGATCAGACATTTGTTGCCAATTCGAACAGAAGAGCCCTCTCCACACGAAGCATTGATAGTAACGTATTCGCGAATATCACACTTTTCGCCAATCTCGACAAAGGTTGTCTCACCTTTAAACTTGAGATCTTGGGTTTTTGTACCAATAACAGCGCCTGGCCAGATGGTGGTATTTTTTCCTATGCGAGTATTACCATCGATATAAGCATGAGCCTTTACAACAACCCCCTCATCCAAAATGACGTTGGGACCAATAATAGCATACGGCTCAATGACTACCTTGTCGCCAAGTTGGGCTCCCTTTTTAATGATCGCTGTGGGATGAATCTCTGTCATTGATATTTCCTTTTAAATCTTTATAGGAGACTAGATCTGCTCTTTGTCAACAATAGCAAAACTTATCTCTGCCTCAGCAGCAACCTTCTCATCTACAAACGCTTGTGCAGCAACTTTTCCTCCTTTTGAGCTCAAACGGAGAAGCCTTGCATGTAACATCAACACATCGCCAGGTGTAACAGGTCGACGGAATTTAGCGTTATTAACACTTAATAAAATAGCAACTTTATCTCTGTCATCGCGAAGACGAACGAGGATACCACCTGTTTGTGCCAAAGCCTCCAAAATCAAGACCCCAGGCATCAATGGTGCTCCAGGAAAATGCCCTTGGAAGAATGTCTCATTCATTGTCACATTTTTTTGTCCAATAATCGTACCCGCCTCAACATCAAACTCTATAATGCGGTCAACCAGCAAAAATGGATATCGATGAGGAAGGAGATCTATGATTTTTTTCGTATCAAACGCACAGCGCGATTTCTTTTCTGTCATAACTCACTCTCCGTCGTAAGATGATGATATAGCTCTTTTGCAAATGCACAGTTTGAAGTATGACCCGACATTATGGCAATAATATGACCAGTAAAAGGTATACCCACAAGTGAGAGGTCTCCAACTAAATCGAGGATTTTGTGCCGAACAGCCTCATCAGGAAAGTATAGCCCACCCTTCGAAATTATTGCCTCTTGTTTTACAACAACTGCATTTGCAAGACTGCCCCCCTGAATGAGTCCTCTATCCATGAGATATGAGATCTCCTCATAAAGGGCAAATGTTCGGCAAGATGCGATTTGAGAACAAAAGTCCTCCTGAGAAAACTGAAAATCGAAATATTGACTTCCAAGCGCCTGGTTCTTAGGGTAATGAAGCGTATAACTAATCTTGTACTCTTCATTCGGCAAACCAATAATGTGAATATTGTCCAAGCTCCACCAGATCGGCTTTTTAATACTAACAATTGGCACTTCTGCCTCTTGTTCACAAATGCCTGCCTGATCAAGCATTTCAACAAAAACATCCGAACTTCCATTTCCTGCAGGAGGCTCACAACTAGAAAGCTCTACACAGATATTATCTATCTCATAGGCACGAAGAGCTGCAAGAACGTGTTCAACCGTCTGAACTTTAACTTCACCGATTGCAAGAGTTGTTCCACGAGCAGTATCAGCAATATATTCTATTGTGGCAGGAATAACGGGCTTGCCCGGCAAATCTACTCGCCGAAAAAAGATTCCCTCACCTTCTTGAGCAGGAACAAACCGAATCTCCACCTCATGTCCACTATGAATTCCAACTCCAGAATACGACTGAGTAGCACCAACTGTTTTTTGCTGACGAAATCGGGTCATTCTTTTCTTCTACTCCACCACTTCTTCGGTAAGTCGGAAGATTGTACCTCATACTATCTGATTTGCTCAATCGTTTGGCAGGAAACTGTTGATCTCAACGCAATTTCGAAGTATTCTCAAAAAGGCCAAAATCTAGAAAATGAGGGTGTATACAGCAATGGCACAAGTTGAACATGTCGATGAAAAGTCCTTCGAAACAACCACTTCTAAAGGAAAAGTCCTTGTAGACTTTTCAGCTCAATGGTGTGGTCCATGCCGCATGATGGAACCTGTTTTGGATCAGCTAGCACAGGATCTTGAAGGAGTTGCAGTAATCGCAAAAATCGATGTTGAAGAGGCACAGTCTATAGCCCTCAAATACGACGTCACAACTGTGCCAACATTTATCCTCTTCCAAGATGGGGAGATGAAGGGCAGAGTTGTGGGTGTTAAAGATTTAAAAGCGCTCAAAGCTTTTGTCGAAACTGCCTAAGTACTCCCTTAAGACTGTATCAACGAATAGCTGCGAGCGCTCTACTCACAAAACATGCTTCCATCTGTTCTAGCAACTGCTCAAACTCATCATTTTCAGGTTCGGGAAGGTTTCCAGTACATTTTTCCTCAACCTTCATTTTTTTGGTGGGAGGAGAGGGAACATCCTCGAAATCTAAAACCTTTCTCTTTGATCTTTGCTCAGAAAGATCCTCACCAAAAAGCCTTCGTCGAACTATTCTACATGGACGGACACCACAGTCCTTACTTGGAGAATTTTGAAGCTCCCTTACCCGTCGAGTTACTAATAGGGCACTTTTCCTTGGAGAAGTCTGAGGAGAAACCCTAAGACATTGTCTCTTCGAAGATTCATGATCTTCATCATCATGGCCTCTTTTTACACCAGAAAACATTCTCGTTGGGCTTTCAAGACCTGCAGCAAGGCGATTCATATTTATTCCTAAGATTATATATTTTTAAATAGAGTAAAAACAAATTAATACTAACCATATTATAATATTTTACATTATTCGAAAACAAAAAAAAGCTCTCACAATTTTTGTGAGAGCTTTTTGTACTCAAAAGTACTAGATCTACTTACGCAGTCTCTTCATCATCGAGGAGATCTTCGTCCTCATCATCATCGTCACCATCTTCTGCCTGAGCAAGGAGATCCTCGTCATTCTCTGAAGGTTCGGCTGCACTTACCTCTGGCAAAGGTTCCAACCTTTCGACTTCAAGCTCAAAGATCAAGAGCGCATTTGGAAGAAGTTGTCCTGAGGTACCATAGCCAAGATCAGGATGGATAAAGAGGCGTCTCTTTTCTCCAACTTTCATTCCCAAAACCCCTTGACGGAATCCTGGAATAGTCTGATTTAAGTTAATAGAGGCTGGCTCGCCCTCACGGGAAGTTCCAAATACCGTACCATCGAGATACTCTCCCTTATAATGCATAACAGCAAGCATCTCTGCAGTAACAGCATCACCATCACCCTCTTTCAAGACCAAGGCTTGCAGTTTTCCTTTCTCGAGCTCAATAACACCAGGCTCTCCAGCATTCTTACTCAAAAATTCTTCGGCATCTTTCAGATTTTTATCCGACATCTCTTTCAACGAGATCTCTTGTGCATTAGCAATTGCCTCTTCATACTCTTGTTCAGTCATTGGAGAGGGCTTGCCTGCTCGAGCATCTTGCATTCCCTGAATGACCTCATCAACATTGAGTTTGAGTATAGGATTATCCAAGCTTTTATAAATAAGATGGCCGTATGCTCGCGAGATCCGAGCAATGCTCTCTTTCGAAAAGAGCTCCTCTTTTGTCACCTCTTTCTTCTCATTTTTCTCCTCGTCTGCTGCATAACAGGTGCATATCATGAGCGACAGAGCAACCATACCCATGGCTGTAACTCGCTGTAAATAATGTGTCATAATACTTTTTGACTCCTTTCTTCAATTGAGCATCCCTATTATCATAGATGCTTTCGTTAATTTTGACCAACCACACTCTGTTCGATTTTAATCGCTAATTCTTGTAGTTGCTCCTCATAAACCTCTGAGGGAGCTCCTGTCATCAAATCTTGCGCCCAATGATTTTTCGGAAATGCGATCACATCCTTAATGTTCTCACTGCCAATCAAAATCATTATCAGACGATCAAGTCCAAGACCAATACCGAGATGTGGAGGCGTACCAAAGCCGAGTGCCTCGACAAAAAAGCCAAAACGGTCTCTAACTTCCTCATCTTCTAGCCCCAGCACTGAAAAGACCCTTTTCTGCACCTCTCTATCATGTATTCTTTGCGACCCAGAACCTATTTCATAGCCATTGACAACAAGGTCATACCCCATAGATCGAACAGCTAAAGGATCTTTTTCTAAAAGCTCTAAATCATCAGGATGAGGAGAGGTGAAAGGGTGTGTTTCGCTCTCCATCCTATCCTCTTCCTCATTCCACATAAAAAGAGGAAAATCCACAACCCACAAAGGCTCGTATCGAGAAGAATCTATGAGATCAAAATCCTTTCCTAACCGCCTTCGTAGCTGATCAAGCGCTTGTAAGAGTCGTTTTTTCTCGCCCGCTATTATCATAAGACAGTCACCGATTTCCATTTCAAATCGATCTATCCACTTTTGCCGCTCTTCTTCCTCTATAAATTTTGCAATTGCGCCCTGTAATCCATCTTCTTGACTCTTTATCCATGCAATCCCCTTAAATCCAAACTGAGAGACAAGCTGCTGATATGACTCAATCTCCTTTCTACTGAGTCGAGCACCCCCTTTTAGATTCAGTCCTCGGACAACTCCTCCAGAGGAAATCGCCTCAGTAAAAAGAGCAGAGGAGGTCTTTTCAGCAAGGTCTGTTGCATCGACAATCTCCATCTCGAAACGAAGATCTGGCTTATCCGTTCCATACCTCTCCATAGCTTCTCGGTGCGTCATTCTTCGAAATGGGGGGGCAAGCTCAACCCCCTTACATTCATGAAAAACACGCCCAACAAGGTTCTCTATAATAGGAAAAAGCTCCTCTTGTGTGGCAAAGCTCATTTCCATATCGATCTGATGGTGTTCTGGTTGTCTATCTGCGCGCAAATCTTCATCACGACAGCAAGCAGCTATTTGAAAATATTTGTCCAGACCACCGACCATCAATATCTGTTTAAACATCTGTGGAGATTGGGGAAGAGCATAAAACTTTTCCGGGTGGACTCTTGAGGGAACAAGGTAATCGCGCGACCCTTCTGGCGTTGATTTACTTAAAACTGGTGTCGAGACCTCAATAAAGCCATCTTCTGTTAGAGCATGGCGCACCACTTGCATCGCTTTATGTCGCATAACAAGATTTGGAAGAATCTCTCCCCTTCTCATATCAAGATATCTATACCTTAAACGAAGATCTTCATGAACATCGATAGTATCGTCAGCAATAGCAAAAGGGGGAACATTTGCCTCTGAAAGAACGCTTAAGTCATGTGCTTGCACCTCAATAAGCCCTGTTGGAATCTTATGGTTAGGGCTTTTCCTCATAACAATCTCGCCCTCAATGCGAATAACATATTCGTGTTTGAGCTCTTTAGAAGCTTCATAGACCGCCTCTGGAGAAATATTCGGATCAAAGATGATTTGAGTGATTCCATATCGATCTCTCAGATCTACAAAAACCATTGCCCCTAAATTACGAGATCTATGTACCCATCCAGAAAGAACAACTTTTTTTCCAACATGAGTCGGACGCAAATCACCACATGTCATAGTTCTATATACGCTCATCGCTCTACCTCTTTCTGTTGACTTTGGATAATCCTTATAAGAGCCTCTATATCCTCAAAATCAACAGGCACTTGCAAGCTTTCCGGAAGGTATTTGAGAGTCGCTTTTCCACTTTCAAGCTCTGCCTCTCCCAAAACAAGCAGCCATTCAACACGAGACTGCACAGCTGCTGTGATCGCATTCTTAAGCCTTTTCTCAGTAAAATCTACAAGGGATCTAATACCCCTTTCTCGAAGCTGTTCGACAATTTGTACGGCCTTTATTCTCTCCTTTTCTCCTAAAGGAATAACCATAAAAGGAATTGTTAGCGGCAAAACACCATCGCTTAAACCCTGCTTAAGAAGAAGTTGAATGATCCGCTCCAAACCTGTACCAAACCCAGTAGCTGGAAGATCAGGCCCACCAAGCTGTTTCAACAAACCATCGTATCTTCCCCCTGCTCCAACACTATTTTGAGCTCCCAACTTTCCAGAGGTAAGTTCAAAAACAGTTTTTTGATAGTAATCAAGTCCACGAACAAGAAGCGGAGAGACCTCAAAAGGAATATGAAGATACGTCAGCATATCTTGCACTCGATGAAAATGAGCAGTATCCTCTGGTGATAAAAACTCTAAGATCGAAGGCGCTTTAGCTACAATTTCTTGATCACGGGGATCTTTTGAATCAAGAATACGAAGGGGATTTCTCTCAAACCGCCTCTGACTATCTTCTGAGAGTGCTGAAACATGTAAAGAGAGATAGGAAACAAGCTTTTCTCGAAATTTACTTCGACACTCTTGATCACCAAGGGAGTTTACAAAGACTTTGAGATCAGGAAGACCGAGCCGTCTGTAAAGCCGCATGAGCATAGAGATAAGCTCTGCATCTTGCTCTGGAGCACTATTTCCAAGCACCTCTACACCAAACTGATGGTGTTGCCTGAACCTACCAGACTGCGGCCGCTCATATCGAAACATCGGACCTATATAAAAATATCGAAGTGAATGAATAGGAGAAAATTTGCCCTCTTTAAGCAGCGCTCGCATAACCGGAGCTGTTCCTTCAGGGCGAAGCGCAAGCTCTCTGCCTCCTAAATCCTCAAAAATATACATCTCTTTGGAGACAATATCCGTCTCATCCCCAACTGTTCGCCTAAAAAGATCTGCCCTTTCAAATATAGGTGTACGAACCTCTGAAAGTCCCATTTCAAAAGCAACCTGTCTACACGCCTTTTCAACATAATCCCACAAATGGGTCTCTCTCCACGAATCTTTTTGCACGAAAGGTAAAATATCAAAAACACCTGGTGGTGGATTGCTATCCATAGGGCACACAACTTAAGGGTAAAAGAAATCAGTATAACGCTCTGAGAATATAGAAATCCACGAACAAATCTATTTCGTCGACCCTGAAAAAATTCTACTTTTTCAGGGCCGACTATTTCTAAAAGAAACATTAATTTCCACTTAACAGTTGCTCGAGATAACTGTAGCCATAACCTTTCTAAAATAAGGAGAAAACTATGTCCGTTCCAACTTTACAAACAAGCACCCCAACACAAACACCTAATGAAATTCCCGCAGCTCAAAAAACCTTTTCTGAGCACGCAACAAACTATATTTCAAGAGCCTATACGGTTATTCGAAAAATAGAGTCTCTGATTCCACAACTTCTAAAAGTGGTTGTCTCAGTTGCAGAAAGCATCGCAACGGTCGGGACATTTGCACATTTGGCAAGTAAGGGGTGGGACGGCTCTTCCCACAGCTTCACGAAAAGTAAACGCGAGAATCCCTTCGAAGACTGGGTTTAGAAAATCTTTTTAACAGAGCCTTGTAGAGGGGCTCTGTTCCATATTCTAATAGACTAAACGAAAGGTGGTGGTGGATCGAAAACCTGTTCTAAAGATGTTTTCGGGCTTGACGGAGGTTTCACCTTTATAGGCGAAGAAGATTCTCTTCTTTCTACGGCCTGGGGAGTTGGTGACTCTTGCTCTAAAGTAGGAGTTTGATCCTGATAAAAAAGCTCTTTCACAGGGGACTGTCTCTTTATTGGAAAAACTCTTGCTTTCCTTAAATTCTCCTCTTCAGCTACTCGAGACTCCATAAGAAATGAAATTTTCAACATATCTGGATCTACTTCTCTACTTGCCCGACAAAGCGACTTTATCTCTTGAGAAGAGCTCTTAACTTCGTCTGGAAAAGAGCTTCCAACACGAACTGCGTAATTTCCAATCGACATGACTTCCACCTTTTAGGCCACAATCAGCGATCTTATACTTTTTACGCAGGGATTGTGTCAAAGTCGAAGAAGAGTGGCTCTTCAATCTCACGATCAACAAACTTCTTCACAGCTCGATGTCTCTCAAACCCATATCCACCAGGGATTATGTGGCCCATAATGACATTTTCCTTAAACCCACGAAGGTAATCTGTCTTACTGCTACATGCAGCATCAGTAAGAACTCTCGTAGTATCTTGGAAAGAGGCCGCAGAGATGAAAGAGTCTGTACTTAACGAAGCTTTTGTAATACCGAGAAGAAGTGGTGCTGCTTGTGCTGGCTTTCCACCCTCTCTCGAAACCTTTTCATTTACCATTTCAAAGTCTCTTCTACTTACCTCTTCGCCATACAAGAAGTTTGTATCACCAGCATCGATAATACGTACCTTTTTGAGCATCTGGCGCACAATGATCTCAATATGTTTGTCATTGATATCCACACCTTGGAGCCTATAGACCTCTTGGACTTGATTGACCAAATATCGCTGAAGATCTCGAACACCACAAATATCGAGAATTTCATGTGGAATAACCAAGCCATCTGTAAGCTGCTGACCCTTAATGACTCGATCTCCTTTTTGCACGATCAAGTGTTTCGTATGAGGTATGAGGTGGATCTCCTCCACACCTGTCGCCTCATCATAGACAACAAGAACGCGTTTATTCTTTTGAACACCTCTAAAGTCAATCATACCGTCAATTTTTGATATTTCCGCTGAATCTTTCGGCTTTCTCGCTTCAAA
>Ga0180437_10002666_pt1 | contig 27974 bp, 35 predicted proteins | sample SS_ome_4_FD_132410 | JGI IMG/M metagenome (GOLD analysis project Ga0180437, IMG submission 132410) | Hypersaline lake sediment archaeal communities from the Salton Sea, California, USA - SS_3_D_1 metaG | ecosystem: Environmental > Aquatic > Non-marine Saline and Alkaline > Hypersaline >...
GAAACATCCGAAAATTGAAAGACGCGGGCCATACTGGGATGGAAAGTACCAGGGATAGAAAACGAAGTAGAGTTGCGAACGAGATTGGGGGGGGGGTAGACAAAAATATCCGGGGGGGGGTAGACAAAAATGTCCAGCCCCCCTCGACAGAATTGTCTATGGGGATGGACAAAAATGTCCACCATAATACTAAAGCTAATAATATTAATTTAACTCTTAGTCAAAGATTTCAAAAAAGTGACTTAGCTTTAGAAACACATAAGGCGAGTATCGATTTTGCCGATGCGGTTGAAAAAATATGCGAAGGGAACCTTTTTTTGCCGGCGGAAACGACTACGTTTTATTTTTATCGCAGACATCTTTCCGAGAGGGGTCCGGAATGGCTGAGAAAAGCAACCAAAAAGCTGCGATCCCTGACTACGTGGCGTGATTCGAAGCCGGGTAGGGGAACAACGGATATTAAAAAGGCGTTCGGCGCATGGATGGTCCGTGTGGCGGGGTATAAAAAAAAGGAGATAAAATGAGTTGTGAAATCGAATTTTTAGGTGCGGATTATGAACCTGCGAAGAATGTTAATCTTTGCAATTACAGGACGGTAACCGGGGTGCAGAGAGACAGGGCATGGTGGATATTTTTTCGGGGGGAAAAAAATAAGCAATGGAATTTCTATGACTGGGAGATAGTGCCGGCCGGTGACGGTAAGGAGGCGGCATTAAACACCCTTGAAAAAACGGCGGATCAGATAGGGATAACAAAGATACAAATAATGGTGATGACCAGCCCGAAGATGCGGGCAGGGTTAAGGCGGTGGCGTTCAAATAAATCTTAAAAACAATTAAAACAAAAGGAGAATCAAGATGGACTGGAGATTAATTTTGGCTGAGTTTCTGGCGACCCTTATAGCACGCGTGGCACCGGTGCTTGTCGAGATGATCGCCGATTGGCTGGAGTCGATGTCGGCCAATGACAAGGTTGCCCTGTTAGATGGCGTTGCGGAGTGCCTCCGCGAGAAAAAGGCAGCTTAAACCGTGCAGAAAGATACACACTACTATTTGACTTACGCACTTGCCAGGACGGCCGGTATCGAAACACCGACTGCGCTCAAAATTGCCTGGGCGAATCAATTTACCGATGAGTGTACCGATGCCGGCCGTCTCGGCATGCAGACGCAGGTCAGGTTCGGTCCGTTTTCCAACTGGTCGGATGTGCATGTCCAAAATACAGTTTTGGTGCCGTTTCATTTTATACCCGGCCGGGACAGCCAACAAGAATCGCAATGGCAGGTAACCGAGGCATCCGACCTGGCCGACCAGCTCGCAAAAGCGGCGGTTCGCAGCAAAAATCCGTTCCGGTTCGGTATCGCCCTTCACACCTGGCAGGATACGTTCAGCCACGCCGGGTTCACTGGCCGGCGGGAAAAAATAAACAACCGATTCAGCTGGTACAACCCTACCGCTGCGATAATGCCGGATGTCGGCCATGCCGATCTGGGTCCGAGGCCGGATATTATATTTGATCCGAACAACCAAATAGACAACCGCACCGGTGCGCTTCGGTGCGCAGCGACCACTCTTGTCTGGATGAACCGGTTTGCCGGCAACGGCGCAACTGTGGCCGATTCGCTGGCACTGGAGTCGGCGCTGGAGAGGGCTTTTTCGTACGCCGATTACGATGAGCGAAAAAAAGCCATAGCGGCGGTCGGCAAAAGCGAGATGACAGGCGATTCGTTTCGATTCGGCCGGGTAAATAAAGGTGTCGCGGCGGAATGGCGCGGCGAATTTGTTTCGGCTGCGCGGATTCACCTCGGTCTGGTAATGGCCGGGTTAAATGATCTGTTATAAAGGGTTTGCGGATGATTGATTTATTTGGATGGACGGCGACTGTTTTGGCCGTGTCCGGCGTGGTGCTGAACAACCGGAAGTTTATTATGTGTTTTTGGTTGTGGATGGTAAGTAACCTGCTTTGTGCGCACCTGCACGCACACGTTGGGTTATGGAGCCAGTACTGGCGGGATGTGGCGTTTTTTGTTTTGTCGGTTGAAGGATTTTATAAATGGCGAAAGCAGACCGATAGTCCAAAAAAGAAACGAAAGGCGGGTCATTTCTTGGGGCAGTTAAGACGAAAGAAAGGCGGTGAATAATGGATAGGCGCTTAAAAATGAATTGGAATTGGCGAAGATGGAGCGTGGGGTTTAGTTTTGCAATAAGCTATAGCGAACCGAGGGCCTATGCGTTCGGTGTTTCAATTGGGCCATTCTTAATAAAAGCTATGACTCACCCTAAACGATTTTCTTATGTAACAGATAAACTTAAAGCTGAGAACGCCAGGTACAGGAAAGCATTGCACGAAATAGTAGAAGAAGCGGGTGATATAAGCGAACCCCCTGCGCACCTGCAAATGTGTCAATCTATAGCTCGGCGGGCACTGAAAGGCGGTGAATAAATGGACAAAGACAAAATGCCGTTCCTTGAACCCTTTAGTACTGATTGCGAGCCGTGTCATGCACCAGATTGCCCGCACACAAAGCAGTGCATAATAAGACTACGAGGCGAGAACAAAGACCTGAAAGAGCGTATTGAAATGGCGGTTAGCTACCTGCCAGAAAGCCCAGATAAGGCAAAAGGATTTTTAATACCTGTGCTGGTGAATAAAAGAAAGGGCGGTGAGCCACAATCCAGCCGAGTGCCCGGAAGAATTAAGGATTAGGAGGGTGGGGCTATTTTGACTGACCAGATAATACAGGGCGACTGCTTGGAAGTTATGAAAGATATTCCAGATAACTCTGTGGATTTGGTTTTGACTGACCCGCCGTATGGGATAAATTACAACAATGAAAGGCTTAATCGGCCAAGTGGTAACAAATTTCAAGATATACAAAATGATGATATGGTTATGGATTTTAGTTTTTTGCTTAATCGAACAGGAACAACAGTTGTTTTTGGTGCAAATAACTTTGTTGACCAACTGCCTTTTTCTGGACGGTGGATAGTGTGGGACAAAAGAGTAAATCTAAAAGCCGATTTTGTCCTGGGTAGTCCGGTGGAATTGGCGTGGGTTAATAAAAAACAAGGGTACTTAAAGTTGTACAGGGTCGCACACTATGGATTTGTAAATGCAGACCGTAGTGAGAGCAAAAAAAGATTCCATCCAACACAAAAACCCGTGGACTTAATGAAACTTATAATACGGGATTACAGCAAACCCAATGACCTAATCCTCGACCCCTTCTGTGGTTCAGGCACAACCTGTGTAGCTGCAAAGATGTTAGGTCGTCATTACATAGGCATAGACATATCTGAAAAATACTGTGAAATTGCCCGCAAGCGATTAGAGGCGACAGAAAAAGGTATCACGGTCAAGGAGTTAGAGCAAGGTCAAGGGGTGTTATTTTGACTGACCAGATAATACAAGGCGACTGGATAAAAGTTATGAAGAGCTTGCCTGATAAGTCTGTGCACTGTTGCGTAACCAGCCCGCCATATTGGGGCCAACGCAATTACGGTGTTGACGGTCAGTTGGGATTAGAAAAAACACCAGAAGAACACATTGAAAACTTAGTCGCCGGTTTTCGCCAGGTTCGCCGGATATTGCGGGACGATGGTGTTCTTTGGCTGAATTATGGTGATAAATACAATTCAAGCTCTCAGCACAACACGCACGAGGGGCTTAGGCCCGCTGATAGATATACCGAGAAGCATGACGAGGAATGGCCGGGGCATCGCAAGTTGTTGGCAAATCTTCAGCCCGGCAATCTTATCGGCCTTGCCTGGCGTTTGGCCTTGGCCTTGCAGGCCGATGGTTGGATACTTCGTTCCGATATAATCTGGGCAAAAGCGGTAAGTTTCTGTGAAACTTATTGCGGCTCGTGTATGCCTGAAAGTGTATCAGGTTGGTATTGGCAACAGCACAAGGTTGCTAAGTGCCCGGAGTGCGGGGCCTTGTCATCGTTTAAGAAAAGGGTTTGCAAGGAATGTGGCTGGACCAAACCAAAGACGCGGACCGCAGCGGGCGAGATAGAGGGCTTTAGGGAACATAGCGGATACAAAATCAAAGAGGAGGTTGAATGGGTCGATTGTCCCGGCTGTCCCAAATGCACACCAAACGGCGGTTTAGTCCTGCGAAAAGGCTCCTGGAGGCCGACCCGGGCGCACGAATATTTATTTCTTTTGACAAAGACGAATAATTACTTTTCAGATATGGATGCAGTGAGGGAGGCTCATGCAGGGCCAGAACGAAGTGGAAAACACGAAAGCAACAATCCCCACTCAGGACGACTTGATGATGAAAACAAACAGCAGGCTGCCTTTGTAGTCGCAGAAAGAAATTACAATCCTTCCGGTCGCAATCTCCGCGGCGTATGGACAATAGGTACACAGGCATTTCCAGAGGCTCATTATGCCACGTTCCCAGAGAAGCTGATAGAACCCATAGTCAAGGTATCTACAAGCGAAAAGGGTTGCTGCCCTGACTGTGGGGCACAATGGGCGCGGGTGGTGGAGAAGGAGCAAGTTAAACGAGAAAGACCGGCGGACAAAACAGACCGGCACAACCAGGGCGAAGGCGTCAATTCTTGTGGCAATACTGTGGCTGGTGCCAATTCCACCACCATCGGCTGGCGTCCCACCTGCAACTGTGGCAAAGAACCTGTACCTTGCACGGTTTTTGACCCGTTTATGGGGGCTGGAACGGTAGGGTTGGTAACTTATAAACTTAACCGTTATTATCTCGGCGCGGAATTGAGCGAAGAATATATGCAGATAATCAAAAACCGTATCGGTGAAGAAAAAGACAAATACGCTTTGCTTGAACAGTAAAGTTTTCCTTAATAGTTTTATTAAAGAATATGTTTTATGGCGACAGAAAAAAAAAGGTTGAAAACAAATGTGGCTAAGGCGACGGCCAAGAAGCACTGCCCGGACTGCGGCGGCGAGCACGAATTTTACCAGACAGAGTGCCCGCTGAAAAGCCGGTTTGTAAAACTGCAACAGCGATGCGACCGGCTGCAAAACAGGTGCGATAAATTTACGACGGTAGTGAGCCTGTTGGCAAATACCGAACGAATAGAAAAAATATTGGAATTAGTCAAAAAGTTTGAGAAAGAAGCGGGTGTTAAATGAAACGGCATAAACAATGGGGTGGATTGAAGCCAAACAGGTGGTTAAGTCCCGAACAGTATAAAAAGCTGCTCGGTTATACCCGGCAGCGGGCCTCCAGGGGCGTCAAGAGGTGGGCGACCAACGAGATTATTATATTGATTCTTTTGTGCGCCGGGCTCAGGGCCGAGGAATTGTTATCGCTTACAGTTGAAGATACACCGGCGGTACACGGCAAGGATGAATTGTGGGTTAGTAACGGCAAGGGTGATATATCCCGAACGGTTGATATTGGGGCTGGGTTGAGCAGGTGGATTAAGCGATATATAAAGTTGTACCGCAGGGGCGCCAAGCCAAGGTCACCGCTGATAGCAAGGGAGGGGGGGGGCAGACGGATGAAGTGGAAGGGGTGTTGGGTGTATAGTCCAAGACTTAGTTATAGGTCGCTGCTGGACAGAGTTAAGAGAACTGGCGAGGCGGCGGGTATTGAGGGTTTGACTCCGCACAAACTTAGACATACGTTTGCGATGAATTTGTACAGAGTGGCTAAAGATTTAAGGAATGTGCAGGACCAACTCGGGCACTCGACCAGCAAGACGACCGAGATTTATGCCAGGACCGACAACGCCGAGAGAAGGCACCAGATTGAGTTGATGACAGGGCCGTTATTTGCTGATTATGGCTAAAACCCCGCAGAGTATGTAAGGCGAAGTGTGTGTTAAATATAAAGGGTTTTGTAACTCAATAAAAAACAAAGGGATACGGTCAAAAATGCGGAATATCAAAAATGACAAAAAACAGGGAAAACAGGCGGCGGAAGTAAAAAAACAAGACATAGGCGTTTTTGGGCTGTTATTAAGGGTGGCGGAAGGTCGTTCCGGAAGGCTTCCGCTTGGTTAGAACGTAAATAAAGGACTTATGAGCGATTAATTCAAGACCTGTTATGTCCAGAATTCATCAAAATTATGTGGGGGATCGGTAGAATGTTGGGCATGGGTCCTTCCTGGGAAATGGTGTAGTTCGGTTCTCAAGATGGCGAAAAATCGAAAATTTTTTAGGGGAAAAAGGGACTTCCGGTTCCATAAGTGTTTGAGTTTTGTTGAGGTGAGTTATGGTAAAACTTTTGGCCAAAATAAAATTAAAGGTTGAGGGATTTTGGGTGTCGGGGATCGACTTTCGGGTGATAACAAAATCGCGGTTAAACAGAAAATTTGCAAAACAGTATGAGGACGGTCGGGCACATGAAAGGAGGATAACAAACAGGCAGATGTCAAAGATTTTGTATAACAATCATTTACTTCGTTTGGAGAACTACAGTCTGCGACACAAGTTTAAAAAAAGAAGGTGAAAAAATGAGTGAACAAAAAAGGGCCAGGGCGCACCTGGACGACCTATTATCGGTTGATAGAGGGTTGACAGGCAGGGAGATATGGTGGATTGAAACTATCAACAAATATTGGAAAGCAAAGGGCTGCTTTAGAAAAAAACATATAAAAATAATTTATGATATTTATGACAGAAGGTGCTAAAACAGAAAGGAATGGACTATGAGTAAAAAAACAAAAAAAGAAAACAATAACGAAGTGAGGTTCGAGAGAGTTGAATTGTTAAATGCTTTGAAATTGGCACAGATGGTGGCGGCAAAAAATTCACCAAAACAGACAACGGAATGTGCGCTCCTGGCAATAAGGGGGAATGAATGTAGTGTGCGAGCAACAGATTTGGAGGTTGCAATCGAAAAAAAAATTGCCTGCCGGTCTGAAATAAACGAAAAACTTTTTGAGGCTGCGCTGCCGTGCGCCGAGTTATACAGGGCGGTGTCGCAGGCCGACGATGATGAGATTGTAATTAGGCACATGAAAGAACACAACGAAATAATCACAATGGACGGGGTTTATCGGTTTAATGCGATTGACCCCGCCTTGTTCCCTGACGGTATGTTTGGTTTTAACGTGGACGGTGGGATAGAAATGAAAATCGCCGAGCTGCAGGAGGCAGCCGGTAAAGTGGTTTGTGCGCTTGATGCCTCGGCTTCAAGCAGATACGCTCTAAATGGTGTGCTGTGGGACAAAGGTATAAGTATGGTAGCGACAAACGGCAGGCATTTGGCGAAAACCGTATTAAAAAAAGAAACATCAAAGGTGCAAACAAACAAAAGACAAATAATCAGCAAACGAACGGTAGTATTATTATCCCATATTGAGGCGGATGAAGATGAAGTGTGCAAGGTGGAGTTGGGGGAAAATGGCATATTTATCAAAACAGACAAATTGTATATAACTGGGCCTTTGATAGATGGTAATTTTCCAAAATATGAAGAGGTGATTCCTGCAGGGTGTGAGCACAGTGTATATTTTGACGCTGAAAGAGTAATTCGCCAGGTTCGGCGGGCGAAGATATTGGAGGGCGACTATGAAAACGAAAAAAATATTATTATCAGCAGTGAGACTGGCTGTGTAATATTCGATTCCGAGAACCAAAAGTTGGGAACCGCCTCCATGAAAATTCCCATCGAAAGCGACACAAAGAACGGGGCGGACGATTTTGAAATAGCTGTCAAGAGCAAGCATTTTTTGGCTGCGCTAAAAACATTGGAAAAATTCCGGCTGGAGGTTACAGATTCAGATAAACCGCTGGTATTAACAGATGATGAGACAACGCATGTTATTATGCCGGTGTCCGGAATATAACCATAGATACAGAGGACTTAGAGACAAAAGGAGCGCATGAGAATGAGTGTAATTTATGAGCCAAAGGGAAGGGCAAAAGAATATTCGCTGTTGGCGGCCAACCTGTATACCGGCTGTGCGCATGGTTGCAAATACTGCTGGGCGCCGGGCGTATTGAGAAAAAACGCCGATACGTTTCGCACGGTCATTACCCCGAGAAAAGACTTGCTGGGGCTTGTCATAGCCGATGCAGCCCGCCTGGCTTGCACCAATAAGCGGGTGCTGCTTTGTTTTACGTGCGACCCGTACCAGCCGCTTGACGATACGCTGCAATTGACGCGCAGGGTGATACTAATCCTAAAAAAGCACTCGATACCGATACAGGTCTTGACAAAAGGCGGTATGCGTGCGGCGCGAGATTTTGACCTGTACGATAAATACGATGCGTTTGCAACTACGATGACTTTTTTGGACCCGGCCCTTTCGGCCGAGTGGGAGCCGGGGGCGGCCCTGCCCGCCGAGCGCATCGATGCGATAAAGACGGCGAAGGAAAAGGGCCTGCAAACTTGGGTGTCGCTGGAGCCGGTGATCGACTCGGCGCAGTCGTTAGAGATTATCAAACAGACGCATGAGTTTGTGGACCACTATAAAATCGGCAAGTGGAACCACGATGCGCGGGCCAAAAAAATCGATTGGCGGGCGTTCGGCAAGATGGCAATTTCCTTATGTGAAGAATACGGGAAAACTTACTACGTAAAAAGAGACTTGGCGAGGTATCTTAATAATTGGCCGTTTACGAATACTGATACGAGGATAATTAAATGAAAGATAAGTTCATAGAGAGTAAAGTTGACCAAAAAAAGACTACAAAGAAAAAACAAAATAAAAATCAGAAAGTTCAAAATGATAAACCTTTTGTAACGCAGGCTGATTTTAACAGCCAGGCCGAGGCGGCCAGGTATGCCGACGTCAGTACCCGGACTATAAGGGCGTGGAAGTCGCGGGGGATGCCGGTTATTGATTTGGGCGGCGGCAAGGTAGGTTATAACAAACAAATGCTCGACAAGTTTAAGCGGATGAACGAGGGTGATGAACTAAATAAACAATTAAAGACACAAGAGATTGGGTTTAAGGATGTCAAAAGGCAGTTGGCCCTGATACAGTTGAAGGAAAAGCAGGGCTTATTAGTGCCGGTTGAGCAGGTTGAGACCCAGCAGGTTGAAAGGATACTGGCGGTCAAACGAGCGATGCTTGGAATGGTTCGGAAATTGCCGCCGAGACTGAAGGGGCGCTCGATACAGCAGATGAGTAAGGTTATTCGAGATGAGGTATATTATATATTAAATACATTTGCCGGGAAAGAAATAAAAACTAAAAGAAAAAACTAAACTATCGTTGTCGCACAAAAAAAATCATGGAAAAAATTCAAGTGGAAGCCGCTTGAGCGGTCGGCGTGGGAGCCGCCACCCGATATTACGGTGTCTGGATGGGCGGACGCCAACCGCCGCGTGGTAACGGGCGCAGAGCAGGGGCCGTGGCGGACGGACAGGGTACCGTACCTGAAAGATGTTATGGATGCTTATATCGACCCGGAGGTCGAGGAAATAACCATTACAGGGCCGGCCCAGTGCGCGAAAACCGAGGCGGTGATTAATATGATGCTTTACAGTATCGATTGTGACCCGGTGCCGTGCCTGTATATTACCGATACCGATGCAAACAGTAATTATATATCAGACGACAGATTAGAACCGACCATACTCGGTACGCCGGCAACGGCAAGGCACGTTACCGGCAGGCCGTGGGATATGAGTTCAAAGGAAAAGCGGCTTAACAGAATGAGTATCTATTTCGGCTCGTCGCAAAGTGTTTCGAGCCTGGTGTCAAAGGCGATAGGCCGGTTGTTTGTCGATGAAACGGACAAATATAAATACACGGTCGGCCGGGAGGGCAACCCCATCCGGATGGCGATGCGAAGGGGCCAGACCTTCCAGGCGGCCGGCTATTTTAAGGTGGTGTATTTGTGTACGCCTACGACGGAAGACGGTTTTATTAACCAATCTTACGAAAAGTCAAACAAGCTCCAGTATTTTACACCCTGCCCGAGGTGCGGTGAATTTATCAGGATGGAATTTGGCCAGTTGAAAGTAGAGCCGGCGAAGATGCGGGATGCGGATATTATCAGAAAAAAAGAATGTGTTTATTATGAATGCCGGTTATGCGGCGGCAGAATCGAACAATATGAGCGGTTTGATATGACAGACGCCGGTGTGTGGGTGCCGGAAGGGCTTAAAATAGATGCCGGCGGCGATTATATTTTATTTGACGCGAAGGGTCGGCGGGTGATGGCGAGCGGAAGGCCGAAACGAGGGCGGCGGCATGTCGGTTTCTGGATAGGCGAGATGATAAGCCCGTGGATACCGTGGCATGAGATGACGGCGGAATGGTTCGAGAAGAATACACCGGAGGGAATAGCGCTCGGCGAACTTCGGGAGTTCAAAAACCAAGTGCTGGCGCAGGTATGGACCGAGGAGGCAATTGACATTGAGCGGCATAAACTCGCCGAGCACATCGGGGACTTCAGCAAAGCGACCGTGCCTTCCGATTGCAAGGTATTAATCGGCTCGGCCGATTATCACAAAGGCCACGCCGGCAATATTACTATTGTTTACGAGGTCCGCGGTTTCGGTTACGAGGGCCGAAACTGGGTCGTATCGAGCGGCAGCCTGACGAGTTGGGAGGCGTTTGAGAACGTGGTGCTAAACGCCCCCTGGGAATGGAGCGACCCGGATAAGACCGACAAGAACCTGACTGTTCGTATCGTCTTTGTCGATGCAAGTTTTGGTTCGCCGGATGTGTTCGATTTCTGCCTGCGGCACCCGGGCAGGTGCTGCCCTGTCCGCGGCAAACAATATCAAAGATCGCCTGTGATTGCAACCGGTCTTGAAAAAACTGCGCACAAAAGATTTCAGAACCGAGGACTGATTTTGTATTGGGTGGACACCACTTTTTTCAAAAACCAGGTTACCGGCTGGGCCGCCGCCGAGCCGGGCGACAAGAGACAGACCGAATATTACGCCGAGATACCGGACACGTATTTCACTGAATTTACGAACGAGCACCGCGTAAAAGAGCGCGACAAAAAGACGGGGCAGGTCAAGTTTGTATGGCGACCGGTCGTTGGTGGCCGCCCGACTCACCACCTCGACACGGCGGTTTATGCCGCGGCGGCGGCGTTCCATCTGGGCGTTTACCGGATGAGACCGCCAAGGCCAACGACAAAAGGTCCGCAAAAACCAAAAACCAAACGGAAGATAAGAACTAAGTATTAGAAAGGATTGAAGATGTCAAAAAAACAAAAGACAGAAATCAAAAAACAGAAAACAAATATTGAAACTCAGGAACCGGCAAAGAAAAAAAAAGATGTGTATTCATTTCCGACAAAGAGTCGGTGCCCACGATGCGGCAGCACAGACACGCTGGCACTGAGCACGAATGGCGACAGACAATATCGCCGGTGTCAAATGGCTGTTTGTAAATGGCGGTATGCCGTTCGGGGCAAAAAGATTTAGATCCCGATTTTTACAGATATGTAAAAATTTTATACCGATTTTTACAGATATGGAAAGATTTTCGGAAAAACCCAAGATTTTTATTGAAAAGACTCTGATTATGCTATGATAGAGTTGTAACGTTTACAGGTAAAAGATATTTGGCCGGCTGTGCGGAGCCGCTCCTCTCACAGCTCGGCCTTTTTTATTGGTTGAAATTATGGCAATTACAAGTTCGTCAACTCGCGCAGAGGTACTGGCGCAGTATAACAACAATCTCGCGTGGGACGGCAATCCGGCAAAGGCTGCACTTGCACTGGAGGCGATTCGATGGCTTTTAGTAAATCGGCCGCAGAGTATTTCAATGGGCGATAAAGGTCAGATAGATTATGAATCGCTGGACAAACAGGCCAACGAGCTTAAAAAATTTATCAACACCAATGGTAGTGCGGTAAACCGTGTTTCGTTTGTTAAGGGCAGGGCCTTGGCATGAGAGACAAGACCATCAGAATTGATGATGTAAGACGGGGCACATATACGGCCCTGGGGTACAGGTCCGCCCGGGTTGCATCGGAGGAGGGGAGGGCGTATTCGGCCGGTTCGGGGGCGGCACACGCAGAGTACGACCGGGCAAAACTCATCAACCAATCCCGCAGTTTTATAAGGGACAACGCTATTTATAAGGGCATGATTGAACGGGCTGTGAATTATATAATCGGCAACGGCTTTACGCTGCAAATGGGCAGTAAAAGCAAAAAGTATAATGAAAAAGCCGAATCGCTCTGGCGCCAGGCACACCGCCGGCCGGAAAAAAGACAACTCTTAACCGGCAGGAAAGTAGATCGCATGGTGTGCCGTGAGCCGTTGGTTTGCGGCGACACCGGCGTCATAAAGGTAAGGGGGGGGCTTATACAACTGATAGAGGCCGAGCAGATAGCGGGTAAGCGAAGCGAGGCGCCGGATGGCGTCAAAAAAGACCAATATGGAAAGCCGATGGAATTTTATGTTTCTGCCTATAATAATCGCGGCAGATTGCAAACCAACGCACCAACAGCATACAGTCCGGTAGATTTCCTTTTTATCACGGACCCCGACAGGCCATCAGCAACGAGGGGTGTACCCCCCTGCCAATCGGTTTTCCCGATGTTGCATCGGATAAACGACGTTTGCGATTCGGAGGCGATAGCCTGGCAACTGCTCGCACACATGGCGATTGCCATCACCCGCGAGGAAGGTCCGGAAAAGGCTTGGGGCGAAAGCAAGGCGGACCCGAACAAAGAAGGAACCGACACATCCGGCGAACTTACAACTCGATTGACGGAGTTGGATTACGCTTTGGTATTTCATGCCAGACCCGGCGAAACGGTTTCTGGTATCGACAGAAACATCCCAGGCAGAAATTTTTCGGAAAGCCTTCGGATTTTTCTCCGGCTGCTCGGCCTGCCCTTGGGTTTGCCGCTCGAATTGATTTTGCTTGACTGGACCAAAAGCAATTATTCGCAGAGTCGAGCGGTATTGGAACAGGCATATCAATCATTTATTGGCTGGCAGCAGTCGCTTGATGACGAGTATTACAGGCCTCTCTTAGAATGGCGTATAAATCTGTGGCAAAAGGCCGGTTTAATTGAGAAGCGATCTGACGGAAAGAAGCACGGGTGGATCAAGCCGACTTTCCCGTGGATAGATCAATTAAAAGAAGTACAGGCGTATTCCGCTAAGGTTGAAAGGGGATTCTCTACTCATACCCAAGTTTGTAAATCTCTCAATGCTGACCGCGAAGACATAGTAACCGTTAGAGATGCCGAGATTCGGGATGCGATTAAGAGAACCCAAAAAATAGAGACCGACACCGGCGTCAAGGTGCCGTGGCAGATATTTTGCGGACTAGAAGCAAGCGTGGCCCCGAAAAAATCAAAAGACAAAGAAGATGCCGGGGCCGATGAAGATGACCGGAAAAAAGAGGATGACAAAAATGAATAATGCGGTTTTAGCACAGTTTCAAAAGCAGGCATGGGCAATGGAGCCGAGCGCTCTCAGCGCCCTTGTGTTGCGACTGGCCGAAATATCGCAATCGCCGCTGGTTTCGGTTAACGTAGGCAAAACAGAAGCAACGCTGCGCGTAGAAAACGGCGTCGCGGTGATACCGATAAAAGGTGTATTGATGAATGAGGTGCCGTCGTTTTTCAGGTGGTTCGGAATCGAAGCAACCTCTTATAACGACATCAGAAACCAGGTAAACAAAGCCGTCGGCGAGAAAAAGATAAGGTCTATATTGCTCGACGTTGATTCGCCTGGCGGCGAGGTCGGCGGCGTGCTTGAAACGGCCGATGTGATTGTAAATGCACGCGAAAAAAAGAAGGTAACAGCACAGGTCGGCGACATCGGATTTTCCGGTGCTTATTGGTTGTTGAGCCAGGCGAAACAAATAATAACGGGAGCCAACAGCGGGGTCGGCTCGATAGGTGTTTACACGGTTTTTGCGGACTTTTCAAAAAACGCCGAAAGCGCCGGGGTAAAGGTACACGTTATTCGCTCGGGAGATTTGAAGGGTATGGGCGTTTTAGGCGCCGAGATCAGCGCCGGGCAAATAGACAATATGCAAAAGTACATAAACGGCCTGGCCGAAAATTTTATTAAGTCAGTTGCAAACGGCCGGGGCAAGCCGGTCGGGGAAGTAAGGGAATGGGCGACCGGCCAGATATGGATAGCCAAGGAAGCAAAATTGTTGGGGCTTGTCGATAAGATTCGAAATGCAAGCTCGTTGACGAATAAAAACACTACAAAATCAGAAGGAGTAAATACCATGGATAATGAACGAACAGGGGCCGGGCAAGACGCAGCCGCAGGTAAGGAAACCACAACTGATTTGGTTTTGGCTTCGCAGCCGACTGCGACAAATGAGCGAGAAAGGTTCGCGGCCTTAAAGTCGGCCTTCCCGGACGATTTGGAGTTTGCGGTAGCCCAGTATGAGTCCGGCGCGACTGTTGAGCAGGCGAAGGCGGCTTACGCCGAAGTGTTACGGCAACGATTAGCCGAAAGCAAAGAAGAAAATCTGGCGCTGAAATCCAAACTCGACAGTCAGGCAAAAGCTTCGACCGAAGATGAAGGCGCCGACGCCGTTAAACATAACGAGGCGGCGACCGGCGATGGTGCGGACTTCATGGGTGTAGCAAAGGCCCTGGCTAAAGACGAAAAAATCAGCATGACCGAGGCCATGAAAAAGGTTGCAAAAGAGCAACCTGAGTTGCACGATAAATGGAAGGCAAGTATCCGACCTATCCGGCAAAAGCGCTGAAAGCACCGAAAAAGTTAGGTTATACCTGTAAACAGAAACCAAAAGAAAAGTTAAAAAAACAGAAGGAGCAAAATTATGAGCCAAGCATGTGATTCTCCAAAATCTTTTACTGCCGGCGAAGCCTTGGCGGATTTTCGGCGGGTGAAGTTTAATTCGTCATCAGCGGTCGTTTATGCCGATGCCGGAGAGATAGGAATCGGGGCAACACTCCAGGACGTGGCAAACGCAGCACATGCAGCCATCCAACTGGATAACGCCGGCGGCACGATGAAGGTAACGGCGGCGGGTGCAATCGCGGCCGGTGCGAGGTGTTTCCCGGCGGCGGACGGCAAGGTTTCGGCCGTACCCTCCGGGGCAAGCGTTGGTATTGCAATGGAGGCGTCAACGGCGGACGGTGACATTATCGAAATGATGCCGGTACAGGAACACCTGGATTGGCAGGGTCTGACATTTGAGGAAATCGACGACGACAAGACCCTGGACGCCCAGGATGCCGGTAAGGCCTTTTATGTTACGGCCGACGCAAAGACCATCACGCTGCCGGCGACGGACGTCAATCTCGGCCCCATCATTATCATCAACGGTGTGGCAGACGGCGGAGCCGCCGTGAATATCAGCCCGAACGCAAACGACCTCATTAAAGGCCCGGACTTCGACGGCACCGACAACAAGGACCATATCAACACGAAGGCAACAGCCGTTCTGCACGATTTCGTCAAAATTCGCGCCGATGGCGCCGAGGGATGGTGGGTCGAAGAAACCCGCGGAACGTGGGCCACCGAAGGTTAAAAAAAGTAAAGGCTATTTGCAAAAGTGAATAGTGGGTTTGATTTTATCGCAGGCCAGCGGTAAAACCGACGAAAGAACAAATCAAGCGGCAATTGGGTGCCCAGTCACCCGGTTGTCGCTTTTTTGTTGCCCACGCAAAACTTTTTTAAGAAGGAGTAAAATTATGATTCAGCAAACGACTTACGCAGTGCCGAGAGAGGATTTAGGCGAGGCCCTGCACGAGTACAACCCGGCATCGGACGGTTTTATCGCACAAGAGATACTGCCGGTCCGAGTGGTGAAGAAAAAGGCGGCGACGGTAAGCGTCGTAATTCGTGAAAATCTCAAGCGGGCCGATGCAATTCACGCCAACGGTTCGGCCTTTCATCGGATTACCATGACAACCGAGGACCTGGCTTACGCTTGCAAGGATTACGGACTCGAAGGCCCGCTCACCGATGATGACAGGGAAAACTTCGACAATGACTTTGATGCGGAACTCGAAACGACGATGCACGTCGAAAGGAGTCTGCTGATTGAACAAGAGATTCGAGTCGCAGCCAAAGTTTTCAACACTACAACCTTTACCGGTGCCGCCCTCTATACCGACGTCAGCAGCGCCCCCTGGGACGCCGCGGGAAGTGGGGCAATCGGCCATGTCGCGGATGCGCGGGAAAAGGTTAGGAAAAACACTGGATACGCAGCCGACTCGATGGTAATCGGTCCGGTTACCCTGAACAATTTGCTCAAAAACACAGCAATATTGGGCAAGTTTCCCGGCGCAACCATCATCACAGAGGCGATGCTCAGGGCAAATCTGGCTGGTATTCTCGGCATACAGAACCTTTTTGTCGGCAACGAAATCTACGACTCAGCGATTGAAGGCCAATCGTTCAGCGGGGCGGATATTTGGTCCGATGACTATGCCCTGATATTCAAGAGGCAGGAAGGCCCGGTATCGAGTGGCGGTCTGGGGCGAACGATCCTCTGGGGTCGCATGAGTCCGAACAACATCACGGTTGCTTCATACCGCGAGGAACAAACCGAAAGCGACATTTATCGCGTTCGTCATTACCTTGACGAAAAAATATTCGACCCGTATTTCGGACATCTTCTGAAAATTGATGCTTAATCGCATATCAGGGCGTACCAGTTAACCAACACCTGATTGCAAATCATAACCTTTGGTTTGGCAGGTTTGATGATATAGGTGGCGGGGCCGGGCAACCGGCCCGGCGCCGCCGGAATCAACGGAAAGGACTTGCAATGGACTCTCTGAGCGAGCAGGACAAGGAATGGATTCGGTTGACCGCGCGAGAGTTGGCGTTTCAGGCGATAAAAGAGACGCTCAGCGTACATATTCAAAGCTGCCCGCACGGACTGGCGATCATGAAGGCCAAGTGGCTGATTATCGGTGTTTCGATCGGCCCGATGCTGGTCGGCGGCGGCGCCGGATACGCCCTGGCAAAACTGTTTGCGACAATGTGATCTTGAAAGGTTAAAGGAAACCTGCGCGATGGAGTTTCCGGCAAAAGAATTTTACGAAATTAATCGCGTTCTGTTCCTGGCGTCCGGCGAGTGCAAAACCGAAGAGCAAACATCCGCCTGCCAAAAGGCAAACGAAGCTGTTGCGGCGGCGGCGGAAAAAATAAAAGAGTTTTTTGAAATATTGAATAGTTAAGGGAAATTTGTGCGATGGCTTTTCCAACAATAGCGACAATTGCTTCAGATTTACATGGGAGCACGGAATCATCCGGGTCAGGTCCGGGCGATAGGTCAGGATTTATTCGGCACTATGGGTCAAGAGACCGCAGGCTCGGCGAAATCGTATCAGTCGCAAATAGCAGCAGTTCGGATTTATTGGTTCTTGCCGGCGATAACGTGGATAGTGATTGTGCGGACGGCAGCAAGTTGTCGAATTTTACAAGTATGATTAATTACTTGGATGCAAATTTGAATTGTGATTTTATAACCACCATCGGAAATCATATTTGGACACCCACATCTCCGCCGTGGGATGGTGAAGGAGACGCTCCTTCCATGTCGGATTATTTTGACGCCCTTGACGCTTCAACGAGCGAGGGGGCAAAGGCAAACTATTACGGGCCGGATTCCGAGGCTTACTCTTTTTCTTACACGGACATCAACGGTATGTTATGGGTAGTGGTGTTATGCCCCGTGCATACATTTTTTGAGCAGGATGACCCGTATGATTATCTCGATTGGCTTGACACAAGATTGCAGGCAGCGGCTTCTGCCGGAACACCCTGTTGCGTAGTGACTCATGTTCATCTTTGGCAGAACTCGAACAACTCGAATCCGAACACTCTGCGGATTAGCGACACGGCGTGGTCGTCCTTACAAACCATATTTGACGATGCAGATACGTTGCAGTGTGTATTTGGCGGGCACCAGCATGCGGGGGGAGCTTGGATGAAAAGGAAAGGGGTGTGGTTTATCGATGTTGAGGGTTCGGTTTCGATGCCACCGAACCAGACAGATACAGCCAACGCGTATATGGTAGTAACCATAAATCCTCAACAAATTTGGACTCCAAACGGAATGAAAGCTCAGGTTAGGGTTGTACCTTATGGGTTGTGCAGGGTCAATAAACCAGAATACGACAAGTTCATTGTATGCTAATTTGATTAACCTTGGATGGCGGCGAGATATAAGCCATTCAAAATATTCAAAGGAGCTACATGAGTTTTTGATAGATAACTGTATTTGCCGCATGGACTGTCCGCCGACCGGCCCATGCTGCCCTAAAAATTGCAAACATCTTGGGCCGAATGGTTGCAAATTAGAAAGAAAAGACCGCCCCTATGTATGCTTGCACGCAATGTGTTCATATTCGTTCAGGAGATTATTAAATGATACAACTTAATACAGCATCGTCAGCAAAGGATTATGACTGTACGTCAGAAGTTGAATTAAGGGTTGATGATACAACCACTAACTTCCAAAACACGACCGGCAGGGCTATCCAGCCGGTGATAGAACTGGAAGTTACAGCTGTAAAGACGGACTATCGATTTACAAGCGGTGCAGTCGTTAAGTTCAGACTGTATATCAGCGATGACGGCTTAAAATCCAACGGCAATAAGGTAGTCTTTAATCAAGGAAACACAATCGCTGAATATATAGAATATACTGTCGGTGCCGACTTCAGCCCATTGATTATGCTGCAATTTGGCGATTTTGTATTCGGAACCTCCAAATACATGTTTATCACGGTCGAAAGCGACAATGTAAATGATGATGATGTACAGATTGGCAACTTGAAAATATACGACCGCACCTGTGCCACTGAGTACTCATCAACTGGCGGGCTACCGAGAGTTGACACCAAGACCGTACTTGACGACACGCCATCTGGGGATAGCGACTTTCAAGCCGCCTGTGATTTGGCTATAAAAGCATTAGAGCTTGACCATTTGATGAGTGCCGCATGTGTTTCTGACGACATAACAACTAATGTGGTTGATAATTCTGTTATAGCTAAAATACTCGCTGTTGGTGGGGACATTAGCGATTTTACAAACAGCCTACACTCGCTCGAAGGCATTATAAACTATTTGCAGTCAGACGAATTTGCTCGAAAAATCGCAAAAAAAATCCCAAGATGATAGGGGTCGAAAATGAAAAAGCTAATTATAACTATAGTTTGTTGTTTACTGGCGGCTCAGGTATTAGCGTCAAATGAAATCCGGATGCCAAACTTCCCATCTGGCGAAACGCTCTACGCCATAATCCGCAACGCAGCCGGCCAGGCGTGGGACCCTTCGGATCAGGCCTTTGAAAACTGGCCGGACCGTACCGACGATGGCGACAGCGCAAAACAATACGATATTTCTATGACAGATAAATCCGCCGATATGTACGTCGGCGACTTCGATTCCAACATATCGGCGGGTAGATACTATATCCAGATATGGTTACAAGACAGCACCGACCCGAATGAGGTCGATGATGACCTTGTCGGGCTGCGTGAAATCGTATGGAACGGCTCTGCCGAGGAATATGTAATTGATTCGAGCGGACGGGTCGATGTCGGCGCAGTGGGCGGAACCGCACAGACGGCCAACGACAACGGCGCGGATATTAACGCAATCCTGGCCGATACCGCAGCGGTCGATACCACAGCCGAGATGCGTACCTTTTTGACCGGCGGCGACACGGCGGTCAGCACGGTTACAACCGCCGAGGTCAACGCCGAAGTTGACAATGCACTTAATACAGCAGTGCTTGGTTCGCCCACCAACAATTCTATTAATGAACGCATAAAATCAATTGATGATAAACTGCCGGGTAAATCCTTTCTGGCTGGTTCGGCGGACGCCGACGGCGGTTGGGACCAGGATTATTCTGACATGTGTAAGGGCGCGATTTGGGACGCTGAAACCAGTCAATGTCTGCAATCAGGAAGTATGGGCAAGCGGTTGACGGACATATTTAACGATACCGCCGAGATAGGCGCCGCAGGTGCCGGGCTTACCGACCTTGGCGGCATGAGCACAACGATGAAAGGGCAGGTAAACGCTGAGGCCGACACTGCAATCAGCGATGCGGCCCTTGCAACGGCGGCGGCCATTGCCACAATCGATACAAACGTCGATGCTGTGCTTTACGATACAGGCACTACTTTGAATGACAAGATAGACGTAATCGACACGAATGTCGATGACATCGAGACCGACACGGGCACTACTTTACCGGCGACACTTTCCACAATGAGCACAAACATCGATGACATCGAGACCGACACGGGCACTACTTTACCGGCGACACTGGCAACAATTGACGATAACGTTGATGATGTTCTGGTCGACACGGGCACCACTTTACCGGCGGCAATTTCCGGAGTTGAGGGAAAGGTTGATACGGTTGACGGTGTGGTCGATTCAATTCTCACCGACACCGCCGAGATAGGCGCTGCCGGCGCCGGTCTTACCGACCTTGGCGGCATGAGCACAACGAGGAAAGGGAAGGTCCACGCTGAGGCCGATACGGCGATCAGCGATGCAGCCCTTGCCACGGCAGCCAACCTTGCAACGGCCAGCACAAATATCGATGCCGTGCTGGTTGACACCGCCGAGATAGGCGCTGCCGGCGCCGGTCTTACCGACCTGGGCGGCATGAGCACAACGATGAAGGGGCAGGTAAACACCGAGGCCGATACGGCGATCAGCGATGCGGCCCTTGCAACGGCGGCCAACCTTGCGACTGTCGATGGAAATGTTGATGATATTGAATCGGCGGTAGGATCGCCGGTTGCCCTCGACTCCGGTGCGGCAACACTGGCCGGTATGCTTACAAAAATTGCCGACGACAACGGTGGCGCCGATTTTGATGCGACAAACGATTCGCTTAAGGGCCTTCGGGCCTGGGGCGATGTCAACTGGGGAGCTGGAGCTGGGACTTACCTGTTAAGCACAGACGTTGCGACCGGCGATACGACAACATCATTTACAATGACTGACGGCGTGGCCGCCGACGATGCCTACAACAACGGTATCATCGCCGTTCAGGATGCCGGTGACAGCCATTGGGAGGCTCGCAGGATAAGCGATTATACTTCCGGCAAAGTTATCACCGTTGATACGGCATTCAGTTTCCCACCCGCAGAGTCCGACACCGTCAGGATTATTTACGGCATGGCGATGAGCGGCTCGGGTACTACACCGGCGGCGGTGTGGGCGTACGGGACAAGGGTGCTCACCGGCGCCGATAACATTGCCGCTCCGATTGCCGATGCGGTGTTTGACGAGACCGCAACCGGGCACACCGATGCGGGCAAGGCCGGAGCCCAGATATGGACCGACATTGATGCAATACTGACTGATACCGCAACCACCCTGCCGGCTTCACTTGCAGCCATCGACAGCGACACCGGTGATATACTTGTTGATACAGGAACTTCACTGCCCGCTTTGCTTGCAGTAATCGGCACGAATGTCGATGACATTGAAACGGACACGAGCACCACTTTGCCGGCGACACTTTCGTCAATGGATACGAACATCGACGCGGTACTGGTCGACACGGGTACCACGCTTCACGGTTTTATTGATACCGAAATCGCTGCGATCAAGGCGGTGACGGACCTGTTCAGCTTTACCGGCAACGATGTCAAGGCCACCCTGGACGGGGAAACAACCGCGTTAAGTTCGACCGGCCTGAATAATATCCCGATAACCGACCCGGCGGGCATCGCCGATACCTGGCCGGAAATGTCTGTGCAACTTTGGAGAAGGTTCTTCAAAAAAATTGATCGCACCACGACACAAATCCGCACCTACGACGACTCCGGCTCAAACGTGAGGACGACACAGACGGTTTCGGACGATGGGACGACAACGATTGTAGGAGCGGCTCAATAATGGCAGGAACCGACAGGATTGACATTGCCGATATTGACGAAATAGCACCACCGTTCGATCTGGACGGCGGCGAATCGCCCGCCGCTGTTACGCCGACTATCGAGGCAGAAAGTGAGTTCGACCAATTGTGTGTCGCCTCGATTGACGACTTCGAGCCGTTCTTCGAGACGGTTACGATTTACCCCGCCTCCGGCGGCAGCCGCGAAATTACAAGGGCGATCGTACACAACCGCCTGTTGCCTCAGAAACTTGCCGGCGTGCCTGGCGCCTCGGCCCCTTTGATTATTGTAGAGGTGCCAAACGATGCGACTACCGGATATGCAAGTTACGAACTTAACGATGGCAGAGATGAAATTGAACTGCCCGTCCGTCTGGGCCAGACGGCCCAGCGCCGCAGGATATTGAGATTGTTAAGTCACGATTACGCGTGGTGTAAATTAGAGGTGAGGTAATGGCAACCGATCCCGTGGTTGAGGTAAAGTTTGAAGAGCAAAAGTTAAAGGCAGTCGCCCGCCTGCTTCGCGGCATACCGAACGGGATGAACCTCGTAATCCCGCCGGCAATCAACCTTACCGCCACAACCGCCCGCGCCTGCCTGGCCCGAGACCTTAAGGAAGACGTGAACCTTAAAATATCCGCTATCAAAAAACGTATTATATTGCATAGGGCGAATAAAAAAAACTGGAGGGCCAGACTTCGACCAAGCAGAAAAGGGATACCTTTGATACTTTACGGTGCACGGCAAACAAAAAAAGGCGTCACTTATAAGGATGTAGAAGAACAAAGAGTTCTTATGGAAGGCGCATTTATACAGACGATGCCGATAACCGGGGCAAAACAAAAAAAGGGTCACAAGGGGGTATTTGAACGCGACCCAGATGATCTTTTTAGTACGGGTCGCGACACAAAGGGAAGGGTTCGAAAGGGCCGTTTGCCTATAAAAGAGTTGTATGGTGTTTCGCTGGCATGGTCTTTTGAAAATATTGGACAAATTAGAAATAAAACAATGGCCGAAACAGGGGAAATACTTGAAAAAAATATCGACAGCAAGGTTGCCTGGCTTTTATCAAGGAGGGCAAGCTGATGGCAGAGCCGATAGCAGAACTGATTGCACAGAATATCAAGGCAGCAATCGAGTCGGTCAACGCCGGCGAAGTTGTCGAGGGCAACGCGTATCACTACACGCTTAAGCCGCTCCGTCCGCTTCGCGTTGATTATGAAAATGTTAAATGGAACAATCACGATGTGATAATCCGCCAGATGGATTCCGGGCCGTCCGCGGCGGCCCAACTTAGAGTACGGCGGGTACTCAACTTTGCGCTTTCGGCGATTTGCATCGACTCGATCGACTCGTCAACCACCATCGACACCCACCAAAACCGCGTTGCCGCCGATATCGAAAAGGCGCTGCAGGTCGATACCACACGCGGCGGTTACGCCTTGTTCACCGAGGTAGGCGATGCGGTTCCGTTTGAAAGCGACGAACTCGAACTGACGGGGATACTCATCGATGTTGCCGTCCATTACTCGATAATGGAAAAAGACCCTTACACAAACGGTTAAAAATTAAAAAGGAGTATAAAAAATGCTTACACGCAAAAGAGTCGCAAAGGTGGCCCTTGAAAATACGATGGGTACAAAGGTGGCCGGCACCCAGGCGGTCAATATTTACGACATGGACGGGCCGGTATCCACCGCCGAATATCTAAGGCGGGCCGGGACAGGTCTTTATACGGGCAATACTGTTACCGGCGTTCACGGCGCAGAGACCGGACGGGCTTCGGGCAGGATACCGCTCATCGGGACGGGTTCCAGCGGTATGGGCCTGGCGGCGCTGATATTTTTACAGGCCGGCTGGCTGGTCAAATCTTCCGAGACTTATCAGGTATCGAGCAACGCGGCGAATTGGAAGGCGTTAAGTTTCGATGCCTGGCTGGACGGCAAGAAAAAGAGCCTGTTCGGCGCTATGTGCAATCTGGTGCTAAATTGGGAGCGGGGCCGTCCGGAGGGTGCAATGCTGGATTTTGAGTTACAAGGTATATTCTCATCGGTTACGGACGAGGCCCTGCCAGCGTTCAGCCCGGAGGACCGCCCGCCGATGCGGATGACGGCCTTTACTATTAATTCGGTTGCTAAAAAGATTCACTCGCTGAGCCTTGACATGCAAAGCGAAGTAGTTCCGCGAAGCGACCCTAACGCCACGCAGGATGAGACCTTGCAGTACATCATAACCGACAACAGTCCGCAAATAACCATCGACCCGGAGGACGAACTTGTTGCAAGCTACGACTTTGACGGGATTCGGCAGGGCCGTACCGAGCACGCGATTGTCGCCACGTTCAGCGATGGGACCGACACTGTTACGGTAACGCTGCCAAAGGTACAACTCACCGAGTGTCCCGAAGGCGAACGCGAAGGGTTGAGCACCATCCAATATGTCGGCCAGTGCAATCATTCTTCGGGCGACGATGCAGTACAGATAGCAGTTACATGACAGGTGCAAAAATGGCAAAAAAGAAAAGCAAAAATTTACTGGACCCGAAAATCAAACAAATGGTTTGTGCCAATCATGGCGGCATGGACAATGCCTCCGATGCGGCGATATTAAATTTGTGGAACCGCCTCGGCCCAGACGTTCAAAAAAGGTACGCCGAAAAACAGAAAGGGGCCCACGATGCCGATAGCGATTGACCCGGAAGCGACATTTCCGCTTATTTTACCCGGCGACGTCGACAAGCCAATCGCCGAACAGCCACGATTTATATACCGAAATCTGACGGCCCGGCAGTGGTTGGCCGTCTGCAACTCACTCGATAAGATGGATGAGTGCAAAACAAACGAAGATTTGATTACGCTGATATTCGACGGCTGCCGTACAGGGCTTGTCGGCTGGGAAAACATGGGCAGAAAATTTAACCCGAACGAACTTGAAGATGTGCTGACATTTATAGAGGCGACACAATTATTGGTCGCGTTGAAGGCGTCAAGCCTGCCGAGTCTGGAAAAAAAAACGCCTTCCGAATCGCTATCGGAATCAGATACGGCGCAATCTGTCAAAATTGCCCCGGACCCGACAGGTGCCGGGACAAACCAACAAAATTAGAACCGATAGAGATGGATTGTTCGTGCGGTTCAAGGTGTGATTTGTGTGAAAACGGCAAAATAAAAATAACACAATGCCCCTTAAATTTGATTACGCCGGATGTTGGTCAGGCGATTATGCACGCGGAATTATTTGAAAAAGGTATGCCGGTTGTTGCCGGCGGTCAACTCGACCAGACGCAGTGGTTTTTATGCGTTTATTATTTTGTGATGAATGAAAAGGCTTTTTGGAAAAAGAAATTCGGTATTTTTTAGATGGCTCGGCATAACGTAGAAATTGCGATAAAGGCACGCGACCAGGCAAGCAAAAAACTCGGCCTCATCGGCCGCACTGCCAATGCTCTCGGTAAGAACCTTCGCAATCTGGCCTACGGACTCGGCGTATATTTCGGGGGCAGGGCGATTTTTGGTCTGATGAAATCATCGATTGAACTGGCGGCCCAACAGGAGGAGGCAAACGCACTCTTAATTCAGTCGTTGAAAAATATCGGTGCGAAGTATCAGGTTGTTTTTCCAAGGCTCACGAGATTTTCGGCTGAAATTCAAAGGCAAACAAGACTCGGCGATGAGGAGGTCGAACAACTCTTACAACTCGGCCTTAATCTTGGCCTGACGACCGACAAGATAGAGGAGGCTACAAAGGGAGCTATCGGGCTTCGGTCGATAATGGCCGGCAGGCTCGGCATAACCGAGGCGATGAAATATATGGCACTGGCTTACCAGGGCGAATTTACCATGCTTCGCCGTTATATACCGGAATTAAGAAAGACGACCGATGCACAGGAGCAGTTAAACATCGTCCGCCGAAAAGGAATTGAAGGTTTCCGACTGGAGGCCGAGGCGGCCCGGCGAGGTTTGGGGCCTATGATTCAGCTTCGTAACACAATCGGCGATATAAAAGAGATTCTCGGGTCAGCCTTTTTACCGTCTGTTCAGAACGATGCCGACAAACTGAAAAGTTGGGCACAGGATTTTGCAATTACTATGCAGAGCGTAGCCTTCGACATCCGCAACATGGACCTTGCCTGGGATACGGCAATGACGGCTATGACGTTGTCGGCGACGCAGGCGGCCGAAAAAATATGGAAGGTTTTGAAATTTTTGCCGCCAATAGCGATAGGCAATCTTGCAAAAAAAGTGATAACTGGAAAATGGGTAGGAGATGAGCTTCCCGACACCAAGTTGCTGCAGAATCATTTGACGCAGCTAATTGCCCAAAGAGATCGAAAATTTCATGCTGAACTGAGGGGTATGGGCGCAGCAGGTATAGGCGGTGTAGGCGTTGCGGGGGCGGGTGCACCAACACCGCCCCAGGCAATTGCGGCGGCGGTGCGGGGTTCACTTTCGCCGGTTACCGGCAGGCTTTTGACCTTTGCGCCCGGCCAGGCGGCGGGAGAGGACCCAGCTGTTCGTGTGGCGCGGCAGCAGCTTGCGGTACAGAAAAAATCACAGGATCTGCTCGCACAAATCGCCCAGGCACTGGCGCCGGCGGGTATGCCGCAGCCTGCGACCGTGATGCAGGCGGCCAACTTTGATTATTAAGGACAGTTATGTCGGTTATTTCGGTTAAAGAAGATTACAGAAGTTCGGGACCGTCGAGCACGCGGCTCGATTTGATTACGCTTCGGGCGAGCAAAGACGATGCAAGGGTGTTTGATGTATTATTTTCGCAAGGCGAGACGGCGGCCGAAAGAAGGGTACTCGCCAAGACGGCGGTTGACCCCTTTTCCGGCGAAAAGATTCCTCAGTACTGGGAGCAGCACCCGGCCGATCCGTGGCTGTTTGTAACTTCAATTACATCGAGCCAGGGCACCGGGCCTTTTCATTATAAAGTTGCTGTCAATTACGTATCGGTGGGTAACCCGCTTGAGCAGCCGATGGAGATTGAATGGTTGCACAACATAACGAACGAACTGGTTGACCGCGAGGCGACCGGCAAGGCGATTACCAACTCGGCTAACGAATCGTTTGACCCGCCCATCACAAAAGAAGTGTACGATTTGGTGCTTAGACTCAAAAGGAACGAGGAATTATTTAACCCGATAAATGCGGTCAAATACACGGGCGCAATAAACAATGACAATTTTGTCTGCCCCGCCGATTATTCGGGTACTACCGTTCAATACCCCCCCGGCGTAGTTAAGTGTACACTACTTAAAGGAATCCCTAAACGGGCGGCGACATTGTATTATCACGAGGTGCATTATGAATTTCAGTTTCGACTCGGCGAAATAGAAGAAACCGAGCCGGGTACATGGGAGGTATTGGGCCTTGGCTGGAAAAAAAGAATCCTTGACCAGGGATTTCGTACATTAAAAAAAGAAGACGGCGAATGGACGGGTGAGTATGAGCCGATTCTGGACGCCGAGGGCAACCCCGTCCGTGAGCCGCAGCTTTTGGACGGCAAGGGCGAACAACTTAAAGAGCCCACAGAAGACGGCGACGGCATTGACGCCGACGGGACACCAGGCCAGTTTAACAGGTTTAAGGGAGTTTTTCTGACATTTGATGTAAATAAAAAATTACCGTTTAGTGATTTGATGCTGGCATAAAAAAAGGAGTATAAAAAAAATGCGAAAAATATTATTAATTGGTTTGTTTTTAATTTTGGCGGCCGCCTCACCAGCTGCCACCGTCCGCTGGCTTGGCAACGCGACCGCCGTGGCGCAGGTAGAAAGATACGATGCCGGAACGGTGGAGGTGGGCGATATATTTACGCTGACCGTAACCGGACTGGACGGTGTTACAAAGGCAATCAGCTTTACCGCCACGGCCGCGACCGCCGACAACGTGGAAGACGGCCTGGCTGCCGCATGGAACGCCTCGACAAATTCCAATTGCACCCCTGTTACAGCCGACCCGAACTATCATATTGTAATGACCGCCGATACGGCGGGCAATGCCTTTTCAATTACCGCCTCGACCACAGACGGCGGAGGAAACGACACGCAAACGCTGTCAAAAACGACAATTACAGCCAACGCCGGGCCGCAGGACTGGAGCAGCACCGACAACTGGTCGGGCGGCGCCCTACCCGGCGGCGCCGCAAGCCAGGATGTTTATATCAACGGAGCTACAATCCTGTACGGACTTGACCAGTCCGGAATATCAAA
>Ga0180437_10002668_pt1 | contig 27967 bp, 19 predicted proteins | sample SS_ome_4_FD_132410 | JGI IMG/M metagenome (GOLD analysis project Ga0180437, IMG submission 132410) | Hypersaline lake sediment archaeal communities from the Salton Sea, California, USA - SS_3_D_1 metaG | ecosystem: Environmental > Aquatic > Non-marine Saline and Alkaline > Hypersaline >...
CCGTATCGACCACAAGCACGTAACTGGGCACTCGGCTTGCCTCGACGTCCGATTCCACCGTGTAATAAGTGAGCGAGAAGTTCGTCGTAAACATTACCGGCGAATCGGCGCCGGGCTCACCGAGGGTATACACTTTTGGCTCGACCTGAACAGGTTTCTGCGGGTCTGTAAAAACGTTCATCACCATCGTGAGCATCGGCAGCAGCGCGTAAGGCTCGACCGTCTCGACAACAACGATGCTGGAATACTTGCAAATCAGGCTGATGGCCGTCGCCGCCTGAGTATCTGTGTCGCCGTCGGTGACGAAGCTGACCGTAGGATAGCCCAAAGGCCGGAAGTTTTTCTTCAGCGACAGCGCGCGAATCTTCGAAAAACCGGACAACTGCTCCGACAGAGACGACCCATTGTGGCTAAGCACAATATCTTCCACCCCCGCTGTTTTGATCTTGTCGGTAAGCTCGGCAAGCGCCTCGACCGATTCGGCCTTTGCCACAAGTGGACAGTTGTTGTCCCGGGCAATCCTGGCCATTGCCTCAGACGTTTCGGCGGTCGCACACGCCAAAAGCGGCGCCGCCGCGGCCACCCCGCCAACCGCCGCGGAAATCGCATCCGGCGATTCCGATACCAGTATCATCGCCAGGGACGTCGAATCCTTCACCGCCGCCGCCGCAGCGGCAAAGGCTTCAGCCGAACCGCTCTCGTTGACAACCGCAACCGCACCAACAGATATCCTGGCCCCGACACGCTCGAACTGAAGGGCATTGATCGCCTCGATGCGATGCTTCAGGGCCTCGCCGCTCAGCTTGTCCGATACCGTCACCCCTACAACCGTCGGATTGTAGAACTTCTCCTCGTGCCGGAACATCACCGTTTCCTGACCAACCTGCACCTGGTTGTCTCCGACGCCGAATTTCACCAGCCGTATCGGCGGCGCCGCAGCAGCCGCAAGCACCTTCTTGGCCTCTTCCGAAACATCGGGGCAGGCGTCCAGCCGCGCACGCTTCTGAGCAAGCTGCATTGCAAACGCAAGGCATGTCGGCATCCCGCATTTCTTGCAGTTGGTCTTAGGCAGAAGTTTGAATATTTCCAATCCTGTTAGCGCCATGATTCTATTCCTTTCTTACCGTCTCATATCTCACAGAAACACGCCGACTCCACCGACGGCCTTGCCGCCGCCGACCGCGTGTATCCGGTTATTAGAACATCGACTCCAAAGACAACGCCGGATGGCCCGACTTCGTAATGAATTCCAGCACTTCTTCCTCGGTCGCCGCGCTCGTTTCATCCGCAATCATATCGAAAAATCCGTCTCCGCCCAGTCCCAGCTCCTCGGCCCTCGGCGCAAGCGAGAGCTTTAACTCATCCTTCAATATCTTGGGCATCCATACAATCCGCCGGATACCGCCTTCGGCCGAGATAAACTTCCTGGAGGTGATGTAGAATTTCGAGTGTCCTATGAATCCCGGCGTCTGATTGCCACCGCCCACAGTGCCAGCCAGCGTCGAAAACTTCATCCCGCACGGCGTCATCTCCGTAAACTCCCGGTTCACTATCATTATCCCGTTGGTCGACGGAAGCACCGCCGAGATGCACTCGAAACACCCGCAACTGGTCATCGGGTCCACGATCATCGAATAGGCGCTCATCTTTTCGATGTTGCCCTGCGAAATCTTTTTCACGAAATCGTTGACTTTTTCCCACTGCCCGAGCTTTTCATCGACCATATTACCTTTGGCAACCGGCTGGTTGGGCCCGGTGGGCGTGATTTCGTGCGCCGCCCGCCCGTCGAGCCAGGTATAGGCTCCGCAAAGACCGCTGCGCTCCGGTGTGATAACACAAACATGGCTCGGAGCAAAACTCTGGCACAGCGTACAAGAGTAGAAGGTATCGACGCTGTCGTCGGTCATGTCAGCCAGACGCACGTTGCGCTGCTCATACACCTTCATCGCTTCTTTTTGAAGTCTCAGAACCTGCTTTTCGTCCGTGTAAAGCTTGACCTGCACCTTGTCGAGAATGTTGGAATATCGCTCGTGGAACATCGCGTGCAGTATGCTCCCGATGTGCTTGATCCTGAACCCGGCCTTGGCTGCATCTTTGCTGATGCGCGCCCAGATCGTATTTCGCTGACCCATGTGCCACAGGCCCTGCGCTTCGTTAAAAAAGCTGTGAATCTGTCGCTCGAGAACAGGCTCGAAGTCCGTCTGCATCTTGCGGCCTGCTATTTCCACCACCACGCCCAGCGGCAGCTGGCCGCCGGTCTCCACGCTGTCAATGTCGGCTCCGAAAAGTTCGATTTTGCCGTCTTCAACGTCCTTGCTGTCGCGCGTTGTAAGCCATTCGAATGCGGGCGTCTTCTGTCCCCCGAATTCACAGTACATATCGTCCTTGCGGATGCGCTCGCCCTCGAACGCCGGACTGTAAGCGACCGGAATCGGAACCTCCGACACCTTTATCTTCAAACCGCGAACCTCGATCGCCTTTTCGATCATCTCATCATGCGGCACATTCGAGACCACGTGCTCATATGTGCAAACGCCCGTCGGAAGAATCTCGGGAATATCGGAGTCCGCAATAACGGGAAAACCGTAATTGATGGCCCCGGCGGCGGTTGCGTACCATTCATCCGTCACTTTGCCCAGCGCCACCACAAATGCAAATACCCTGTTCTTGTTGTAGAGCAGGTTTCGCCTGAAGTCGCCCGGCTGAACGCCGCCGAAGCTAAGCGCCGCCCTGCTGGCAAAACCGAGAGCATATATAGCCGCCGTTATCTCTCGCCCGAACGGAACAAGCCGCGTGTCCCAACCTAATTCCACATCCCCTTCGACAAGCTGCTCGGCAAAGGTCGTTCCGTTGTTATGCCCCGCCATAAACACGTACAGGCTTCTTTCCTGGCACTTCCGCGCCATCTTGACCGCCGTCTCCACGTCCGGCGCAGCACCGACAATAGCCGCGAATCCCGGCGCCGAACCATCCACAAACTGGATGCCGCGCTCGCGCATGATTACATCGTCGGCCGCGCCCAGCCAGATATCGTCCACCGGATTGGGCCCGATCAGATACTTGCACGCCTCGATAATCTCCTCGGCAAAAAGGGTGGCCATCCCTGCGTCAAGGGCCGGACCAAGATAGGGCAGCCACATTTCCTCGGCCACAGGTGCGGGCAGCAGCGGTTTTATTTCCTTTTCCATCACTGATTCGAAGTCGGCCAACGTTTCCACCGCTCGGCCAGTCATCGAATAAATGATCGGTATGTAATAGCCGGTGTTCGGAAACTCCACCTTGCAGTCCGGCCCCCTCTGTGAAACAGCCTTGCCCAGTATCTCCTCGGCCTGCCTGGCTATCTTGTGCGCACCTTTTATCGCCGCACTGGCTATTATTCTCGACATCTGCCAATCTCCTGTTATTTCGTTTATCTTATCTATCAGTTCAAACGGCCAAAGCCCGACGCTCTTCCATATCGTAAAGCTTGCGCTCGAGTTCTTTGTTAATCCCCAGGGCGTCACGCTTACGCTCGATATGCTCGATCATCATCCGGGCCGCTTTGACAGGGTCTCGTTCAAAGGCCCACTTGCCGCCGATCTCCTTTTCAATTTCGTCCGTTAAATAACGGGTCAAATTTGGAGCTCCCAAAATAGGCAATGGCTCCGCGATAACCGTATATACTCCTGATGCGACAAAATACATTCCGATTGAAACAGCTTTTTCCGACATCCACTCGGGAGCGGCGCCGGCGACAGGCAGGTCGCTGATGTCCTCGCCGAGTCCGCCTTCGGAAACCATGTTCGCCAGGACTGTCAGGATTCGGCTGTTGTCCACGCAAGAGCCCACGTGCAGAACAGGCGGAATTCCGACAGTTTCGCATATTTCCGCAAGCCCCTTACCGCAGTACTTCAATGCCGCATCCGGCCGCATAAGCCCCGCTTTGCCCGCCGCAATGGCGCCGCAGCCGGTGCTGACAACCAGAACATCGTTCTTTATCAGCTCCTTAATCATCTCGACGTGGCAGAAATCATGGGTCTGTTTCGCGTTGTTGCAGCCCACGACGCCCGCCGCTCCGCGAAGGCGACCGGAAATAATCGCGTCGTTCAAAGGCCGGTAGCTGGCCCGAAATCGACCGCCCAGATGATAAAAGGTGTTTTCGGTCGTAAAGCCCGCAATTCCCAGTTCCGTCACGCGCGGAATGTTCGGCTCGGCTGTCCTGTTGGAGAAATTGTCTATGGCCGTCCTGATGATTTTTCGCGCGACCTCTCTGGCCTTGTCTTCGCTGAATTGTATGTGCTCGGCGCCGGTAATTTTGCATTTAGGTGACGTTGTGATGAGCCTGGTATGGAAACAACTGCTCAACGAACCCAGCGCCGGCATGATGCACTGCACATCAACAAGCATCACATCCACGACGCCGGTCATTATCGCCAGTTCCTGCTGCAGAAAGTTGCCAACAACCGGGATTCCGTGCCGCATTAGAATCTCATTGGCGGTACAGCATATTCCACCGATGTTAATGCCGTTGGCGCCTTTGTCTTCGGCCATTTTCAGAAGCTCGCCTTCACGCGCGACGTCCACGACAATATCCGACAAAGTCGGCTCGTGCCCATGGACAATAATATTGACCTGCTCTTTATCCAGTATGCCGAGGTTGCACTGAAAACGAACTGCCTGAGGGCCGCCAAAAATGATGTCCGAAAGCTCGGTCGCAATCAGAGAGCCACCCCAGCCGTCGGCAAGGCAGCAGCGTATCGCCTGCTTAAGAAGGTTCTTGTAATCCGAACCCACGCCTATGTGCGTTCTGTGCATGATCTCGACGATCTCGCGGTCTACCGAACGCGGCATTATTTCCAACTGCCTCCAAAGCTTTTTCCTCGCTGCCGGTGCGTAGCCCTCGACCGTCGCCAGCGTCCCCTCCTGCCTGCCGAACTCGTTCAGCACGACCTCGGCAAGCTCGCCCGCAATTTCTCTCACCTGTCTGTCCTTTGTCTCGATGCCGTATCTTGCCGCGACTTGCTTCAGCTTGCGCTGGTCTTTGATCATGTAATCACACTGTTCGGATTCAACCGCCATTTTGAATGTGTGCGCGATGTCACGTCCGTGGTCGGAATGTGCCGCCGCGCCGGCTGCCACCATTCGGGAAAGGTTTCTGGCTGCGATTGTGTCCGCCGTTGCGCCGCATACGCCCTTCTGTGGTTCCTCCCCGAACGGGTCGACCCTGCACGGGCCCATAGCACAGTTTCGACAGCAAACACCCAGCTTGCCAAAACCGCATTGAGGCTCCTGCTGCTCGTACCTGTCCCACGCATTCTCAAGCCCAGCCTCAGCCATGCGCTCCAACATCTCCTGGGACGCTTTATCGATACTAAGTTTCTTTGGTTCCATAACAATTCCTCGCTTTACTGACTTTCGGCTTTCTCACTGAAGGCTCTTTGCCAACTCAGGAAATTGTCCTGCTCAGGCGATTCTATCACTAACGATGATCTGACGACCTGAGCCATAGCTTCTGCAATTCTCATCCGGGGCGAATTAAATCGCTCCAGAAATCTGTCTCTGTCTTCGGCGTCCTGAACGGCCCGATAGAGCTGCCATGCATATTGTGAACCGTAATGTCTGGCTACAAGTTGAGCTCCGACAATTCTGTCCTCGGCGTCGGTCAGCAATTTCGCCGTTTCGAACTTTTCTGCCGCTCCAGAACCTTCGACCCGGGCCGGCGGACGCAAATCATATACCTCAATCGGCAGTTCGATTTCTTTGGCTGTTGTGGAGGTGTGGCCGATACTGAATATCTGCATTCCAAGAATTTCGTCGGCCTGCGCACGCAAAAAGCCTTTCGTCTCTTCGCCGCCACCTGCTGCATTACAGCCTGCAATACGACCGGCCAACGCCCCTATACTCCCAACAGGCGAATACACGAATCGACCGGTGTGCAGGTCCGGACTTTCGGCGCAATCTCCGACTGCATAAACGTCCGCAACGCTGGTTCGCATCCGACCGTCGACTTTTATTGCACCGGTCGGCCCGAGTTCTATCCCGCAAATCTCGGCCAGCTTGACGTTAGGTTTTACCCCGGCGCCCATCACAACAAACGGCGTCTGTATCTTCCTGCCCTTATGCACAACATACTCAACACGCCCGTCTCCGCCTATTTCCGAAATTGCCTCGCCCGTGAGCATTTTCAGTCCCCGCTGCTCGAACTTCCTGCTCAGGAACTGCGAAACTTCCGGTTCGACCAGCCTTCGCAGGATTCTTGACCGAACGTTGAAGTACACTTCCAGCCCCCTGCGCATAAGCGATTCGGCAATTTCAAGCGCAATAAATCCGGCCCCGACCACCACCGTGTTGTCCGCCTTCGCGGCCATCTCGATAATCTCTGACGCGGCCTCAAATGTTGTAAAAGTGCAGACTCCTCTCTTCTCGGCGCCCGGAATCTTCGGCAAGCTCGGATTACCCCCCGTCGCAATCACCGCCGCATCATAGCCGAGGCTGTCTGTCTTGCCGTCTTCCTCGATTGTGATAGTCTTTTTTTCGGCATCCATGCCCGTGGCCCTTCCTCTTCGATACTTGATATTATGCCGGGCAAGTGTCTGGGCGGAAAAGATCCGAATCTCGGACGCCTCTGAGATGTATCCCGCTATCAAACCCGGTATCCCCGGGCGCCGGTAAGATACTATTTCCGGAGCGACTACCGTAACTTCTGCACCGTCGTCGGTACCTCTGGCGGATATGGCCGCCATCATCCCCGCCGCATTGGCGCCGATCACAACTATTGTTCTTCGCATTCGCTACTCTTGATTCTTCCTGTTTGCCCTGGCTTTGTCAGCAATTTCCCTGGAGGCCTTCTTCCGCCTGGACTTCGTGACCTCCTCCAGCACAACCAGCTTGAGTGCTCCGGTGGGGCAGGCCTCCACGCAGGCAGGTTCCTGGCCGGCTTGAAGCCGTTCGGTACACATATCGCACTTTATTATCGCCCGCCCCTCGGCGCCTATCTGCAATACACCGAACGGGCAGATGAGCATACACAGCTTGCACCCGATACACATGTCCTGCACGACGACAATCGGACCATCCGCACTCTCACGGCGAATTGCCTCCGTCGGACAAATCTCGATACACGGCGCTGCCTCGCAGTGTCTGCACTGAATCGGGACACCGTATTCGCCGGCGGCTTCTACCGCGACCATCCGTTGCGGTCTTGGCGATTCCGCTACCGCCTCTTCAAGGACTTTAGATTTGGAATGGGCCAGCGCACATGCCAATTCGCAGCTCTTGCACGCAAGGCACTTTTCGATATTAACCACAATCGTCTTAACCATCACATACCCCGAAAAACTCGCCCCTTACTCCTCGTTCAGCTTTCACCTGCCACATCGCAGCCGACCAGCTCCGTCAAATCCTTCTTCACCGCCTTCAGTTCCTCTACTATCCGGCTATCCGCCCGATAAACAGCCCTGCCCTCAAAGTCCGCTTCACTTACCGAGGGGTCATAATTAAGACTTGCCATAACAGTCATACCGGCCAGTTGACGTTTTATTGCGTCAATCTGGCTCGCGTCCGTGACCTTGTTGGCAATCGCCGCTACATGCCCGATCCCGGTGTCCCCTGCCATTTTAGCAATTCGCCGTGCCGTGTCAATGCTTCTGCCACCCGGCTCGACAACCAACAAAAGCGCGTCAATACCCTGTACGCACGCACGTCCCATGAATTCCACACCCGCCGATAAGTCAACCAACACAATTTCCTGACGCTCAAGCACCGTGTGACTGAGCAGGGCCTTCAGAAATGCCCCCTCAGGACACGCACAACCGCCTCCAGCCCTGGTAATACCACCCAAAACCAGCAGTTTCACCCCCTCGACCTTCACCCAGTATTTCTCCGGCAGATCACTGACCTTCGGGTTCAGCCGGAAGTACGCCCCTGTCGCTTCCCTGCCCGTACCGGTACGCTCGGCGATCAGCTCCTTCATCCCAACGAGCGGTTCGGGACTTTGTTCGCACCCCATACCGAAGGCCGAAGCAAGGTTGGCATTAGAGTCGGCATCAATTGCAAGAACGTCAAACCCGTCCTCTACAAACAATCTCGCCAAAACCGCGCAAACCGTAGTCTTGCCCACCCCTCCTTTGCCCCCGATAGCTATTTTCATCCCGCTCTGCAATTCGAACAACTTATCTCCGGGCGGGTAAACAATGAACCCGTTTTCCCGGCTTCTTCTAACGTTAGCTCTTGTTTCCCAGTCTCCGCATCGGTTGGCCGAATTTCTCGACGCCGCTCAAAAAGCGTGGCATCCTGAAAAGATAACATGGCTGGCCAATTCAATCTATAACAGGCCGGGCCGCCAATGTAAAGTGATTTTACGCAAAAACAGGACAATACCACCGAGCCGGCGCCTGCTTGAGACCTTTCTGACGAGAGAGCACCCTACCCAGGCTGCCACCTAACCTTTTTTACTACCGAACGTTACGATAGCTTCGACAGCAAGGTTCAAAACCGCAAGAACTGCATCCAGCGCGAGTTGCTCTGCTGCCGTCTCATCAAGCAGAATCGATGCCCTCGCATCGAATTCACCGTCGCTTCCCCAAACCACTATCGTCAGGCGAATCCGCGGCAGCACCGTCAGTTCTACCGAAGCATCGCCGAATTCGCGCCGCCGGGCTCCGAACGATTCCGCTGCCCTGTACAAATCCTCAGGATGCCGGCCAAATGCCTCAGCCAGTTCGGCTGTTGGCAGAGTGTGAGGCCCGCGAAAGAAAAACTGCCCGCCCGGCAGGGCCTCCGGCCTGACAAGTTTGTCCGCAAAAGGCATATCCCGGGCATTTATCAGGTACGCGAGAATACAAAGCTGCTCGATAAACCCCGCCGAAGAGCACGTTTCGCGGCGGAATATTCTCCTCTCCGAAAGCTCAACCACGTACTCGCTTTCCAGCAGCACAACAACGTACTGACCGCGGTCGGCAACGTATCGACAATTCGCCCTCCTGGCGGTCTGCTCCGCATCGAGCTCCAAAAGCTGTACCCAAAGGCCCTCATGAGCCATTTTATGTCGTACCTTTCGTCAGACAATTCCCCGAAAAAGCCTGTCGGACCGGCTGGAGCGCTGTCACTCTCGGCAATGGCTTTTTCGCACAATAACTGGACAATCAGCCCTCATCAATACAAAACCTCCGCCGACCCGGCCACTGCAAATGTGAATATTTTCGTTCGCTCACACAATTCGTATGTTTGCCTTTCCACGTGTCACCATCTCTTGCTCTTGATCAGCAGTTCCTGTTCTTGACCGTACAGGTCTCGTCGGTCTTCATAAAATCGCATCGTCTCCTCGTCGCCGTTTTCCTTGGCAGCTTGCCTTAAATGTGCGCACACTATCAATGCGCTCAGGATTCTGTGATAGTAGCCGTGCTCCCGCCTCCAGGTGTCCCCGTTCTTGCCGAACTGGTGGAAGTAGCTCTCACAAAACGCGTTGACCTGCGGAACCAGCTCAGGAAATCTTGCGGCCAGCACTATCTCACGCATCGCCGCCTGTGAAGGCCCCAAATCGAAGGCCCTGATTGCAAGATCGAGTGCCTGCTCTCTTGCGGCTGCATTCCTAACTGCCCCGGTTGTGCACCCCCTTACTGGTGTGACTGCAACGACTTGTAATGTCGCGCGCAAAGAAAAAGCGAGGCGGGCTCTTACGCCTGCCTCGCTTTTTTTCACTGGAGGCCCAATGCCCTACGAGATTAAACAATCCGCTCCGGGATGCGACTCGTTTCGCAATACAACCTAACTAAGGATTCGTCCGCCCGCCGCCGCAGTGACTGATCGGTCTTACCACTGATTTTCGTTCTGCTCGTTTTCCCGCGGGTGCGCCTTCTCGTAGGTTTCCTTAAGCCTGCCCGTCGTCAGGTGCGTGTACACCTGCGTCGTCGAAAGCGACTGATGACCAAGCAACTCCTGAACGCTTCGCAAATCCGCACCGTTGTTCAGCATGTGCGTCGCAAAGCTGTGACGAAGCGTATGCGGGCTGATGTTCGGGTCCAGGCCCGCCATCTTCAGATACTTGTCCATCTTCCGCCGAACGCTACGCGTGCTCAACCGCTGACCGTGCTTGTTCACGAACAGGACCTTCGGGTCGAAATTACCGTTGCTCTCAGCCCGCTTGTTTCGGAACTCCATATAGTGCTGAATCACCTGAAGCGCCGAAGAGCTGATCGGCGTAACTCGTTCCTTCTTGCCCTTGCCTCGAACACGAACCACCTCCCCAAGAAAGTCCACGTCGTCCATATTCAGCGCCACAAGCTCGCTGACACGGATGCCCGTACTGTACAAAGTCTCAAGAATCGCCCTGTCTCTCGCTCCAAGCCAGGTGTCTACAGGGGGCGTCTCGAGCAGCCTTTTCACTTCCTCGTACTCAAGGAAACGAGGAAGCTTCTTATCCTGCTTCGGCGTTCTGATCGCCATCACTGGATTAGAGGCGATTCGATTTCGCTTAACCAGGAACTTGTAAAAGCTCCGAAGGGTCGCAAGTTTGCGCGCAATGGTGGCTTTGGAGTACTGTTTCTCGTTAAGAACCGCCATATACGCCCGCACCGGGTCGATGTCGACGCCAAGAAGCAACTCGTCCACCTTAGCTGCGATTTGCACCTGCGTAGCCGTCGCCGGTCCGCCCTCGGGCGGCCCTTGCCCGGCGGCATGGCCCTCGGCGGCAGTTCCAGCCGAACGCTGAACCAGATATTCACCGAACTGCTGCAGGTCCGCACCATAGCATTTTGCCGTGTGCTCGGAGAAGTGCTTCTCAAACTTCAAGTAATTCAAAAAGTCCTGGATTATGACGCTGCCTTCCATAATGTACCTGCCTAATTATCATCATACAATTTGTCGGGTTTCAATTCAAAGAATACCGGCCGTCGGCTCTTCAAAACGCACGTTCCAACCGCGTTAGCTGACACGAATCTCGGAATCGTTCTTGTCGCGCAATATCTCATCCGCCTGCCCGATCAACGATTGCGTCAGCTTAAAGCTCAGAACCGCCGCATCGAACCAGTCGAAATTCGTACGATTACTTTTCGCCTCCTCGATCAGAGCGTCAAGAAGCTCATCCTCACAGCCGCTATCATAACGAAATATGAACTTTTCTCTGCCTTTATTTAGAACCAGTTGTCGCTTCGCTTTTTTCATCCGATATATATACGCACTCTCAACGGCTCTGTTCCTATATTCAAACCCATTTTGGGCCAATTTCAGACTCGCCCTCGGCCTGCCCTTGAACCCGACAGGACCAATCCGGTTGACGAACCGAAAATTTCCTTAGTCTTTTATCGGTCGAGATGCCGTTTACTAAAGTAGAATTTCAGAGTTTTTCTCGGCAACCAGTAAAATATCAGTTCAACAGGCGGCCACAACGCTTTTATCGGCCAAAAAACACCCTACCTTTACAAAATGACCGCAATGTAGGCAAATTACGGGGCGATTCAGAAAAATTGTCGGACCCTTTCATCGCACATGCGCTAATCGGCCTTGTAGAAAAGCGTCTTTTGCTTTCCTTCTGACCTGACCAGCCCCTTGCGCTGCAAACGCTTCACAAGTTCTCGCGTCTGACCCAGGTCCACCCCCAGACCCGCGGAGATATCCGCCAACGAGCACGGTCTGCGTCTCAGCATTGACAGGACGTATTCGGCTCCGGTCTCAACGCCTTTGCCACGGCTCGGCCGGGAATAATCGGCGATAACCTCACTGTTGCCCCCGATTTCGCTTGCTATTGTCCTGAGCTTTTCGGCGCTCACCCGCTCCAGGAAACCCTCCGCTGTCGGACGCACCGCCGTATTGAGTTGTATCTTGTCGGGTCGAATTCGACGTATCGCATCTTTGATCTTGTCGATCTGCTCGGCCTCGGTGTTCACACCTTCGACCAGAAACACCTCAAGCCAAATCTCTCCGGCAAAGACTTCTCTAAGCTCACACAGGCCGGCAATCAGCTTTTCAATACTGATACCGGCGACCGGACGATTGATCTTCCAGAACGTTTGCTCGTCTCCGGCATCCAGCGACGGCAGGATGACATCGGCTTGCAAACACTCGGCACGCACCTTTTCGTCGCAAAGAAGCGTCCCGTTCGTCAGCAGCGCCACCGGAACGGCTGTGATGCCCTTTATTCCGTCGATGACCCGACCCAGTCCGCTGTTGAGGGTAGGCTCGCCGGAACCGCTGAGCGTAATAAAATCTGCACGGACACCCTCGGATAATCTTTCTTCCAGTTCTGTCAGGACATCCTCGACAGGGACGTAAGCCTTTCGCACGACGGTTTTTTCAGTGGTTCTGCCGAGCTGGCAATAGATACAGTCCAGCGTGCAAACCTTGAAAGGCACAATATCAACGCCCAGACTAAGTCCCAGCCGCCTCGACGGCACCGGCCCAAATATGTACTGGTTTTTATCAGACATTTTTCTCGCACACCAACTGAACCCGATTCACGTTCGGTAAAACCATCTAAGCCCCCGGTTCGATACGCAATACATACGCCTGCGCACAGGGACGGTTTTTCTCATGCTGCAGTCTTTTCGGGATTTTCACGGCTAATTCTTCGCTACCTTCCATCCGCCACGAAAGGCTCCTGGCAGCTCCGAATAATCCTTTGTCGCCGAGCATTATTATCTGGGACCCTTTTCTGGGCCGTAACAGCCTGGACCTGAATTCTTCACCCGGCCATTTCAGGCTGATTGCGTAAACATATTTTTTGTCCCTGCTCCTTGTAAAACGAACTTCGTCGCCTTCTTTGTAGTGGACCCACGGCCGGGTCCTGTAAATTGCCTCGCCGTTGACCCGCAGCCACTCGCCGGCATACTCGAGCTTCTTCACTGCTTCCGGGTGGAAATTGCCGTCACCGTCAGGGCCGATGCTGACCATAAAGTTGCCGCCCTTGGCGGCAATATCTATCAGATTCGAGACGATCCAAGCGCCCGACTTATACTTGTCCCCGTCATGCTCGTACGCGAACTGCCCGGCCAGCGTATAAATTACCATCCAGGGTTTGACCACACGCTCGTCCGAAAGCCCTCCCGATTGCGGTATCCAGTTTTCCGGCGTCTGGTAGTCACCGTAGACGCCGATGCCTCTTTGCCTGAAAAGCACGTCGGGCTGGAGCCTCCGCGCCATCTTGATCGTTTCCTTCACGTCCGGCCGGCAGAATTCCGGCAAGCGCATATCAAGACACATCATGTCAATTTTTCCGTAGTTCGTCAGCAATTCCGTGATCTGCCGGCGGTAGCGCCGCACAAAACGCCCGTAGCCCTCCGGGTCGGTCCTGTTATTGTAGTCCGCGTCGGGAAACGGGTTCCACTTGTCGAAACGCATGTCCGCATCGAACCAGTCGACATGCGAAAAATAAAGGTCAATCGCAATTCCCCGTTTCTGCGCCGCATCGCACAATTCCTTCACAATATCCCGTTTCATCGGGGCATCCATAATACTGTATGCCAGGTCGCATTCCTCGATCGTCGGTCCGCAGGGCGCGGTGTAGTTGACACGACGTTTCACACGGGATTTTGTGTCGAAAAGGCTGAAACCATCGTGATGTTTTGTCGTGATGGTAAAATATTTCAAACCGCACCGCTCGAACAGGTCCATCCACTTTTCAGCTTCGAACTGCCTGGGATCGAATTTCTTGTAGAGTTCGAAGTATGCCTGCTTTTCGGAGTTCGACATCTTTCTTACCGGCCATGACGCCTCAACACCCAGCAGCGAATAATACCCCCAGTGAATACGCAGACCGTACTTCAGGTCCCGCCAGCGCTCGTACGCCTCCGCAGACGCATGTCTGTAGTCGGAATCGACTTTGTCCGCTTCCTTGCACCAGACACCGCTAAATGGCACAAAAGCCAGAAGGCAGCTCAGAACAATGACCTTCCTGAAATATCTCTGCGCCATCTTGAATTTACCTCGTTGCCACCATATCTACACCTGTTTGCGAAACCACCGTTGCTCACCCGATGGCCCTGACGATTCTTGTCCGTATTCCGGCCGGCCTGGCGCCTTCCGGAACCAGCACCTTTACTGCCTGCGGTATCACTTCGATGTGAACGGGCAGGGGCGGACCGGGGTCCCCGTCAATTTGTGTCTCTATACCCTCCGTATCCGAACTCACCGTGACCTTTTTCCCCTGGCGGTAAGTTACGTCCGAGCATTTCGCGTGATACTTCAACAGCGTCATCACAGAATGCTTCAACAGGTGAAGGCGAGAGACGCATTCATAGATGCAGACATCAAGAAGCCCGTCACCGTACTCGGCATAACGCAGTATTTCAAGCCCAACGGCATACCGGGAAATATTACCGACAAATATCAGCCCGCGACCGCAGAAAATCTCCTCGCCGTCCACCTCCACCTTCATGGGCGAAAACGTGTACTTCCAGAAAGTTCTCCACAGCGGCCAGAAGTAGTCAAAATGATCTATATGTCCCTTTCGCTTTTTGCTGACCAGCCCCACCACGTGGCCGTCAAAACCGAAACCCGCCACCGAGCTGAAGTATCGTCCGTTTACCCTTCCAAGGTCCAGCGGCCTTACGTGGTTGCCCTCGAATGCCCTTATTATCGTCTGAAGCCTCTCGTCGAAACCGAGTTCGTTCGCCAGGAGGTTCTCCGTGCCTGCCGGTACTATCAGCAGCGGTTTCGAACTGCCCTCCAGACCGTGCGCCACCTCCCTGACCGTCCCGTCGCCGCCGACGACTACGACCATCGCGCAGTCGGAATCCTCCGCCGCACGTCCCGCTAACTCCCGCGCGTTTTCAAGCGAACTGGTCAGCTCAAATCTCGCATCGAAACCGTGCTCAATCAGATACTGACCGAACTTTCGGCTCTCCAGATTGCTGCTGCTCGCGCCAGATTTCGGATTCACTATATACGCAATATAGCCTTCGTCGGCCTTCATACTTACGATCCCGATTCCTCCTCACACATTTGTTTATACACCATCGAGGCGTAACTGTGCGGAATATGCGGCAAATCACCAAGACCCAGGTTTTTTTGAACCTCCGCGATTCCTTCTTCATCGGGACCCTCTATTTCGACGAAGCTGCCCAGAGACGACAAATGGTCCAGCGCAACCTCACAGCCGCCAAACCGCCACACCCTGCGCCGCTTTTCAAAAACGAGTATCTCTTTGAACCCCAGCTCCGAAAGCAGTTCTCTCGCGGAATCCGGTCCCTGGATTTCAATTTCTATCTCGCGCCTCTTCTTGTACGGCCCTTTCTCCTTGGCGCCCTTATACGTAAGAAAATACCTCTCCCCTTCAGCCGTAATCTGCCTTCGCAGCCGAAGCCCCCGGTCCGTCCGCGTCAGCAACGAGCCCCTGCCGTCAAAGAAATGGTCCGTGTGCAACTGCTCTTCCACAAACTCACAGTCCAGCTCACCCAGCCTCTGCTCGATTTGCTCAAGCGAGTCAACCTTCAGTTTTGCTTCGATCTCGACGCCCATGATTTCTCGTAGAGCCTGTTTGCCGGCAGGTATCTGCCGATGCCGCTGCCTGTCAAAACTCAGTGCCCGACCTGCCGCCTCAACCGCTCCTAAATGACTATATTCACCAGTCGTGACTTTATTACGATTATCTTTCTTGCCTCCCTGCCGCCCATGGCGGCTGCAACCTTTTCACTGCTCAATGCCTTCCGCCGTATCTGTTCTTCGTCCGCGTCGGCTGCAACCACTATACGGGCCCTGACCTTGCCGTTGACCTGCACCGCCAGCTCGACTTGTTTTTCCTTGATCAGTTCCGGGTCGTACTGCGGCCAGGGCTCATAAGCCAACGTATCGCAATGACCCAGCCTCTCCCACAGTTCCTCCGCAACGTGCGGCGCAAAAGGTGCAAGAATCTGGATGAACTTCTCAACCACGCCCCTCGGTCTGGCCGCCTGTTTGCTCAGGTGGTTAACGAAAATCATCATCGCGCTTATGGCCGTGTTGAAGTTGAATCTCTCGATGTCGCCGCCCACTTTTCTTATCGTCTGATTCAAAAGACGCAGTGTCGCTTCATCGGCCTCGGTCGTCGCACCTTTCACCGCATCACAGAGCTCCCCGCTGTCCTCGTCCACAATCATCCGCCACGTTTTTTGAAGAAACCGGTACACGCCCTCCACGCCCTGCATGCTCCACGGCTTGGTCGCCTCGAGCGGACCCATAAACATCTCATAAAGCCGCATCGAATCGGCGCCGTACTCCGCCACCACGCGGTCCGGATTGATGACGTTGCCGCGCGACTTGCTCATCTTCTGACCGTCCTCACCCAGAATCATGCCCTGGTTCACAAGCTTCTTGAACGGCTCTTTAGTGCTCACGTAACCCAGGTCATACAGAAACTTATGCCAGAACCGTGAGTAAAGCAGATGCAGCACCGCGTGCTCGGCGCCGCCGATATACAAATCCACTCCATCGGGTGACATCCAGTATTTTTCCTTTGCCGCGTCCCAGCCGCGATTGTCGTTGTGCGGGTCTATATAGCGCAGGTAGTACCAGCAGCTTCCCGCCCACTGCGGCATCGTATTTGTCTCCCGCCTCGCCTTTCTGCCGTCAGCAAGGGTGACATTGAGCCAGTCCCCGGCATTGGCCAGTGGAGACTCGCCTGTTCCTGCCGGTCTGTAATTATCCACTTCAGGCAACTCCAGCGGCAAATCTTCTTCACAAAGCCCCACCAGATGCCCCTGCTCGGTCCGCAAAATCGGAAACGGCTCGCCCCAGTATCGCTGCCGGCTGAAGAGCCAGTCCCGAAGCTTGTAGTTCACCGCCTTCGCGCCAAGCCCCCGCTCAGCCAGCCATTCCGCGATTCGCTCCTTGAACTCCGCCGTCGCCAGACCGCTGAAATCGCCGCTGTTAATCGCCGTCCCGTCACCGATAAAGCACAGCTTGCCCGCTTTTGCCGCCTCGGCCTCATCCTTCTCCGGCGGCTCGACTACCTGAATAATCGGAAGGTCGAACTTCTTTGCAAACTCGAAATCACGCTCGTCGTGTGCCGGAACCGCCATTATAGCGCCCGTACCGTAGCTTATCAGAACATAATCGCTTATCCAGATCGGGATCTTCTGCCCGTTGACCGGATTTATCGCGTAAGCGCCCGTCGGCTCACCCGTTTTTTCCTTCGCAAGGTCCGTTCGGTCCAGGTCGCTCTTGCGGGCCGCCTCCCGGCGATATTTCTCCACCGCTTGCCTTCTGTCTTCGCTCGTGATCTTGTCCACAAGCCGATGCTCCGGCGCCAAAACCATATATGTCGCCCCGAAAAGGGTGTCCGGCCTGGTCGTGAACACCCATATATCCTCGTCAAAACCGTCCACCTTGAAGCAGACCTCCGCCCCGATGCTCTTGCCGATCCAGTCTGTCTGAAGTTTCTTTATCGATTCAGGCCAGTCAACAAGCTCCAAATCCTCCAGCAATCGCTCCGCATATTTCGTTATTCGGAGCATCCACTGTCGCATCGGCCTTCTGACCACCGGATGGCCCCCTCGCTCGCTCAGCCCCCCTACGACCTCCTCGTTCGCCAATACCGTCCCGAGCGCCGGACACCAGTTCACCGCAACCTCAGCCTCGTAAGCCAGACGATTGGCTTCGATGTACTCCTGCTTCTGCTCTTCGCTCAGTCCTTCAGGGATCGCCAGTTCCTCGATGGGCTTTGCCTTCTGCTCGGCATCGTCGAAGCAAGAATTAAAAAACTTCAGGAATATCCATTGCGTCCACCTGTAATAACTCGCATCGGTCGTATTCACCTCGCGGTCCCAGTCGTAGCTGAAGCCCAACGACTTTATCTGCTTGCGAATATTCTCCACGTTTCTCTGTGTCGTCGCCTTCGGCGCCGTGCCCGTCTGCACCGCGTACTGCTCAGCCGGAAGCCCGAACGCATCCCACCCCATAGGGTGCAAAACGTTAAATCCCCTGCTCCGCTTGTAACGAGAGACTATATCGCTCGCCGTATAACCTTCCGGATGGCCCACGTGCAGACCATGGGCGCTGGGATACGGAAACATATCAAGAACGTAATACTTCGTACGCGAGCTGTCACAATCGGCGGCTGCGAAAGTCTTGTTCTCCTCCCAGAACCGCTGCCACTTTCTTTCGATCTCCTTGAACTTATAATGGCCCTTTTTTCGACACATTCAACTATTCCTTGACCACGACAAGAATCACCGGGCTTTCACAATAATGCTGCGGGCTCTGTCTTGAAAAACCCGTATTCTAACACCTTTCGCAAGCCACGCACTACATATTCCCATCGGCATCTGTTCTTACCGGCAACAAAAATCCCCTCGAGAGCATAAAACAAATACTCCGCAAAATCTAACGAAATCCACCGCTCAACCGCACAAAACCCGCAAAAGTCGAATCATTCGACCGGCGCCGAACAGCACCGTGGGACAAAATTCCACCGGTGCGACTCCTTTGCTTCGAAGGTGACCGCGGCCAAAGCCCGATTGTCCTATAAATCGCCCGAAAAAAGCTGTCCAGCGTTTTTCTGTCAATTCTTCACCCTGCTTTGGACGATAAAACTACTGCGGGTGTAGAAACACGTGCATCCGCATGGATGTGATGTAATTGGGGGTATCAGCAATGCACAAGCATCACACTCTCTTTTTAAGGGGTATCAGGGAAGCAAGAAGAGTCTTAATTACCTTTTTCAGCGACTTGCACGGTTGCAACCAGACCAGGTGGTGCGCCCCGATGGGATTCAGTTACTGTGCCGGCCCCAACGGCAAAAGAAGGTACTATCACTTCTGGGATTCGGTCGGTGAGCCCGACAGCGACCACCTCATTCTGCCCTCGAACAAGATCGTCAGTATGAGACTAACCGAGTATCCCTTCGACCCGTCGGAATTCCTCATTCCCACCCAGGCACACGGAAACGACGATTTCACCGGACAAGCCGACACCCAATGACCGACAGGCCCGGCTTCCCGAAAGCGGCCTGTCTGTTCCAACGCAGTTGAGCGGCCGATCACCCCAGGCTCACGGAAAGCAGTCCGCCGGGCAGTTGCACCAGTTCTCCCCAACCCCGCACGCGCCGTCACCGCACCTGGTACAGATAAACGTCCCGACTAACGGCACACACTCCCCGGTCGTCGTATTATACGCCTCTACAGCCGTCAAACCCGGACAGCATTCCGGACCGCCGGGCACCACCGGCCCCGCGTGGCCCTCCTCGATGCAGACCGAACAAACGGCGATAAAGGGACTGCCCGCATCGAGCAGAATTGCCGCCAAAGCCTGCAGGTCGTCCAGGTCCATCTGCCCGTCGCCGTTGAGGTCGCCGCAGTGTTCCGGCCCGACAGCGACGATAAAGGGGCTTCCCGCCTCGAGTAACGCCGCCGCGACAGCCTGCAAATCTTCCAGGTCCCTCTGCCCGTCGTCGTTGAGGTCGCCCGCGCACCGGCAGTCGCACTCATCGCCCACGCCGTCACCGTCGCTGTCTAACTGGTCGGGATTCGGTATATCCGGGCAGTTGTCCTCGTCGTCCGGCACGCCGTCACCGTCCGCATCATCTCCCGCCATTTCCGAAATCAGCTCGAACGCATTCAGAATCCCCCGGCCCCCTTTGCGACTCGACCGGACATGGTCGGCCACACAGCAGCCGCCCTCGTATATTACCAGAACCGCCGCGCCGTTCGTCCGGAACCTGACCACTGAGGGCACAAGCTCCTCGTCCGAGGTAACCTGCTGGATCGTGACATTATACGCCCCTTCTATCATCTCGACGCCGTTGCCCTTGAGATCGTAAACGTTCGCCAGCTTGTGCCACTCGTAATCACTACCGGCTTTTTCGAACAAATCCTCGGCATCGGCAATCGCCATAGCCGTCACCGACGGCAGCGGCGGCTGAGGGTTGCTCGCCTGAATACACTCGATTTTAGTCGGGTCGTCCGTGCCGCTTACCCTGTAGCAGTCGAAATGGTTGTGATAGCTCTTGAGCGTGTATTCACCCGGCGGCAGATTGTAAAGGCCCAGAAGCGTATTACCCCGCGGATTTTCCGGCCAGTCCGCACTCTGCAGCCAGCTGTTGCAGATGGGGTCGTGACGCACGCTCCCGGTGGGCGTGCCGTCGTGCCCGTACGCCCCGCCCGACAGATTGCCCCTCAGCCCGCACACCCGCAGGCACTGGTCACCCTCGTAAACGCTCGTCACAGCCGCATGAATTCCACTGCCGTCGATCCCGCCCTCATCGAGCGCATCCCTGCAATTCTCCGAGCCGTTCTCACACACCAGATCGCACCGGTACATATCGTACCAGCCCGGCGAGACCCAGTGCCACCACCCTTCCTTCGCAGTACCAGGCCACGGCTCGGTAGAGTTGCTCGATTTCGGCAGCGCAAAATCCACCTTCAAATGCAGACCCGCCGCCACGCTCAAATTACCCGCCGCCGCCAAAAGACACAACACGCAGACCACCACCTTCCCCGAAAGAAACGTCCCACGCCACGATTTGCCGCACATAATCAGCCTCCTCAGAAAAGCACAATGTTTTTGCCCGTTTTAGAGGTTTTCTCCAAAGCCGCCGCGCTCCGGCCATTCTTAATTCAGGTTCTCATCCAATAAAGTTGGTTGGTAACAGCCGCTTCGCGGCTGGGATTTATCGCATTGGAGGCAAATAGCATTTAGGAATAAAGGGGCGGCACGATAACAGATGCCGCCCGTATGCTGTATGCCGCCATAGTGGCGCTCGGGTCGCTTCCCAGCGTTGCCCTATCCTCCACTATGGCACGGAAATTATAGCAGAACATGCTGTTGCCCACAAAGCGTTAAATCCAATAATGTTGGAGTTTATTCTTGACTCTGTTGCCACCAACTTTTTTGGAGTTGAACCTTAATTCATAATACCACGCCCAAACCAGAAAAGCAAGCTTTTTTTTTGTTTTCAGAACAAGCAATCTCCCCGCCTCGAAAGACGGCGGATGGGAAGATTGCGGTCGTCCAATTTGGATGGACCCCTATAACCGAAGGTACTTTCGGCAAGGCGTCAGCCTTTTATCCACCCGCTTTGGTTCCGACTATCTGTCCCGCAAAATCATCCACAGATTTGCGCGCGGAACCGCTTTTTTTCAGGCCCATTATGATTCGAGATTGACAAACCGAGGGGGCGCTTCAAAAAACATGCCAAATCGTCCTTTATTTGGCGGGGCGTTTGACCGACCCAGCCGCAGAGGCGAAGCTTTTTGTTTTCAGAACAAGCAATCTCCCCGCCTCGACAGACGGCGGGCGGGGAGATTGCGCCCGTGCAACTTGGATGGATGCGTAACACCAGAAGGCCCTTTCGCTAAGGCGTCAGCCCTTTATCCACCGTGTTTGGTTCCGCCCCCCCGGGTTGGGATTTGACAAATGAGTGCAAAATTGTTATCCGTAGGCAGTTCATAGCGCCGGTTTTACCCCGCCGCTTCAGCCAAGCAACATCGTCAACCGGGAAAAAGATGAAAAGCAACGGGCCACAGACAGAAATATCCATATCATTCGACCGCGGAACTCTGTTGCTGCGCGGCGCAAAAAGCAGCGAACTCACCACCTGCGACGGCTCATCTCTCTGGAGATGGGACCGGCGCGTCGGAGCATGGCGGTGCGACCCAATCCATTATCCCACCGTTCGCAAAGACCTGGCAGCTCGCTTTGGACCGTCATTTTCCGATCGAGTAAATAAACCCCAATCCGTACGCTGGCCGAAAATTGACCTGCCCAAGCCAAGACCCGAGCAGACTGAGGCCCTCAATGCATGGATGCGGGCCGGATGTAGAGGACAGATAATCATGCCTACCGGCACGGGAAAAACCGAAGTCGCACTTGCAGCCATGGCAAAAACCGCGACCGCCGCCCTCGTCGTCGCGCCCATTCGCGACCTCATGTACCAGTGGCACCGTCGGATATTAAAGGCTTTCGATTATGACGCGGGAATTGTCGGCGACGGGACATCCAACATCAAGCCGATCACCGTTACAACTTACGACAGCGCATACATTCACATGGCCCGAATGGGCGCCGGTTTCGAACTGCTGATATTCGACGAGGAGCACCATCTGCCCGGCAGATGCCGACGCGAAGCAGCCATCCTCAGCACGGCCGCCAAAAGGCTCGGCCTGACCGCCACTGCTCAGCGCTGCGACGGTCTGCACACCGACCTCGACTGGCTCATAGGCCCGGTGGTTTACGAGATGCCTTTCAAACACGCCGAAGGCGCCGCCCTGGCGAGCTTTGACCTTGTGCGAATCCCCGTCGCGCTGAGTGACCCCGAGCAGGCGACATACGACCAGTGCAGCCGAATGATTCGTCACTTCATCACCACCAGGAGAAAGGAACTGCCCGGATACACCTGGCGCAACCTCTGTGCCGAATCAGGCCGAGACCCGCAGGCCCGAAGCGCACAAAGGGCATACTATCTTAAGCAGTCCATCGAGAACCGTGCAGCCGAGAAACTCCGCGTCCTCGAAGACATCTTTCGCCTCCACAAAGGACAGCAGATACTTGTCTTCGCAGGCTCGAACACGATGGCCATTGAAGTCTCGCGCAGATTCCTCGTCCCCACCATTCTCTCACACACGCGAAAACGCGAGCGCCTGACTGTCCTGGAGGCTTTCGCTGACGCAAGATTCACCGTTCTTGTCGCCAACCGCGTTCTCGACGAAGGTATAGATGTTCCCAAGGCAAAAGTCGCGGTCGTCATCGGCGGCCAAGGCTCAACCCGCCAGGCCAAGCAGCGCCTCGGACGGGTCCTGAGAAAATCGGGCAGCGCCAGGGCCACACTCTATGAAGTTGTCTGTGAAAACACAAAAGAGGTCATCCGTTCCCGAAAAAGAAGAAAAAGCGATGCTTACCAGCGAACAGTCCATCGTGGATTTTAGAAGCGGAAGGGCTTTTCCCGACCGCCTCAATCAGAAAACCCACAAGCACTACGTAGATTACGCCCAGCGGATGCTTCAAATATATCGAAAGGGCGTCGGGCAACACCGCCGCCGCCTCCACCAGAAGATTGAAGCACTCTTCACCGACGAACCCGATTGCCCCGTACGCAGAATACGCGCATTCTGCAAACTGCTCGATGAAAAAAGCCGCTTCCAAAACGACCCCGACGGCGCCGCCGCAAAGCTCAGGCTCGAACTTTTCTCCGCCGCTGCCGATTTCCACCCGCTCGTCAAACAGCCCGACAGGCTTTTCGAGCACGGTGAGCAAAAGATGAAGGCACGGCTCGCAGCCAGATTAGAGACCGCATGGGACCAAATCGAAAAGAGTCTTTACGCCGACGTTATTGCCTTTCAGCGGCTGGAAAAGTTCGACGGATACCCCGACGCACCTGCCTTCCTCTCACGATACAACGTAGCCCAGCTTCAGGCATCTCTCTACCGCGCCCAAAGCATCACCGTAACCGCCGGCGCACAATTCAAGACCATACTCCGCTACGCCAGGCTGGCCCGACTGCTGCACACAATCGAGCGCCTCGGCCCCTCAAGATACAAAATCGTCTTCTCAGGCCCAGCGTCCGTACTCCACCAGACCCGCCGATACGGCGTTAATTTCGCAAAGTTCCTCCCGGCCTTGCTGGCGTGCAAAGCCTGGAAAATGAACGCTCTCGTGCAGACACCCTGGAAGGGTACGGCGACACTTCAACTTAGTGACACCGAGGGCTTCTCCAGCCATCTTCCCGCACCTGACGAATTCGACTCGGCAACGGAAGAATCTCTTGCCGAAAAATTCGGAGAAAAGCGAAACGGCTGGCATCTGTTTCGGGAAAACACAATTCTCCACCACCGCCAGAAGACCTTCATTCCCGATTTCACCTTCCGCCACGAAGACGGCGCCGAAGTCCTGCTCGAAATCGTCGGCTTCTGGACACCCGAATACCTCGCACAAAAAAGAGAGACCCTCCGCCTGTTCAAGCATCACGAAATCCTGCTCGCCATCCCCGAAAAATCTCTCCGACCCGACGCAAATATCGGCAAAAACGTCCTCGTCTACAAAACAACCTTAAAACTCAAACCTCTAACCGAAGCCCTGGAAAGAATCCGAACCGGAAGAACTTCATGACCCTTGCATTTATCCATCGTCAACATCGTAATCTGTCAAAACTTCCACCGACTCTCTGACCGCTGCTTCCCTGTTGCCACACTCATACTAACCAAAGCCCTTGACGCGAATGTCGCTTTGCGCTCCAGGGGATGACTCATCGGCAAAGTCAACCGACCTTGGCTGCCGTTTATCGCTTTGTGCCACTCGTATGTTCGTGTATAATCACGTCGCCATCGCGCAGGATAGACCGACGCTGGCAAGCGACCTGAGCACCTTGATAACGCCATACAGCATGGGTTCACATCTTATCAGGTGTCAACCTTTCGTAAATATGCCGTTGGCTTCGAGGCGATAAATGCGGGGTGCGGGGCGGGGCCCCGGTAGATTGTCTATGATCGAAGATATTCAAAAAGCGCTGGCTAAGTATTGGGGATACAGCGACTTCCTGCCGCTGCAAAAGCAGGCTATGGCCTGTATCAGCCGCGGACAGGATTCCATCGTCGTCCTGCCTACCGGCGGCGGAAAGTCTCTGTGCTATCAGGCGCCGGCTGTCACGATGAACGGCCTGACACTCGTCGTATCGCCGCTCATCAGCTTGATGAAGGACCAGGTCGACGCACTCGCCGAATGCGGAGTCCAGGCCGCACGACTCGACAGCTCGCTCTCACCCGACGAACAGAGTAACGTATTCTCAAAAATCAACGCTAAACGGCTCAAGCTTCTCTACCTCGCCCCGGAAAGGCTCCTCTCGGAAAGGTTTCTCGACCTTATCCGAAACACCGAACTGTCCTTCATCGCCGTCGACGAAGCCCACTGCGTAAGCATGTGGGGACACGACTTCAGACCCGAATACCGCCGCCTCGCCGTCCTCAAAAAGGTCTTTCCCGGCGTCACCGTCGCTGCTTACACCGCCACAGCCACCCCACAGGTCCGCGATGATATCGCCGAACAACTGCACCTCGAAAAACCGGTCCTCCTGATAGGCTCGTTCGACCGGCCTAATCTCGTCTACAAGGTATTACGGCGAACCGACCGGGTAAAACAGGTCTGCTCTGTCCTCGAAAGACACTCCGGCGAATCCGGCATTATCTACTGCATCCGCCGTAAAGACGTCGACCGGATGTGCGACCTGCTCAAAACCAGAGGCTGCAGCGTATTACCCTACCACGCCGGAATGGACGACGACCACCGAAAAAAGAACCAGGACGCCTTCATCGAGGAAAAAATCGACACAATAGTCGCCACCATCGCCTTCGGAATGGGCATCGACAAATCAAACGTCCGCTACGTAATTCACACCGGAATGCCGAAATCGCTCGAACACTACCAGCAGGAAAGCGGACGCGCAGGACGCGACGGCCTCGAAGCCGAGTGCTGCCTGCTCTATTCCGGCGGCGACTACGGTATCTGGAAGTCACTCTTGACCGACATGCCCCCCGAAGCAAAGGAAATAGCACTCGCAAAGCTCGGTGCAATCTACAGCTACTGCACATCCGGCCTCTGCCGGCACAAGGCGATTCTCCGATACTTCGGCCAGAACCTCGAAAACGAAAACTGCAGCGCCTGCGACGTCTGCCTCGGAGAGCTTGACGTCATTGACGAGTCCCTGACCGTCGCACGCAAAATCCTCTCCTGCGTCGTTCGACTCGACCAGCGATTCGGCGGCGCATACACTGCTTCCGTGCTAACCGGCTCACGCGAAAAGCGAATACTCGAAAACACCCACGATTCCCTCAGCACGTACGGCCTGCTGAGCGACTACTCCAAAGACAACGTCCACGACTGGATTGAACAGCTCGTCGGCCAGGATTATATTGAAAAAACAGGCGAATACAGCCTCCTCACTCTCACCCGGAAGGGATGGCGCGCCCTCAAAGGCGATCAGACACCCCGACTGCTCAAGCCCGCCGAAAAGACCGTAAAGGTCTCAAAGGTTCTCAAGGATTCCTGGGAAGGCGTCGACAGAGGACTCTTCGAAGACCTGCGAAAGCTCCGCGCCGACATTGCCGGCAGAAAGAGGGTTCCCGCCTACGTCGTCTTCGGCGACGCCGCACTGCGCGACATGGCCAGGAGAAGGCCCTCTACAACACAAGCCTTCCTCGAAGTAAAAGGCGTAGGCGAAAAGAAACTACACCAGTACGGCCAAATCATGCTCACACGAATCAAAGACTACTGCACCGCCCATTCCCTCAAGACCGACGTCAATTTCTACCCTGACTGACCCCTCTCAAACCTTTATCGACCCATATCAGCCCTGCTCACCTTGCACTGCTTTCTTACCCGGCAAGCCGGCAATCGGCTGCTCCGTACTTTACAACCTTTTCCCCCAACTGATAACCCAAAAATCAACCCATTTTCCAAGACGTCATCCACCACCGCCCACCCAAAACCGCCTTCACACTTCACGCGCTCGCCACGCGCGGGGTCTGTCTTCTCGCCAAAGCCTATACCAGCAGACCGCCCGGAATACGCAGTTTGTTTTGCTTGACGCCGGGCCTGCTGGTTGATATTATAGGGTCTGTACATACGGCTTCGAATGAGTGTTCCTGCTCAAGTGGCTGGCAGACTGACCCGGACGATCTCTGTGTTCAGTAAGGTGCTGTACGTGCGGGTGCTGCTACGGGCAGTGGAGCTGATAAGAACCGCCTTGTTGCGAAATCGCTCTGTCAGTGGCTGTTTTCGGGTATGTTTCTGGCCAAAAGACTGACTGAAGGCTTGCGTTTTTGACGCAGGTCTGGTATTATAGGACGGTGGAGATGAAGCCACGTTGGAGGATCGACGGTAAACGGAATATGCCCAAGAGACCAATGCGAGTCGAGGATGCAAACGAAAACGGCGTGAGATATGAGTCCCGGGTTTGTGAACGTGATATTCACCATAATCCGGCTCATGAACACGAACATAATATAATTGAGGGAAAGGAGAGGTTTCATGAGTAATGAATTGCGTGTTTTTGTCTCTGCCTTGATGGTGGCGAGCCTGACCACTATCACTTCACAAGCGGAAACTCCGCCAGACAATATTTGGCCCGGAATCGACCTGAAGATTGATTTTGCTCTGCCTGTGTGGGACGTTTCCGAGCAGCATTATGACTGGGAAGGTGTCCCGATACCGGAAACGCTGAAAGATGGCTGGATACCGTGGTGTGCCGGTCGCTGGGGCGATATGTACGGTCACGGCGGCGTTGCGATGGAAGATGTCGCCGGGACAGGGGTCAGCATGATGATCAGCACCGTCTACGGAGGTCTTTCGGCCTTGAAAGTATGCGGGATGTGCATGCCCAGATTGAACGGCGGAACACCGTACGGCTCGCCGATTCACGACCCGATTTGCAACAGTTGGTATCAGATCGAGGACCATCCGGAGAACCCCGCCGGGGATATCGTGATGGCGCTGTATAATTTACCCGCGGGTGAATACGAGCTGTACAGTTACCACAACAACTTCGAATGCCACAGGGCTGGCGAGGACGACAACGGCACGCCGGCCTGCTGCGACCTGGTAACCAACCCGCAGCCGCCCATGCCTTCAATCACGGCCGTGTCGCTTGCCGGGTTAATAGACCGATATTCTGCATACGAATGGTGGGCCCGCTGGATGGATCCGAGGAGTGAGTTTATCGCGTGTATGCCTCAATGCGGGGGGTGGGACCATCCGCTTTGTGAGTATATCGGTGACGGAGTTGAGACGATTGAGGGCGCCTACAACGTTCCCATTTCGCAGGTAACTCGGGACAGCCAGCTTGTTCCGTCGCTGGTGCGATTTCGTACGAACGGCTCAGCCGTGCACATCATTTATGAGTCCGGCTGTTGCACCGCGGACGGCATACGGCCTTCGCGGGTCGGCGGACGAGCGATACTAAACGCCTTCGAACTGCGGATTGCCTCTGCCGAACCCGTGCCAAGCGATGGAGCTGTGAATTTGCCTTTGGATACCATTCTCTACTGGCCGCCTGTAGCAGGCGCGCTCGAGTACGACGTGTACCTCGGTACAAATC
>Ga0180437_10002670_pt1 | contig 27953 bp, 29 predicted proteins | sample SS_ome_4_FD_132410 | JGI IMG/M metagenome (GOLD analysis project Ga0180437, IMG submission 132410) | Hypersaline lake sediment archaeal communities from the Salton Sea, California, USA - SS_3_D_1 metaG | ecosystem: Environmental > Aquatic > Non-marine Saline and Alkaline > Hypersaline >...
ACACAAAACATAATTTAGTCAATATTTCACTCAAAATAGAGTTTTTTACGCCCTTTTTTAATAAAAGGGTTGAACGAGGAGTTTGTAGGTCCTGGAGACACACTTCAGCTAAAATAAAATCCCGTGTTCGTAGTGTTAGAGGCCAAGAACGCAGGACGTCACGACATGAGCGGCAGAAGGTCGAAGCTGGAGATCTTCCTCGAGGTGCTCCAGATAATAAAGGGCGGGACCTCCAAGCCGACCCGCATAATGTACCAGGCCAACGTGTCGTGGCAGCCCCTGACCCGTGTCTTGGAGTCGATGGTGGAGAAGGAGCTCATCAGGGAGATCGACGCCACGTCCAGATCGGGAAGGCGGGACAGGAGGACCACGAAGCTCTACGAGATAACGGTGAAGGGCGACAACGTCCTCAGGTACTTCAGAGGCGCCAAGGAGTTTGGCATCGAGGAGCTGAACATCCCCATATAGCTGAAGAGGGACTCGTCTTCTAAGGGCTCGCCCAATTTCCCATCAGGCAATTCGAGAGGTTTTTACGCTCAACGAGAGTATAGGGACCTGACTCTCATTGGGGCTTGTTGCTGGGGTAGACGAGGCGGGCAGGGGATGCGCGATAGGCCCCCTCGTGGTCGTTGGCGCCCTCTTTGAAGAAAAGGCGTTGGGCGACCTCCTAGCCCTGGGCGTGAGGGACTCCAAGCGCCTCACGAGGAGGAGAAGGGAGGCCCTGGAGCCGGAGATACTGGGGCTCGCCAGGGCTTGGGCCCATTTCGACCTCCAGCCCACGGCCATCGACAAGGTGGTGAGCCGGGGCGTCAGGCTGAGGAGGCTCAACTACCTCGAGGCGATGGCCATGGCCAGGGTGATAAGGGAGCTGAGGCCCGACAAGGTCTTCATTGACCCAGCGGACGTGCTGCCCCAGAGGTACGCGGAGCAGGTTTTGAGGGTTCTCCCCTTCGAGCCCGAGGTGGTCTGCGAGAGCAGGGCCGACGCGAAGTACCCGGCCGTGATGGCCGCCTCAATCCTGGCAAAGGTGAGGAGGGACAGGATACTCGAGGACATCAGGGAGAGGCACGGCGACGTGGGCTCGGGCTACCCAAGCGACAGCAGGACGATATCCTTCCTAGAGTCCTGGTTCAGTGAGAACGACGACTGCCCTCCCTTCATCAGGAGCTCCTGGGCCCCCGTGAGGCGGATAAGGGGAACAGGCTAGAGCCTGCAGACCACCAGAGCGTGATCCCTCTCGTAGGGATCGAGCTCCAGGGACTCGACGATCTCGAGGCCTCCCTTCTTGAGCACGTCCATCTGCTGCCGGTAGACCTCCTGCGGGGCCTTGGCTACGTCGATGCACCTCGACTTGATCGCCATCGTCGCCCAGCCCCCCTCCTTGAGGAAGGAGGCGGCGTTCTTCACCAAGATCTCTGCCTGGTTAGGCTGGGCCACGTCAGCGTAGAGCGCGTCCACCCTGGGAACGAGGACAGCGTAGCGCCCGGGGTGCCTCGCGTCTGCCAGGATCGGCGAGATGTTCTCCCGGTGCTTGACCAGCTTCTCTATGAGGTCCCTCATGGACCTGGGGGAGAACTCGACGCCCCAGATGTGGCCCCGGGGGCTGACTATGTCCGAGATGTGGGAGCAGGTTGTCCCCGAGGCGACGCCCAGGTAGAGGACCCTGTCCCCGGGGGAGATGCGCAGGTTCCTCAGCCCCTTCATTATGGCTGCCGCAAGCTTGCTGCGGAAGGGGTTCCAGGAGCGGTACTGCCTGCCATCCAGATCTATCAAGATCTCACCGTAGACGGCCTGGCCGGGCCTCTGGTTGAGTGTGGCCAGGAGGGTCTCTGTCTCCGTCTTTATCCTGTATACTCCCGGGTGCAGCTGCTCCAGAGTCATCGCTTAGAACTAGGGCGGCTTCGGAGTGAAAAGTCTATGCCGCGTGGGGGCTTCTGGTCTCGACCTGCTGGTCCAGCATCTTCGCCTGGTCGACTGCCATCTTCTGGAGCCAAGCCATCGGGGTCTTGAGCTCCCCCACCCTCTTCGCGAAGTGGTGGCAGTTGAGATAGGACGTGGTCTTGCAGATGCGGGCGAAGAAGTCCCTAGTCACCGTGACGGAGCAGTCCTGGAGGTAGGGGCAGTCCTTCTTCTGCAGCTTCTTCTGGAAGGCCTCGGAGAGAGTCGTCATCCGCTGTTCCCTACCTTGCTGTGCTTATAACCCGTATTATACGTCCATGTCCACTGAATTTATACTTAATGGTATCACATTTCGGTAAAAGTGTTCCTTGTGCATTTTCAGTAATCAGGTTGGTTAATATGTTTTAAGTACCAAGTGTAGAATTTTTTAGACGGGGGATTGGTATGTCTGCCGACGAGAGGATCTATGTGGGCTCGAAGCCCATCCTGGCATACGTGACAGCGGTCGTGACCGCTCTCCAGAGAGCCGAAAGCGTCAAGGTGATGGCCCGAGGCAGGGCGATAAGCAGCGCCGTCGACGTCGTCGAGGTGACCAAGAGGAGCTTCCTCACCAACCTTAACGTGGACGGCATAGAGATAGGCACGGAGACGCTGGGCGAGGCGGGTAACACGAGGAATGTCTCGACAATAGCGATAAAACTGTCACAGTTCAAGGAATAGATACTATTTCATTTAACCATTTTATTTAAGGAGACCAACATCCATCATTCTGTTCATATGAAAATTTAGCGAGATAAACGAGAGTGTTAAAGGGGGGAAGCATTGCATCCTCACATATCACTCGAGATCATCGTAGTCGCCGCTTTAGGCCCCGATGGAGTGAACCAGGATCTCAGGAGAATTTGTCAGAGGGTGGCGCAAACCAGCGTTCACTCAAGGTATGCAAGCCACTACCTCTATCTCCACCTTCAATTCCGGTCGGGCGAGTTCTACCTTCACGCAACTTCTAGCGGGCCGGGGCTCATCAAAATATCTCAGATAGACTTTATTCATCCCTTCATAATCGCTCATGTCTACAAGGAATATGGTTACCTTGATAACGTCGTTCATCGTAGCCCCGGCGTTCGTCAATATTCTTTTTATTGTAGTCAACGCGATTTCTGTCTGCTTCTCAATGCCCTCGCCAATCACTCCGGTCTCAATGTCCATACCAATATGTCCAGAGGTGAACACGAGACCTCCCGCTTTAAAAGCTGGAGATAAAAGATTGAAGTTGAAACCTTCCAACTCTACTAACTCTCTTTTCATGAGAATCACAACAAGTCTTTTTGTTCTTCAATATAAAGCTATCATGTTTTATACTTTTTATTATTGATAAAGATGGCATGACACTCGATGATCAACATTCAACTCCACAGTTCCAGGCTCCACTTTACTGCATACAGGCGTCGCATGGATGCACCTAGGGTGGAACCTGCAGCCCGAGGGAGGGTTGACTGGGCTCGGCACCTCTCCCTTCAGGAATATCTTCTCCTTCTTGACGTCGGGATCGGGGTCCGGTATCGCTGAAAGGAGAGTCTGGAGATAGGGATGTCTGGGATCCTTGAACATGGCCTCTGTCTCTGCGGTCTCCACGATCTTCCCAGCATACATGACGGCAATCCTGTTGCTCATGTGCTTGACAACGCTGAAGTCGTGGGAGATAAAAAGGTAGCTCAGCCCCATTTCCTTCTGCAGTCTTTTCAACAGGTTCAGTACCTTTGCTTGGACTGACACGTCGAGGGAGGATGTGGGCTCGTCCAAAACGATGAAGTCTGGATTGGGAGCTAGTGCGCGGGCGACCCCGACTCTCTGCTTCTGCCCACCGCTCAACTCGTGGGGGAAACGATTAAGGTGGTCCTGTTCCAGTCCGACCCTGCTCACCAACCGAGAGGTTATATCCTCCATCTCTTTCTTGTCCACCGTCCTACCAACTCGTAATGGCTCGGAAATAATTCTACTTACCGTCATCCTTGGATCGAGGGAGGACAAAGGGTCTTGGAATACAATTTGCATCTCTGACCTAATCTTCCTCATTTCACTTTTAGTGAACCTGGCGATGTCCTCACCCTTATAGTAAATGGCTCCTTCCGTGACGTCCAATAGCCTCAGGACAGCCCTACCAACTGTTGTTTTTCCACATCCACTCTCCCCCACAAGGCCCAGAGTCTCACCCTTCTTTATGCTTAAATTCACGCCATCGACAGCGTGGACCTTCCCTATTACCTTGTATAATAGCCCTCCGTAGATGGGGAAGTACTTCTTCAGGTTCACAACGTCTAGGAGCTTCTCCACCATGTCAGTTCGCACCTTCATTGTACAGGAAACAAGCAACATTATGCCCCTTCTCGACTTCCCTCAGCACGGGTTTCTCCAGCTTACACGATTCCATCGCCCGCTCACATCGAGCGTAGAAGCTACAGCCGACAGGCGGGTTAATGAGGTTGGGGACCGTCCCCTCAATAGTGTAGAGCTCGTTCTGTCTCTCCCCCAATTTAGGGATCGCCTTTATCAAGCCGATCGTGTACGGGTGCTTTGGCTCTTTAAGTATCGAGCCCACGCTCGAGTGCTCAAGGATCCTTCCTGCGTACATCACCACGATCTCGTCGCACATCTCGGCCACAATCCCCAGATTATGGGTTATCAGGAGCATTGAGAGGTCCGAATCCTGTTTGAGCTCCTTTAGTAGCTCAAGGATCTGGGCCTGGATGGTCACGTCGAGGGCTGTTGTGGGTTCATCAGCTATCAACAGTAGAGGGTTGCACGAGAGGGCCATGGCTATCATCGAACGTTGCTGCATGCCTCCGCTCAGCTGATGCGGGTAAGACTTCGCAATCCTCTCCGGATCCGGTATCCCCACCAGTCTAAGCATTCCTATGCTCTTATCCAAAGCCGCCCTTTTCTTGAACCTTCTAGGTTGCTCAGGGGGATCATCTCTCAAGCTGTTCAGTTCTTTTATTCGGCCTTCGATGTTGACCGCCTCTGACACGAAGCTGAGGCCAAACTTCCTGAGTTGGACGTCTCTTTTTTTCAGCTCCTTTATCCTTATCTCAAGCGCCTCGCGATTTAGATCTTGGTGAAGCTCAATCGCCTCCGCTATCTGATCGCCGATTTTATAGACAGGATTCAGGGAAGTTGTTGGCTGCTGGAAGATCATGGAGATCTTTCCACCCCTTATCTCCCTCATATCCCTGTCGTCCAGCTGAAGGACATGTTTATTTTCGAAGTCTATTGTCCCCCCTGCGATCTCACCGGCGTTTTTAGGTATCAGCCTGAGGATGGACTTGCCTGCAGTGCTTTTCCCGCTGCCCGTCTCACCGACGATACCGAGGGTCTTCCCTCGCATAAGACTAAAGCTGACGCCCTGGAGGGCTTTGACCACACCCTCGTAGGTGTGGAAATTCGTCTCCAGTTCGGTCACCTTCAAGAGGGGCTCATTTCCAGACACAGCCTCACCTCCGCAACCTCGGATCCAATATATCCCTGAGCCCGTCCCCTAGCAGGTTGAACCCCAGGACAGTAGACATGATCGCGAATCCGGGAAATCCCGCCAGCCACCAATAACCCTGCATGAGGTAGTCTCGACCCTCCGAGATTATTATCCCCCATTCCGGTGTTGGAGGCTTAACCCCGAGACCAATGAAGCTGAGGCCGGCCGAGATCAGTATAGCGTTCCCCATCCCAAGGGTTGCCAGCACTATTACGGGGGACAGGACGTTGGGCAGAACGTGCTCAAACATGATCTGAAAGTCGCTTGCCCCTGCCGCCGTAGCGGCCTCTATGTATTGGTTCTTCTTCACCGAAAGCGTCTGGGCCCGGACGAGCCTAGTGTATTGAGGTATCCCCGCTATTCCCGTAGCGTAGATGGTCGCTGCAATCCCCGCTCCCAGAGATGCCGCCAGACTCATGGCGAAGATGAATATGGGGAATGCGAGGATGACATCCATCACCCTCATCAGTACCAAATCTGTCTTCTTCTCATAGTAGCCGCTGATAATCCCGAGAGGGACGCCGATCACCAGAGAAATCCCGACGGCGGTTATCGATATCACAATAGAAAGCCTACTTCCGTAAGCTACTCTAGCGAAAATGTCCCTACCATAATTGTCTGTGCCGAAAGGGTGTTCTCTGCTTGGGGGCAGGAGCTTCTGACTCAGGTGTATTTCGTTTGGATTATAACTAGAGAGTTGAGAGGGAAAGATCACCATCAACATGATGATAAGAATTATCGTGAGTCCGATGGCAGATAGTGGCTTATTCATCAATTGTTTCATCATAATTACAGATTCTTTTTTCCTAGACCGATTGTCGTCAACAACGACTCCACTGTTGGAGCCTTGCTCCGACGTTCTTTCCCCAAGCTTTCCTATTGCGTCCCTCTCCTCAATCGTATCTTATCCTCGGATCGAGGACGTAGTACAGGATATCAACCACCAAGTTGACTATGCTGAAGACGAAGGCCGAGAATATCATGAACCCCTGGACGGGGGCGTAGTCGAGCCACAATATCGAATCAACAGCGTACTTCCCGATTCCAGGCCACGCAAAGATCGTCTCTGTTAGAACGGCGCCTCCCAATAGATATCCTATTTGTAGCCCCCCCAGCGTCGTGACTGGGAGCAGCGCGTTCCTCAAAGCATGCTTCCATATCACGATTGTCTCTCGAATGCCCTTCACGCGCGCCGTTGTTATGTAGTCCGCTTGAAGCACTTCCAGCATGCTCGATCTCGTTACTCTGGTTATCGAAGCAAGAGAACCAGAGGTGAGGCAGATAGCCGGAAGAAGGATGTGGTGGATACTGTTCACGAGAGCTCGCCAGTTTAATGTGATGATGCTGTCTAGGATGTAAAGGCCGGTTATCCTCGTCGGGGGATCAATGTAGACACTTATTCTGCCCAGAGGAGGGGGCGCCCAGCCCAGGTTGGTGTAGAAGACGAGTAGGAGGAGTAACCCAAACCAGAAAGTGGGAAGGCTGACGCCGATTAGGGAGAAGAGGCGCCCGATCTGGTCCAGTATCCCGCCTCTGTGTGTGGCAGAGTAGACTCCAATGAATACTCCCAGTAGGACAAACAACATGCTGGCGAAAGTCAACTCGACGGTTGCTGGCAGGCGATTCAGCAGGTCGTCGATCACATCGTGCTGGGTGTGCCAAGCGTAGCCTAGATCTCCCCGCAGCAGCTGCCCCATGTATCGGAGATACTGGATGTGTAGAGGTTTGTCGATCCCCATGGCCTCTTTTATTGCCTCAATTACCTCCGGTGGAGCCTGTTCCCCGGCCATCATTTCCGCAGGGTTGCCTGGAATGATCCTCGATATCACGAAACTTATCGTTGCTACACCCAACAATACAAAAACAAGCAGCAAAAGACGATGGAAAATGTATGTTTGAATTTTCATATTAACCCCTCTCTAGCTTTTTACAAAAGTACGGTAGGTTCTTTAAACTCTTCGCTTTATATCAAATTATATGAACACTTTCGTAACAAGTTATATAAACAACATTTAAGTAGTGAATGATACTTGGACGTGACAAAAATGAGATTTTTACGTACAAGAAAAGGTATGACACAAACACAGATGATAGCAATAGTAGCTGTAATTATACTTATTGCAGGAGCAGCATATTACTTCACACAACAGCAGCCGGCACCAGAACCAGAGCCCGAGCCTGAACCAGAGCCCGAACCAGAGCCTGAAGAAAAAATATTCGTGGCGGCATACAGCGAGGGAGGAGCCTCTGCCGACCCCGTCTTAGCCTTTGGAGACCTGACTTCGTATACTATATCACTGCACATCTATGAGTCTCTAGTCGGCTGGGGAGAGACCACGCTTCCAGGCGGGGAAGTAATAGTAGATAGCTCAAACATCGTTCCATTACTCGCGGAGTCTTGGGAAGTGTCTCCTGACGGGAAGACGTATACTTTCACTCTAAGGGAAGATGTGGAGTTCTCCAATGGAGATCCCTTCACTGCAGACGCAGTGAAGTACTCTTACGACAGAGCCCTGACGATGGGATTCTCGGGGGGCTGGCTCCTCGGATTCGGAGGGATGAACTTGAACAGCACCAAGGTGATCGACAACTACACGGTCGAGATAACCCTTACCAAGGCAAGTCCATTCTTCCTTAACTGCATTTCAAGCATCGGGATAGTAAATCCCGACTTCGTCGAAGAGCACGGAGGCATCGCCCAAGGGCAGCCCAACGAGTATCTGACTGATCACGCACTCGGAACAGGCCCCTTCATGCTTGAGAGCTATGATCCGGCCACCGAGTGCGTCCTAGTGGCCAACGAAAATTACAGAGACGGACCTCCGAAGCTTGACAAGGTGGTGCTCAAGTTCGCCCCCGAAGTCTCAACCAGAGAGATGCTCATAAAGAACGGCGACGTGGATCTGGCGATCGAGATCCCAACGAAGGACATCGACACACTATCCGAGGATGAAGATGTTGTGGTTGAGGTTAACCCAAGCCCAAGAATACTGTACATGTCGATGCTGTGGGAGCCACCTTTCGACAATGTCAAAGTCAGGCAGGCCATCGCATACTCTGTCCCCTATGAAGAAATACTAGAGAACGTGATGTACGGTTACGCCACACAGTTGAAGTCTATCGTCCCCGACTCGGCTTTCGGGTTCGATGGTAGCTTCTTCAACTACGAGCACAACCTGACCAAGGCGCAGGAGCTCTTAGCGGACGCAGGCTTCCCGGCGGGGTTCGACTGTGAGCTCGTTCTAGGGTCTGGATTCGCGGACTGGGAGAACGATGCAGTAATCATACAGGCGGAGCTGGCGAAGATAGGCGTAAACATGGATATTAAAAAGGTCGCTCGTGCGGAGTTCCTCTCTCTGATGAGGGAGGGTAAAGCGCAGATGTACATCTCGAAGCTTACACCTGCAATAAACGATGTGACTTACGACGCCTACATGTTCTTCTACTCGGAAGGCCTCGCAGCAAGGGACGGCTATAACAATACAAGGTTCAACGAGCTGGTTGAGCTGGCGATAGCGGAGCTAGACCCCGAAACGAGAGTCGTCTATAATACCGAGATGCAGGAGTTAGTCACTGAAGATGTAGGATGGGTGTACCTGTACCAGTATCCGAACGTGGTGGCCTTGAACAGCGGCGTAGAGGGATTCACCTACTGCAACAGCGAGATGGTTCTATACAGCTACCTTGACAAATAAAACCAACTTTTTAATTCATCTTTTTCTATTCATCAATGTTCTACATTTATTAAATCAGGAATCCCATTAAGGTACTCATGAAATCGGAAGATTTGAAAAAATTTTCAGTGGTGTCGGACCCTCAGATATCGCCAGACGGCGATAAAATCCTCTTCACAGTTACTAGGGTTAACGAGGACCATGGCGGTTACATTAGCCATATATGGTCTGTTCACTTCAGCAAGGGAGATCCCAAGCAGCTCACTCGAGGAGAAGGACTGAATTTCAACCCAAGATGGTCGCCTAATGGCGAAAGGATTTTGTTCCTTTCGACGCGTGACAATGCCAAGGCTAAGCAGCTGTGGGTCATCCCGGCGGACGGGGGCGAGGCATACAGGGTTTGTTCCACGAATGAAGGCGTCGAGAAGCCCCTCTGGTCCCCTGATGGGAGACAAATACTCTTCTTATCGAGGACTAGGAACGTCGAGCCCCTATTCGAGGGCAGCGATGTCAAGATCGTCAGAAAGCTGATCTACAAGTTCAACGACCTAGGCTTTTTCCACGACACGAGGCGGCATCTTTTCACCGTTGACGCAGATTCAGGGAAACCCGCGCAGATAACAGACGGCGATTTCGATGTTGTCTCCATGGATTTATCACCAAAGGGCGGAGAGGTAGCGTTCATCGCCAATATGACCGAGGACGCAGACCACACCTTGGTTAAGGACATCTGGATTCACTCTTTCGTAAAGAAGGAAAACACGAGGATCACCGATGGCAGATGGCATCTGGACGCACTGTCATGGTCCCCCGATGGTGGTAAGATCGCCTTTGTTGGTCGGGAGATGCTGGATGAGGACTACATCAAGCAATACAACCCTGATATCATGATTCTGCCTTCAAACGGTGGGGAGGTGAAGAACCTCACAGGAGGCTTAGATCAATGGATTGCATCCTTCCACTCATGCATAGCAGGATGGTCGGAGAAGCCGAGATGGAGCCCTGACTCGAGGAGCATACGTTTCATGGCGAACGAGGAGGGAGCGCTTCACGTCTATCAGGTAGATATGGATGGGCGAGTGGAGAGGGTTACAGACGGTGAGATGGTCGTGGACTCCTTCAGCATGAGCGACGACTGGTCGAGGATGGCCTTCAGCGCCTCTGACGCTCTCCACCTATCGGAGGTGTGGGTGCAGGACAAGGATGGGTCCAGGAAGAGAACGGAGTTGAACGAGGACCTGAGGGTGTGGACGAGAATCAGCGTGCCCGAGGAATTTAGGTTCACTGCGAGCGATGGGGTCCAGATTCAGGGATGGGTGATGAGACCCACTGATTTCGTCGAAGGCAAAAAGTACCCAGCGATCCTCCAGATCCACGGGGGTCCATACTCGGCTTATGGGTACAAGTTTACGCCAGCCGAGCACGAGTTCCAAGTGCTTGCGGAAGAAGGATACGCAGTCATTTACACCAATCCAAGGGGAAGCCTAGGCTACGGCGAGGAGTTCACCCGCAATCAGGCGGGTAATTATGGCGCCAGGGACTATGACGATCTAATGGAGGCCCTAGACTACGTGGCGAATAAATACCCCTTCATTGACATGAACCGTCTTGGAGTCACTGGAGGCTCCTACGGGGGGTTCATGACCAACTGGATGATCGGGCACACGGACCGTTTCAAGGCAGCTGTCACTTGCAGATCTCTGTCGAATTTCATAAACCTCATAGGCGCATCCGACATAGGCGCAATGGAGTGGCTACCAAGACATGCAATAGGACTCGGGGAGTATCCCTGGGACGCACCGGAGAGATACCTGGAAAAGTCACCACTCATGTACGTAAACAACATCGAGACACCTCTGTTGATCATACACTCAGACAAAGATCATGACTGCACCATAGATCAAGGAGAGACGATGTTCGGGGCGTTGAAAAAGCTGAAGAAGGACGTGGAACTGGTGATTTTCCCTGGTGAAAGTCATAACCTGTCAAGGACCGGGAAGCCGATACATAGGATGGAGAGGCTTGAACACATAGTAAGGTGGTTCAACAAATACCTCAAATGATTTGGATATGTAAACCTAATATTCTATTACCATTTTGGTAACCGATTGGGGCGAAGCCATATAATTTATAATAGGATGATGGGCAGATTACCTGTTCAACATGAGCGAATGGCCTGATGAGTTTCTAGTCGGATTCGGAGATGTCGTCGACAGGATAATCAGCACACCGGTCGGGACAGCTCCGATAATTAAAAAGGGGAAGACCGGATCACTCAAATCTATATACCCCTGGATGAGGGTGTACGACGACGCGAGAAAAAGATACGGTAGACCACTGACTCTCCTGGCTGCGGAGAAACTGAAGGAGCAGGTTCAGAGGAACGACTTCGTCTTCGTAGTCACAAACAGCATAGAGATGGACGGCCCTCCTGGAGCCGCAGCAATCGCTAGAGCGCTTATAGTCGGCTTAGGAGCGATCCCAGTAATCGTCGTAGATTTTGAGGAAGGTACCAAGTACGAGAGGTGCATCAGTAAATCCATGACAGGAGCCGGGCTCATTCCTGTCACAGATAAAAGGGAGCTGATCGAGGGCATCTTCTCGCCCTACTCGGTTCTGGTGAGGAACTGGCTTCCAAGAACCCTTGAGGGCGCCATAAATGAATCCAAGAAAATACTGGACGAGTTTAATCCAAAAGCGATAATCACCGTGGAGGCCGTCTCGTGCAACAAAGCAGGCCGTCGCCACGGAGCCCTCGGCGGCTCAATCAACTCTGGTGACCCAAATGATGAAATCGTGAGGTGGAACCAGCTGATCGATGTCGCCAACGAGAGAGGAATACTAACCATCGCGACAGGGGATAACGGAAACGAATGTGGCTTCGGTACTCTAGAGGACATCCTTAAGAAGCACCACGAGTTCTGCGCAGACTGCGGTTGTCCATGTGGTGAGGGAATCGTATCGGCGGCGAAGGCGGATATAGTGATACCAGGTGCCTCCTCGAATTGGGCATGCTACGGCATAGAGGCGTGCCTCGCGAAGATACTCGACAAACCTGAAGTTATGCATGACGAGTACACGGAGAACAGGATACTGCTGAATTGCGCCAATGAGGGCATACCTGACGGCGCTACCGCGATCTGCACAGCCACGACAGACGGCTCCTCCCACGAGGCTGGAATATACACAGTTGGACAGCTGAGGCAGACGGTCCTGATGAGCCGCGTCGTGCTCGTTAGAGAGTCCAGATCAGGCTCAACTGTAAGTGAGTCAATCTTCGGTAAAAAGTAATCAAGCCCAACAACTATGTCGTTTATAAAATCAAGGGAATCGTACATACACACCCTTTTTTTAAATTGGTCATGGACCGCCTAGAATTGGACGAGATGGAGCTCAGGGCCCTGTCGAAGAACTTTGAGGCGTTGCGAGGCTTTAAGGGTGTTATAGCCCTTCAGAAGCGCCCTGAGATGATTGAGGTTCTGCTCGAGATCGAGTCTCTTACAGCTCAGGTTTACTTCAATAAGACTCGTTACACCTCCATTCTTCAAGACCAATTTAAGTAGGAGGCGCACACCCAGCTGGAACATGTAGCGATTTTAAGTGTAAATTCGCGCACCATCGCGGAATTCTCATGTGCATAATTTTTTTGAATATACATTTCGATTTGTTTATCCGTACTAATGACATGAGACAGAAGCTATGAATTACTAGAATGCTGTACATAAAATAGAGATTATTAAATTCACTTAGACCTATTAAATTTTCTCACTACACTCTACATTTTAAGTTTATATGTACAATAAAATATGTAAAAACAAGACTAAATTATTCTAAAGGACAAACAATGTACAAACATAAGTTAGTTTTTTCATTATTATTGAATGCTTTGTGTTGTATCTCCTTTGGAATTAGAATGGCAGATCCTTTTCCTAAGCTTATTTCTTTTTCATCAACTGTAAAACTAGCTTCTCCATCTAAAATAAAAATGAATTCATCTGCATCATTATGTTCATGCATTGTCATACTTTTCTTCGGATCAACACTAAATAAGCCTATTTCAATTTTTTTTGAACTATTTTGGTATATTTTTTTACTAGATCCCCAAACCTCAGCAGTCTTCTTTAGTTCTGATGCGTTAAATACTTCCATCACGTCACCTCATAAAGAATTTATTTTTTAGTTAATTGTTGCTCTTTCCAACTAACACTTGGGGGAGGAACTTCTGGTTTAATTAGTTCTTTGGAAGTAGTTATGTAAGCATCTCCTCCTAAATGTAAGAGAATATTGCATTTTTCTGGATCGAAATATCTATCTGGAATAGTCCTTGTATCGGGATTTATCTTAATAAAATCTTCCTCAGCCTCTGCATGAATAATTTTACCTATAAAGGTCGTATGATCACCTGTTTTAAATTGTTGTACAACTTTACATTCAAGAAAAGCTATGCATTCATCGACGTATGAGCATTTTACTTTTTTACCAGGTTTTGCAGTTAAATTCAATTCTTTAAACTTATCTACATCTCTCCCTGAATATTCCCCACAATACTGCATTTGGTATGCCAATTCGGTTGTTGGGATATTTACTGTGAACTCTCTTGTTTCGTCAATTAATTTGTGAGTGTATCTACTAGGGTGAACTGCAATAGCTAGCATCCATGGTTTATGAGAGACCGGTGTTGACCAACCAACAGCCATTACGTTAGGTTTCTCCTCGACATTGGCACTAGAGACTAAAACAGCTTTTGTAGGGTGTAGTAAAAAGTACCAATTTGGACCCGTATTTTTATTGTTAACTTCGATTTTCACTTTCACAATACCTCCAATACGCTCATTTGTACTGCGTTTGATAAGAAGAATTCATATTTAATTTTTTCTTGCGAACGCACAAAAAAAGTATTAGCAATGCTTAAACTGCATGTAAAAGTATCTTGTGTGTATGTTGTTTAAAATGGGAGAATATTACTTTTTGACACCCAAGTAAGCTTCTTTGAAATAACTATCTTGCAGAACCTTACTAGTTTCACCTTCTAACATAACCTTTCCTTTATTTATTAAGTATATTCTATCAGCTAATTCTGATACATAGTTAATATTCTCCTCCACAAGAATAATAGTCATTCCGCTATCCTTTATTTCTTTAATTTTTTTTGAAAGATTTTGAGCAAGTAAAGGTGCAAGACCCAGAGTTGGCTCGTCGAGCATTATAAGCTGAGCTGAAGACATCAAACCTCTACCAACTGCCACACACTGCCTTTCCCCACCACTCAGTTTTCCACAAAGACGATTTTGAATATCTTTTAAATTCGGATATAAATCAAGGACTTTTTGGAGATTTTCATATCTTTTTTCCCATGCAGAGGGATTATAGGCCCCCATCATCAGGTTTTCTATAACAGTCATATCTGGAAATAAATGCGCCCCTTCAGGAACTAAAGTAATACCCATCTTTACGATTTCAACTGTAGATTTTTTTTCTATTCTTTGTCCTTGGAATTTTATTTCACCTTTGCGTATGTCTGCTAAACCTGCAATTGCTGATAAAGCTGTTGACTTACCATGACCATTTGGCCCGGCTAATACTACAATCTCATTTTCTTTTACCTTAAATGAAAGGCCGTTTAATGCTTCAAATTGTCCGTAGTATACATGTAAATTATTAACTTCAAGCATGGTAACTCACCTTTAACTAACGTATTTTTCACCTAAATATGCTTCAATTACCGTAGGATCATTACATACCTTTTCCGGGCTTCCTTCACATATCTTTTCGCCGTGGTGTAATATCATTACTCTATTTGAGATCCCCATTAATACATCCATATTATGCTCAATAAGTATTAATGTAATATTATTATCGTTTATTTTATTAATTAATTCCATTATATGATTTGCCTCAATTTTACTTAGACCAGCTACTGGTTCGTCTAACATGAGCATCTTAGGTTTTGTTGCCAGAGCAGTAGCTATCATTAACGCTTTTCTTTCAAAAAGGGAGAGTTCCTCGGCAATCTTGTCTCGCTTTTCCTGTAAACCAACAAAATTAAGGACTTCTTCTATATTGTTATGTATACCGTCACCTTCTTGTTGCATATTACCAAATAAAGTTCCAACTAAAACATTTTTATATACTGGTATACTTTTAAAAATCTGAGGTATTTGAAAAGTACGAGTAAGTCCATACCTACATACTTCATGAGCAGATAATTTTTCGATGTATTTCCCGTCGAATTGCACCCTTCCTTGGTCTAGCGGTAATATTTTTGATATTACATTGAAAAGAGTGGTTTTCCCAGCTCCATTAGGTCCTGCGATACCAAAGATTGCTCCTCTCTCTACTTGAAAATCAAGATTTTTTAGAGCAGCCATCCCACCAAAATTTTTACATATACCTGCACATGATAGTATAATATTATCTTCATATTCAGAATTCTTTTCAAAACTCAATTCTTCCACCATTCAAGTTCCAGATTCAATTTTTGATTTCATAATATTCATTTTAGTTAAAAAATTTAAATGAAATCGACTTTTTAATTTTGTTAATATTGAAATTAGTCCATTGGGTAAAAGGATTAAAGTTGATATTAATAATAAACCATAAATGGTAGGTCTAAAAAGTTGTAGCGGACGGAAATACTCATTTAAGAACACAAGTACAAAGCTGCCTAATAGAGGACCATATAATGTACCTAGTCCACCGAGAACCATTGAAGCTAATAAGGTCACAAGTAAACTCCAACCTAAATCCCAAGGCCCTATTGTTCCTAAATAATGACCATAAAATGCTCCACAAATACCTGTTAACCAGGAACTAAGTACAAATGCAGTTAATTTGGTTCTATATGGATTGATGCCTCTACTAATTGCATAAATCTCAGAATCTCTCAAACTTATAAAAGCTAATCCAAGTTTGGAATCCGAAATTACCTTTACTAATATAAGTGACGCCATCATTAGGAAATATGCAAATATAAAAGATGGTATGGCGTTGAATTGATTTATCTTCACACCTAGAATTTCTATGGGAGGTAATAAAATACCAGTGTCTCCATTGGTCCATTCAATAAAATATAAGACAAAAGACAACATTATTAATCTAACGGCAAGTGTAATAAGCAATAAATATATTCCTTTTACTCGAAGTGAAACAGCACCAATAACTAAACTAAAAAGCAGAGCTATAACTGCGGCTGCTATAATTCCTATTATCGATGGATATCCTAATTTTACAGATAATATACCAGAAATATATCCACCTGCAACAAAAAAAGGTTGTTGGGCGATATGCATTACTCCAGTATAACCTGCCACAATATTCCAATTCATAGCTACAGCACTATATATCATACACAAGATTATCAAATGAGTTACGTAAATATCATTAAATAACAAAGTTAAAAATAACATAATGGAAATAATTAATAGCTGAATTTTAAAGTCGTAAATGTTTATTTTCAACTTCATTTTACCCCATATAAGCCTTGAGGTCTGAACAATATTACGAGAATAAATATGACAAACAAAATAGGTTCAGCCCAAAAATTACCAATATAGAATCTAGAAAAGGCGTCAATAAAACCAATAATGTAAGATGCAATAATTGTTCCCTTCACACTACCCATTCCCCCTAGCACCAAGACAAACAAAGCTGTAATTAGTGGTGCACTTCCCATCTGAGGACTTAGATAATAATACGCTCCAAGAAGAACACCAGCGAGTCCAGCTAAACAACTTCCTATAGATACTGTAAATGCAAAAACTTTCCTACTATCAATACCTACTATCGCTGCACCCACATTATCTTGAGCAACGGCTCTTACAGCCATTCCAAGACGTGTCCTGGATAAAAAATATAAAAGAAAGCCAAAACATAGAGGGCCTAGCATAATAAGTAGTATTTGTTGATTACTTACTTGAGCACCAAATATATTGCTAAATCCAGGAATGATTGTTGAAATCCCTTTATATCTACCACCAAAAATTATCAGAACTATGTTTTCTAAAATAATTGACACTGCTAATGTTCCAATAAAAACATTGCTTACTATTTCGGTCTTTGATCTTGTTTGCAAAGGACCAATTATAAAATTATAAAGAATAAATCCCATAAAAAAAGAGATAATTATTGCTGATGGAAGAGCAATTAGGTAATTGCCTCCCAACATAGCAATTATCCAGTATGCGATATATGCCCCCCATGTCATGAAAAGCCCGTGGCTGAAATTCAATACTTTTAAGACGCCCCATTGCAGAGTCAATCCCAATGATGCAATTGCATACATTGAGGACAATACAAAGCCATTGACTATTGCCAAGACAATAATGCTCATATTATTCATGACATCACCGGATTTTTCTAAGGTCCGTATTTGATTAATCCTTCTTCGTACCAAGGAGGAATGGTGAAATCTGTTTCAGCAACTTCGTCAGGCCAAAGCATGTAGTTGGTTGTATCCCACATTTGGAACATGGGGAATGGTATTTTAGCTCCGCCGCCTTTCAGTAACTTTCCATCAGGAGAATTGGGGTCGAATTCATATATTCCCATTACGCCAGGCATATTTATCTTCGACATTGCTTTTACGACTTCTTCGTAATTAAATGGATCTCCAGCCAGTTCCATAGCTTGTTTCATGAGATATACGTAATCATAGCAAACTAATCCATATGGGGAAGGAGATCTGCCATACTTTTCTTTGAATTTAATTATGTATGGATCACTGGATACTACTTTTTTGATTCCGTAGCAGTGGAGTACACCATCAGCGGAGTCACCTACAATTTCTTGCCAATCTGGAAATGTTGGAGTGGATTGAAGATAAAGTAGTGATGGCGTGGGATCTGCAAGAAATTGCTCAAGGAATAAGGCGTCACTTGAAACAGTCCACATCGTATTTACTATGATTGCAGGAGGATCGGCTCTTATTTTTGCTAGGATTGAACTCCAATCTTCGACTATTGCCTCTGGAAATAGCTCATCAAAAGTACACTCCCAGCCCATATCCAGAAAATTGTCTCTCATCCCGTTTGCGATATAAAGACTGTATTCGTTTTGTCTTTTTATAACGCAAAATTTGTTGTTTATTGGCTCGTATTTTCCGTCATCAATCAATTTTTGGACATATTGGGGAAATCTTGTTTGATATAAACTATAACTAGGTTGACCTAAGAAGACATAGGTATATTTACCTGGATTGTCGTTGAATACCAGCTCAGCTGTTTGTACAAATCCGCCAGAGATGTAGGGTATCTTGTACTCTTGAACAATATCGTACTCTGAACAAGATGGGTTTCCAAAGTGCGTCATAATGAAATCAACTTTCTCTCTTGTTATCAGTTTTGTAAATACACTTGATACTATTCCAGCTTCACAATTTTCTTCGTCTTCTATTACTGGAACAATCTTGTGACCTAAAATTCCTCCAGCATAGTTGATTTCTTCAATTGCTAATAGCATTGCATCACGAGAGTCCTCTGCAAGTGCTGCATAAGGTCCGGTAAATCCCATTGGCATACCGAGTTTAATATCACGCATGTCATCTGTTTCTTCCTCTATCTCCGGTTTTTGTAAATTATTATAGTAAAGATATACTCCGATTCCACCAATAATGACGATTGCAGCTATGATGGCTACAGCATACGTAGTATTTATCGCATAGTTTTTAGATTCATATTTCTTTTTCACTTTTTAACACCTCTTTTTGTGCAAACTTTACTAAGGTATTAATAATAAAAGCCTTGTGGGATATTAGCCTAGACTATATTTATAAATTTCATAGATTATGATATTATACACTATAGAGGTTAAAATGATGAGTGATCATATAGATTTAATCGCATATGGTGGTAAAATACTCACCGTTGATGAGGATTTTTCAATTATTGAAGCAGCGGCGATTAGGGACGATAAATTCGTTGCTATTGGGGCAGATGACGAAATATTAAGAATGGCGGATGCTACTACAAAAAAAATTTACTTAAATGGGAAAACGGTGATGCCAGGAATAATCGATTCTCACAATCACATGTCAAAGGTTGCTCCAGGGGTCTTACTACCTCTATTCACCTTGTCTGGATCACTTAAGCCATTGGGGATAAACTCAATCTCGGATTTAGTTTCTGTGATAAGAAAAGAAGCGGCTCGAAAGCGGAAGGGTGAATGGATACAAACGGCAATGGTAAATATGCCATCAATATCCACAGACTTGGTAGAAAACCGATACCCCAACCGCTGGGACCTTGACCCTGTGTCTCCTGACAATCCGGTGTATGTTTCGGCAACGCACGCAGGTGTTATCAATAGCTATGCATTAAAACTGCTTAACATCACAAAAGAGACCCCACAACCCGAAGGGGGAGAGATCCTCAAGGATCCTGATACTGGAGAACCAACCGGCGTACTTAGTGAAGCCCCGGCTATGGGTCTAGCGACTAATCATCTCCCGGTCATTAGTGATCAGGATATGATTGAAGCCGAGATAAAATTATGCAGTGAATATAACAAAGTAGGGTTAACAAGCGTTCTAGAACATGGAATAGATTCCAAGGCTCTTGCCGCTCTTCAAACAGCAAAAGTAAAAGATGAAATGACTTGCAGATTATATGTTCATTATGAAATGGATTGGCCAAAAGTAAAATCATTGGAATATGATTTAGACATGATAGAAAAATTACGTAGTTTCGCTAATTACAAAGGTTTTGGTGATAATATTCTCAAGATAGGTGGAATAGGTGAGATCATATTTAATGGTGTAATGTCGGAGGAAAAATTCAGGAAGATAGTCCATAAAGCTGTTGAGAATGATCTTCGGGTTGGAGTACATGCCCACTATCCTCAAGGCGGAAAGTCTCTAGATAAATGTCTAGCAATATTTGAAGAGATAAACGATGAAATTCCCAAATTTAAGAATCATCGTCATGTGATATTACATGGTACTTTTCCAAAAAGCGACACTTTTGACATTTGTAAGAAATTAAATCTCTTCGTCACATGCCAAACAGGCTTCGTGTATACTCACCCATGGTGGGCGGATTTGGATAAAACAAGAAAAGCTATACCCGTAAGAGACTGGTTGGATCACGGAATAAAAGTTGGATTAAGTTCAGATGCCCCAGTAAACCCCATTAATCCCCTCTGGGGTATGTGGCACGCTATCACCAGAAAAAATCCAGACGGCTCAGTGCACTGTCCTGATCAGAGGATAACACGAGAAGAAGCAATCAAATGCTATACTATTAACAATGCTTATGGATCTTTCGAAGAGAACATCAAAGGATCAATCGAAACAGGAAAGCTTGCAGACTTTATAGTCCTTGATGAGGATATTCTTACTTGTCCAATAGATAAAATTAAAGACGTTCGTGTCTTGTTAACAGTTGTTGGAGGAAAAATCGTACATCAATCATCTAACATCAAAGAGCATAAAATATCTATTAGTTAGATATTAATAAGGAGATGTTCGTTTGAACAAACAAAAAAGACTATATGCCATTGAAGATCTTTGTACAGGTTGCAAAATGTGTCAATTAATCTGTTCTTATGAACATTCCCAAAATTTTAATCCAAAGAAATCAAAAATAAATGTAATTCACGTTGACGAGCAGGGAATGTATATACCTATAATAGATTGTGACTGTGATTGTTTAGTTAACACTGAAAACGAAGTTCCAAAATGTGTAAAGTTTTGCAATACTGGAGCATTGATATATGCAACATCAGAAGAAGCCGCAGAAATGAAAAGAGAACTTGTTCGTAAGAGAGTTGTACAACCTATTTTTAAAGTAATAGCACCATGGAAATGGCCATTTCCGTGGAAACCCTGGCCATTTGAAGGAGTGAAAAATGATGAGTGAAGGATGGTATGGCTGGAAAGGTAAAATATTAAGAGTTGATTTATCAAGATCAAAAATAATTAAACAAGAACTGCCTAAAGAATACTGCAGAGATTTCATAGGATGCAGAGGGATAAACTCTAAAATTCTTTACGATGAAGTCGGACCCAATATACATCCAACTGATCCCAATAACTTGTTGATATGGGGAACAGGCCCCTTAGATGGTACACCCATAGGAATGGGCAGATATTCTGTCACCACAAAGGGGCTCAGGATGTCTATCGCAGAAGGCGGTCTAGGAGGATTCTTTAGCCCTGAATTAAAATTCGCTGGCTATGATTTTATTGTAGTGAAAGGAAAATCCAAAAATCCTGTTTACATATGGATCGACGATGATAATGTAGAGATACGAGACGCTACCAACATTTGGGGTAAGACCACCTGGGAAACTGATAGAATTATAAAGGAAGAAATAGGCGACCCCGATATTCAGATATGTTATATCGGTCCCGCTGCAGAAAACATGGTCCATTCAGCTCCACTAATCTCAGGATTGACTCACTCGGGATGTAGATCCGGTTTTGGAGAGATCATGGCTGATAAGAAACTAAAGGCAATCGCGGTCAGAGGTTCCGGAGGAATCGAGTTAGCTGAACCAGATAGGTTCATGGAGTTTCTTGAAGAGCTGTATGAATATTTTAAACCAGAGAATGTGATGGATCCATGGTACCTGACTTACTTGACTGGTCCTCCACACATATACATTGGCAATGAACTGGGCAATATACCGACTAGAAACGCACAACAGATGGGTTTTGAAAATTCCAAAGACATCTCAGGGGAGTACTTTTTTGAGAAATATTATAAGCGACGAAGGGCGTGCTTCGGTTGTTTCCTCATAGGTCAAAGTTCGTGGTATGAAGTAACTGACGGTAAATATTCTGGAACCTGTGGTGGCGGATTATGGAATACAATAGGTTGGGGCCCTTTGATGGGTATAAACAACCTTCCTGCAATACTGAAAGCGGTTACATTATGCAATCAGCTTGGACTCGATTGGTTCCACGTTAATTATGCTATTGCTTGGGCTATGGAATGTTATGAAAAAGGAATAATTTCTAAAAAGGACACTGATGGATTAGACTTGGTCTTTGGCAATCACGAGGCCATGATTGAATTATTGAGAAAGATTGCATACAGAGAAGGATTCGGAAATATTCTCGCCGATGGTGTGGATGCAGCGGCAAAAAAGATAGGAAATCAATCTGAACGATTCGCTTTAACGATAAAAGGGCAAGAATGTGAGATAATGCCGCAGAGAAACTTGTATGTCTGCGCACTGGGTCTCGCCACAAGCGAAACAGGTCCAGACCATACCAGATGGTATCCACCTTATGCAATAAACCCAGCGACTTTCCCAATCGAAAAACTAGAGGAATTTGGATGGAACATAGACCTTGAGAAGGCGTATCAGTCACGTCTGCCCGAGGGAAAGGGGCGCTTACTTAAATGGTTGACAGATAGTAGAGCCGCGTTAGAGAGTATGCCAACTTGCCTTAGTATATGGCGAGGTAAATATCATGTTGATTTGAACTACTGGGCTAACATATTGGCGGCGGGAACAGGCATAGATTTCACATATCAAAAACTATTGACGATTGGTGATAGAATTATGAACATAGAAAGAGCCTTTAATATCCGAGAAGGCTTTAGAAGAAAAGACGATACAATACCGATTAGAATGCAAACCGAGGGTCAACCGCAATTTCATTATGGGCCTCTTACATCCGAGAAATTAAACTACATGTTAGATGAATATTACGGCGAACGAGAATGGGATTTGAATACTAGCATACCTACAAGAAAAAAGCTTGAAGAACTTTCACTTAAATATGTCATTGAAGATTTAATCAAAAACAATATAGAGGTGAAATAGATTTGCCAGTGTTGCATCTCAGGTATGCTACATGGATAATTACGTTGACAGGAAAATGGGAGGAATACTTAGAAACAGAAAGTAAAACAATGTTAGAATTAATTTGTGAGCTTGATAAAAAATATCCGGGATTTAAGGATATTTTCATTCCTCCCGAGATAGGAAAATTGAATATAAGAACAGCCATCAACTTGTCTAGATCAGGAAAACCAACAAAGGGAGTCATCGATCCCGAAGAAAAACTATTCGATAATGATATGTTACTATTTTATTGATGTTTTTATTATCAGTAAAGTTGTTGATGATTAAATTGAGAGGGATGATTTAAATGAAAGGTGTATTCGGCCGGTATGGAGATGTAGACCTCAGCCAAGGGACAGTTAGCGATTACAAAATTCCAGAGGAATGGTTCCAAAAATATCTGGGGGGCAGGGGCATTGCACTCAGAATTCTACTGAATGAAATGAGAGGTGACGAAGATCCGCTTGGACCTGAAAATGTTCTGATCTTTGCTACGGGTCCTTTACAGGGAACTAGGATAGCAGGCGCGGGTCGACATGCGATTATCTCGAAATCACCGAAAACAGGATGCCTAAATGATACCTACTCGGGAGGCTTCTGGGCCCAGGAACTCGGCACGTCTGGGTATGATGGGATCATTGTCAGGGGAAGGGCATCTACACCCACATATCTGTCTCTGGTTGATGGCATATTAGATATCCACGAATCGAAATCTCTGTGGGGTTCAGAAGTAGGTGAATGTGATCGGATTCTTACAGAAGAATACGAAAAAGCCCGGGTGCTTTGCATAGGGCCCGCTGGCGAGAATCTGGTTAAATTTTCTTGCATAATGAATGATGTGACAAGAGCTAGCGCGAGGCCGGGTTTCGGGGCTGTGATGGGCAGTAAAAACCTCAAAGCTATCGTTGTTAAAGGCAGCCAAGAGAAACAACTTCATGATCGCGAGATGTTTCTCGAGGTATCCAAGGGACTGGCCAAGGAATTGATTGGAGTTCAAGCGATTCGGGATTTTGGTAAAGTTGGTACTCCCCCATATTACCGTAAGATGAACGACATAGGAGCCCTACCAACCAAGAACTTTCAAGAGGGATATTTCGATGGCGTTGAAAAGAGTCTGAGCACCCTTGAGAAAATCTTAGTAGGACGTGACAATTGTACAGGCTGCCCCGTCCGCTGTAAACAACTCATCAAAGGGGAGTATAGTGGAAGGCCGCTTGAAGAGAGATATGGTTGCCCGGAATTTGAATCCCTCGGGGCGCTCGGTTCTTGTTGCTTGAACGATGACATGCTGGGTATTTCCTTTGCGAATCAGCTCTGCAATCGATATGGTTTAGACACCATCAGCGTTGGCGTGACGATAGCCTTTGCTATGGAGGCGAGTGAAAAGGGCCTCATCAAGGAAAAAATTCAGTGGGGCAATCCTCGTACCGTCGTCGATCTGGTTGAAAAAATTGCCTTTCGGAAGGGTCTGGGAGATAGGCTAGCTGAGGGAATTGATAAAGTTGCCGCTGAAATCGGCGCTGACTTTGCTATGCACATCAAGGGTGAAGAGATACCGATGCACGACCCTCGTGGAAAGATAGCGCTAGCATTGAGTTATGCGACGACACCCCGAGGCGCTAATCACATGGAAGCCATGCAAGACGACGCGGCCGAGGCACTGGGCAAATATGTCAACCCAGAGATCGGGGTGTACGGCCCCATAGATCGGTTTTCTTGGGACAACAAGCCGCGATACCTCAAGGTCAATACGGATTTAGCCTCATTCACAAATTCTGCGATTACTTGTGCCTTTGTTGGCTGGGACATCGGGCTGCCATTAGGATACAATGCTTATCCCAAGTGGCGTGATGCCCTCTATGCTGTAACCGGCCTTGAAATTGGCGTCACCGAGATGTTGCTCATCGGAGAGCGAAATTATAATTTATTGAAACTAGCTGCTGCCCAACAAGGATATTCAAGAGTAGACGATGGTTTACCAGACCGTCTAAAACAACCTCTACAGAGAGGAGCAAGTGCAAATCGTCCAATACCCGAAAAAACCCTACAGAAAGCGATTGATGAATACTATAAGTTAAGAGGATGGGATATTTATGGTCCAACAGACGAGATATTAAGCCAGCTTGACATGAGCGAGTTCATAGGATTCATAAAACGGATGGGTTAATTGATATTATAAAGGATGAGTAATATGGAGTTCAAACTATCATCCGTTGATGAAAAACCACCTCGGAGATATAGGAAAGGAAGTAAGTACGACCCGATTCTTAATGCATTCATGAATGGAGATGAAACTCTAGTTATTGTTGCTGTGGAGGAAAAGGATGCTAACTATCTCAGAACACAACTTAAAAAGAGGATTGAAGTCAGGGAATTGAGCGGAGTCAAGGTCACTGTAGTAAATAACACATGTTATTTAGAGAAAATAAAAAATTAGAAATCATTACTCCTTTTTTACCTTTTATAATTAGAATATTTCTATGAGTAAACTCACATTTCACGAATGTCCTATTTGTTGGATTAAACTGAGTAATAGATAGAGGTGAATTCCTAATCAATACGCGTTCGAATCCCGCCGCGCGAACATTTTTTTAATGTTGAATGCGTTTTCTGCAAACTACCCCCTTCTTCTCCAACCCGGCCACCCGTGCCCTCAACTCCTCTATCACCCGATCCTTATCCTCGTATTTTTTCAATTTGTTACGTTTTACATATCATTTCAAGGAATAGGTTTCAGGCTGTACACATCTCATAGGAGCAAGGCGATAGGGAGCCTCGGACATCACGCCGAGCTATTCGAGTCATGCCATCATATTCAGGCATGTTTTTCGATTTATTTCTTTTAGCAAACCTCCCTCTCGACGCGCGGTATAGGCATTCGTTCCGCTTAGTATTTTACTAGTGTTGGGACAATTGATGATGGATGCGGTCACTTTCAATCATGCACTCGTAGAAAGGTTCCCTTGTTTTTATCCATGACATCAAGAGTTCTGGGAGAGGTTCAGGTAGCAAGATGGCCTTTTCAAGTTCCCTGGGATTTACCCAGATAAACTCAAGTTTTCTTTCATGAGATGAAACATTTCTTTCATGTACTTTTACTTCGAATATGATGTTTATCTCATGAACGGGAGCACCATTTTTTAATGGTAGATATATTCAAGCGTGCCTACGTAGTGCCCGACCACCGCTTCTACGCCTAGCTCCTCCTTGAGTTCCCGTCTCAGGGCTTCGCGAGAAAACTCCCCCTCTTCGATGTGTCCACCCGGGAGAAAGGTGTTAATGCTTCCCCGAGCTCTAGCCAGTAGAATCATACCGTCGTTGATGATTACAGCCCTCGCAATAACCTCGATATTCTGCATAAGATAACCTCCTTTGGCTAACCTCGGATATTACGCCCATTAAAATCCATCATACCATATTGTTCAGGCCTGTTCCTCATCCAACTCCTTCCTCAGCTGCCCGCCAAGATCTCTCCCTGAGAAGAAGTCTGCACGGGATGCCAAGGATATCTTTGAAGCAAGTCTACGCGAGGCGCGGCCCCTCAACCTTTTGGGCTTCGAGTGGACGTAGGGGTGCTGGAATATCAGGCCGTGCTTCGGGGGCCTTGAGCCCGATTTCTTTGACCTAAAGAGCGCCTTCTCTGCTCCCAGAAGTTGGACAGTCCCTGAGGGCATCATGGCAAGCCTTCTCAGCCCCCCCGCCTTGTCTATCAGTTTCGCGGCCAGGACAGGCCCCGCCAGCTCGGACAGGTTGGGGGCAACATCCCTGGCAGTCGCCGAGATGTACTCCTCCAGCTTATGCCTGTAGTCGTGGAGGTCCAGGATCCTGGAGGCGAGGTCCCTCATGGGCTGGATGTCCTCAGCATCAAGGCTGGCCCCCATTGAGTCTCGGGCTGCTGAGATGAGGGTCTTCGCCTGCCTTTCGGATACATTCATACCCTCGAAGGCCTTGAGATCGAGGCCTCCACGACCCCCTACTGTGAGTACGATGCGAGCGTATTCCTTGTGGTCGGGTACGCGGCGGCCCATCTCGGGGAAGTGGAGGCCGTACCACTCCCTCAGCTTGCTGGAAAGGACGTTAAGCGACTTGTCCACCTCGTTCAGAAGCTGCACGGCCTGGACAATTACCGCTCCCCTCTCAGACTGGGCCCTCTGGACACCCCTCATCGCCATCAGCGTCGAGACCTCCCGGCTGAGGCCGTGGAAACGTGACGCGTCCTCGGCGACGCCGTACTCAACAGCCAGCCTCTCCAAGTCCCCCCGCACCGCATCAGCCGCCGACGATGCCGACTCGACGGAGGTCCTCACCCCCTTGGATCTGCGAACTGTCTCCGCAAGCGCCCTGCCCGAGAATGTGAAATATCTGAATCCCCTCTGGATCAGCTTGTCGACTGTCTCGGAGACCTCCCTCGTTGCCTCCCCGTTCGACTGCCTCTCCAGGGCCGCGGCGATCTGCTTGGGATCAGCTGGGTACAGCGTCCTCTCGATGATCTCACCGCCCTCTGAGACACCGAAGACCCCTATCAGGGTCTCCACGACATGGGCCCGGGGCGGCCTACTCCGTTCTCGCAATGGCGTCACCACGAAACTTTTGTAACCTATGTGCACGTATCTTGAGACGGTATGTCCCATTTAATCTTACCAGTGGAGATCGCGGGCCTCAGGCTGAGGAACCCGGTCATGAACTGTGCAGGGGTCCTGGGGATGTCGGCCCCCATCCTCAGGCGGGTCTACGACGGCGGGGCGGGAGCCGTAGTGACGAAGAGCCTTGGGCCCGTCCCCAGGAAGGGCCACGCGAACCCGACGCTGATCGCCGTGGAGGGGGGAGTCCTCAACGCCATGGGGCTTCCCAACCCTGGGGCCGAATACTTCGTGGAGACGATCAGGGAGCTCAAGGCCTCGGGGGTCCCGGTCGTCGCTAGCTTCTTCGGGGCCACGATAGACGAGTTCAGGGAGGTGGCCGCCCTGCTCTCGGAGGCTGGGGCGGACGCCCTGGAGCTCAACTGCAGCTGCCCCAACGTGGTGGAGGAGATGGGGATGCTCGGGGCGGACTGCGTCAAC
>Ga0180437_10002671_pt1 | contig 27945 bp, 20 predicted proteins | sample SS_ome_4_FD_132410 | JGI IMG/M metagenome (GOLD analysis project Ga0180437, IMG submission 132410) | Hypersaline lake sediment archaeal communities from the Salton Sea, California, USA - SS_3_D_1 metaG | ecosystem: Environmental > Aquatic > Non-marine Saline and Alkaline > Hypersaline >...
CGGCTCGCCGGGCCGGCCGAATTGCTGGCGGAGAAACGGCAGGTGGGCGTCGGGATAGTTGATCGAAAGGAAGAACGGCCGGTCCGAAGCGCCAAAGAACTCGGCGGCCGCCGAGGCGTATTCCTCCACGTTGCGCTTGTGGAAATTGGCGCCGGGAATCCTACGGAAGTCGACGGGGAACGCGCTCTCGGGATTGACGTGGAGCTTGCCGATCAGGCCCGTGCGGTATCCGGCGGCCTTCAGCAAGGTGAACGCGTTGGGGGTGTCGGGGTCGTACAGCGCGAACTTGTGGGTGGCCAGCCCGATCTGTCCGTTTTGATGAGGGTAGAGCCCCGTCAGAAAGGCCGCCCGCGACGGGCTGCAAACCGAATAGGGCACGAAGGCCCGCTCGAAGCGCACGCCGCCCGCAGCCAGCCGGTCGAGGTGGGGAGTCCGGGCAAAGGGGTCGCCGTAACACCCCAGCTCGGGCCCGTTGTCCTCGGAAACGATCAGCAGGATGTTCGGCTTGGCCCGTGCTGCGTTGGCCATCAGCAGCAGGACCAAGATCGCGCGGAGCATCGCCCCCCAGCGCCCGAACCCGCTCGCTCTTGCTGCCGCGGCTCGTGTGTGACGCCCATCTCGACCGACAATCATGGCACCGTCCCTCCTACCCGGCAGCCGTCTTCACGTGCTGCTTGAGAAAGGCGTTGTTCTTCTTCGTATCCTCGACGCAGTCCTCCGTGCTCTGGTGGGCCGTCTCGTAAACATACCAGCCGTCATACCCGATTTCGTTGAACTCGCGGAAGGCGGCCGCCCAGTCGATCGGGCCGGGCTCTTCGATGAGCTTGTCGCCGTTCTTGACGTGTACCGTGCAGATCCGTTCCTTGCCCAGCAGCTTGATGCCGGGGATGGCCTGGTCCGCGTGGCCGTAGTAGGTCATGTTGTGCGGGTCGTAGTAGACGCGAACCGCGGGGTGGTCGACCAGGTCGACGAGCTTCCGGTTGTCGGCCGGGCTGAGCGAGTTCTCCAACCCCATCACGACCCCCGCCTCCGACGCCCGCTTGGCCGTCGCCCGCAGCAGATCGACCACCGGACCGTACGACTCCTCCCGCGCCATGTCGGGCGCGTTTTGGCGGAAGAACGCCAGGAGGATCACGCCGGCGCCGAGCGACTCCGCCGCCCGAATCGACTTGGCCAGGCTGTCGTCGGCTCTGGGACTGTTGATGTTAACACCCCGGTCCCAGACGCCGGCCAGGGAGGGAATCTCGATGCTCCACCGTTGCGATTCTTGCTTGTAGCGGCGCACGGCGTCGGGGTCGCGGAGGCTCGGCGTTCCGTGGGCCGCCTGCAATTCCACGCCCCGGATCCCGGGAACGCCGGCCGCCGTCTTGATGACGTCGAAGTCGCCGACCATCTTCATACTGGCCGCGCGAATGCCGATCCTGAGCGTCACACGCTGCCCCGCGGGAACGCCCCCTTTCGCACGACGGCCCACCGTGCCGGCAAAGCCGGCCGCGGCAGTGCCCACCGCCGCCAACTTGATAAATCGCCGTCGTCCCAGTTTGCGCTGCCGGTGCATAGGCTTGTTCCTCCTCGACCCGTGGACGGCTTGATCGGGACTTGGCCTCGGTGATCGGATGCCGGGATTCGACCACGGGACCGGGCACCCTCGAATAGACGAGACGGGCGGACCCGCGTCAACCTCCTCCGCCGCTGCGCCGTGCAGCACGACTGCCGCAAGAGGCACTTCGCCGCGGGGCCGCTCCGGTCCAGGCGGTGCCTCGGCAAGCGGCCGATTGTCGTAAGTCCTTGTGTGACAGACACTTGCGCGGCGGGACTTCCGGCTTCGACCCCTCGCGGAACGGGATTTCCCCTCCGCTGGAGACCGCGTTCCGCCGATCCTTCACCGCAACTGATTGACGCCGGAATCTCCTGCCATACAATCAGGCAAGCCCGACGATGGTGTGAACGTTCCGGCCCCCGAGCGGCACCGGGTCGAGTGGACCATGCGGCTCCTACCGACCCGAGCCAAAGGAGGCGGTCCATGGCCAAGCGTAGAAAGGCAGCGCCGAGCGGGCGGCGCAAGGCATCCGTGCGACGGAGAAGGGCGAGCGCTCCGACCACGGCGTTCCCCGGCCCGCCGGTGCCCCGCAGCCGGGCGGTCTGGCTTGACGGGCCGGTCCCCAAGGGGTACTGGAACCGCTTGGAGAATCGGCGCCTTTACATGCGTTGGCTGGGACGCAAGCTCGGCTTTCGCAAGATAGAGGATTGGTATCGGATTACCACCGATGCCTTCAAGCAGCATTCCGGAGAAACCCTCCTGAACAACTACTGGGGCGGCAGCGCCGTGGAGGCGGTGAAGAAGTGCTTTCCGGGCTACGACTGGAAGGAGTGGCTGTTCGTCGTGGCCCCGATCCGGTTCTGGCACGACCGCAGGAATCACCGCCGGTACATGAAATGGCTCGGCCAGCAGCTCGGGATTCAACGCCCCTCGGATTGGTATGGAGTGACCAACCGAGATTTCAACGAACACAAGGGCGGCGCCCTGTTGCTCCACTACGACAGCACCGTGTCGCAAGCCATCATGAGCTACCTGCCGCGCTACGATTGGAAGGAGTGGCTGTTCGATAAGACGCCCAAGGGATTCTGGGAAACCCGAGCGAATCGCAAGCGATACGTGACGTGGCTCGGCAAGGAGCTTCGCTTCAGGCGAATGAACGATTGGTACGCCGTAACCGGCGAGGATTTCGACAACAACCACGGCAAGGAGCTGTTGAGGTTCTACGGGGCCTCGCCGGTGGAGGTCCTGAAGGACTGTTTCCCGGGACACACCTGGAACGAGTGGATATTCGCCAGAGTGCCGAGAGGCTTCTGGGACAAGCGGGCAAACCGCCGGCGTTACGTACGCTGGCTGGGAAGGAAGCTCAGGATCAGGAAGCCCGAGGACTGGCACAAGGTACGGCGGCAGGACTTCCTGGACAATTACGGCGGCGGCCTGCTGGTGACCCGTGGATCCCACTTTGACGTATTGAAGGAGTGCGTCCTGGAGTTCCGCTGACGTGGAGTGTCTTGCCGCCTTCGCGCCGTCACGACCCCTTGCCAGCGCCGCCCCACACCGGAAAACGACACCCAAACCGATTTGACGGGTTTGCCGTCCAAACACCCCTTTTGTGGAAAGGAACGCCCCAATGGAACAGAATCAAGCTGCTGCCTCCAAGAAACCCATGAACAAGACGGAGATCATGGCCGCTTTGACCGAGGCGACCGGCCTGGCGAAACAACAGGTGGCAGGATTCTTCGATGAGCTCGCCGCGCTGATAGCCAAGAATCTGAGCGAGGACGGACCGGGGGTCTTTACCATCCCCGGCCTTGCGAAGATCAAGGTCGTGCGCAAACCGGCTACCGAGGAACGGAAGGGGATCAACCCGTTCACGAAGGAAGAGACCGTCTTCAAGGCCAAGCCTGCCCGGAACGTGGTCAAGATCGTGCCGCTGAAGGGCTTGAAGGATATGGTCTAGCCGCGAGCGTCCCTTGATTTCCGTTGACCACTAAATGCTCCCGGCGGCCGGGCGGCCGGGTGCTTTCCCGAGTGATGTTCTCGACCGACCTCCCGGACTTACGGGAAGGACACCTCAACAAGCGTCAGATCGTCATCGAGCCGGATCGCATTGGAGTACTTCAGGAGTTCTTCTTCGAGCAAGTCCATCCGGATGGCGGCCTTCGGGTACCCCTGTTTCTCTAGAATGCCGATTAGTCCGTCGAACCCGAGCATTGCACCGGTCCCATCGTCGATTTCCACGGCCCCATCGCTGAAAAGCAGGAGGCTGTCGCCTTCGCGGATCTGCGCGCTTGCCTCCTCATACGGGGCGTCCTCCATGACGGCAAGCGGCAGCCCGGGATTCAGTAAGGACTCGTGCGTCCCATCGGCGTGCATGAGCAATACCGGCGGACCGCCCGCGCCGACGAAGCGGAATAGCCGCTTCTTCAGATCAATCAGTCCGCAGACGGCCGCGGCAAAGGATTCGTCGGTCTTCACGACCCGCACGAGTTCGTCGTTGACCTTACCTGCAAACTCGACGGGATTCGTGAGAAGACGGCTATGTCGGTTCCACAATGAGCTGAGGTGCATGGTGTAGAGAGCAGCGGCGATACCGTGCCCCATCACGTCCGCCAGCATGAGGCCATACCGGTCGTCATCGAGCTTCCTGATCGCGTAGTAGTCCCCCCCGATGATCTCGTGAGGGATGTAGTGCGTCGTGAACTTCACGCGGGCATCGTCGGGCAGCTCGTGTTGCAGAGCGAGCTGCTGGATCGCTCTTGCCCTCTCCAGGTCGTGAACCATAGAGGAGGCGTCACGAAACGTCTCCACGCCGCCGATCACTTGTCCGGCAGCGTTGCGGATGGGACTGACGCTGACGAGCATCGGCACCCGTTGACCGTTCTTCCCTTGAGCGTACACGAGCAGGGAGCCCTTGCTGCCGCGGTCGGTGACGATCGCTCGGTGCAGCGGGCAATACTCCTCTCCGCACAACCGGTGTCCGTCCTTGTCGATATGGCAGAGAACGTTGTCGAAGCACTGGCGTCCGACGACGTCCTCGGCGCTCCACCCGGTGATCCGTTCAGCCGACTTGCTCCAGTAGGTGATCCTGCGGTCCCGATCACATACGTAGACGCCGTCGCTCAGCGAGTCCATGATGGCGTTGATATCCACCGTTGCGAGGTCTTCCATGCTTGGTCTCCCGTTGATCTGACGAATTCCGCCTTGCTCGTCCCGCTGACTGCTTCTCGGCGGACCTGGCCACGCAGCGGGCCGGCAGAAGAGAGAGCCTCATCACGTGTCGTTTACGGCTGCACGTTCAATCCGATCTTCGCGCAATACTCGGCGACTGCTTTGGCCTGATCGCCGGGGGCTCGGTCGCTCAGGCGGCGACCTCTGAGAAAGACGTGCTGGCCCGCCTTCAAACGGTCGAGCTTCGGCTTGATCGCATCAATTCCCTTGACGGCGGCTTGGGCGATTTCCTCGTCGGTCTTCAAGCGGTTCGTGCCGGCCAGCAGCGAGAAGTGGGTTTCGCCCCCCTGCGGCCAGATGTAGAGCTCCCATCCCTTCATGGAGGTTTGCGTTCGTTCAGCACGGCCGGCGAGTACCTTCAGCGCCAGAAAGACATTGCCGGGCGGAGGATAATCCGTGAGCTTCATCAACCGTTGAGAGTCGAGACCGAGCGTGATGCGCCGCTGCATCGGCTTGATCTTCATGCCGCTGATCTCCACCTCGAAGAGGTCGCCCTTCGTCGTCGCCCGGCCTTTGAGTAGGCGGCCGCCCATCATGGAACTGTAGAGTTCCCGCTGTTCGGGCGACAGAGGCATCCAGCCGGTGTAGGCAACCGCCTTTGCCGATCCGGCCTCGGCAACGGCCTCGGCAATCCAATCTTCAACGTTTGTCTCGGCGTCATCGTCGTTGGTGCCATACAAAACTCGCGCCAGGACCACGGGGGCCGACGCCGCCTCTTCCATGTACCGCGAAGGTGTCATGAACACGCACCCCTTGGACCGGAGGTAGTCGATGATCTCGACGAAGCCCTGCCATCGTTTGTCGTCCCATGCATTGGGGTGCCCTTGAAGCGCCAGGCACCTCTTGCCTCGGCCGACTCGTTCATAGAGCTCTCTGAACTTGGCGGGGTCGGGAACGAAGATCGGGTTCTCGAGCGTCAGCACCCGCGGGAACACGAACTTGCGCGAATCCCTCGGGCCGTAGAACCACATCCTGATTTCCGGGATGCCCTCCAGGGCTCTTGAGGTATCTGCATTCGTGTAGCTCCAGTGCGGCCCGAAGGCATTCAGCTCAATGCCCAGCTTCTCCTTGGCGAGTCTCTGAGTGCGCTCCAGAGCCGCCTTCTGCTCCTCGAACGGCCCTTCGAACTCCCCGATCTTGTCCGTGGCCTTCCTGTTCCTGTATCCATGATTCCAGAATTCGATGGTGCCCCGCCGGTGCAATCCCCTGATCCAGTCGAAGTATGCCCGGTCGTCCTGCTCCAAAGAAAACCCGATGATGCCGAACGACGCCTTCACGTCGGATTTCTCACAGAAGTCGGCGACACGCTGCCATCTTGGCGACACCGGCGAATCGCCGCACCCGCCGTGGTTGGTTACGTCATCGAGCTTCAGGATGATGACCTGGGGAGACTGCTCGGAGGTTTCCCCGGCGGCAGCGGCGGTCCCGAGCGACAGAACAGCCAGGACTGCCGTTGCGGTTGGCAGCAGGAACGTGCGTTTCACGGCGATCTCCTCATGCGGTGACCGAACCTACCTTGAGCGCGGGCCATAATGCGGCAGCGCCCTTCCGTGCTCGTAGGCCCCGAGGTCAGGTGCCTTGCCCTCGAAATCGTCGGCGATGTTGAGTACCACGACCCCGGCGTCCACGGCTTTGCCACCGGGCGCGAGCGGCAAGTGCTGCGGTGCTACCCGAGCGGGCTCGGCCGGGATCGTCCAGTTGGCGAAGACGTCCTCCTTGCGCACACGAACCCCGTGCCGCTCGATGCCGACGGCTTGAGCGAAGCCCTCGAGGTCGGCGAATCGCTGCCGGTGATTGTCCCAACGGAACGCTTCCGGCGAGTCGCCCCAGTCGAAGCCGTCGTAGTCTACGTCGGTCATCCACGTGGGCTGGTAGTTGTTGGGCAAACAGAACTGCGCCTGGCGGCAATCGTAAGCCACCCAGATCGGCGCGCCCCCGTCGGCCGAGATGTAGAGGTTGTTCCTCGAGAAGCTGGTCAGGATATGGTGCATCCGGTTGCCCGTGGCACCCCATTTCACGAACGTGTTGTTCGCCAGCACGAACCGGTCCTGCACCCGAAACTTGAAGATGGCCGCCCGGCCGATGACGAGGTTGCGCACGAAGTACCAGGGCCCGCACCGCATGGGCTGGAAGCTCAGCGCGTTGTTCTTGGCGTTCGTGATCCGGTTGCCCCACATGCGGACGTTGGCGTAGCCCCGATCCGGCTCCAGCCCGTCGTCGGACACGTCGAAGACGTCGTTGCCGTAGATATCCACGTTTCGCTCCGGGTAGGAGACCCCGTCGGCCACGTGGGAGATGCTGTTGTAGGCCACGACGTGGCCGCCGGAGTGGTTCAGCTCCACGCCCTCGCCGCTGATGCCGCCTTGGGTCGTGGGCTGATCCGGGTCGTTGTCGCCGACGATCACGTTGTCGGTAATGTGCCAGTTGCGGCTCTGCGTGCTCAGCGTGATCGCGTAGTGGAAGCCGCGGAACTCGTTGTTGCGGATCACCACGTCGGTCGCTTCTCCCACGGCTCGCAGCCCGTTCGATTCGTCCTCTCGCTTCAGGCTCAGCCCCTCCAGCCAGACGTGGCTGGCATCGATCCGCGCGGAGGAGAATACGGCCTTGCCGTCGCCGGCCGCCTTGTAGACAAGGTATGCCCCCGGTTTGCCCGATTTCTCGAAATTGAAGCCGCCGTAGTCGCCCTTGTGAAGCAGCAGCACGTCGCCGGGCTCTGCAGCGTCTTGGGCGGCGGCCAATCCCCGCAAGGGATCGCCGACGGAACCGGAGCCCCCGCCCGATCCCGGTGCCACGTGGAAAGTACGTCCATCCGTCGGCAGCGCGGGAATCGGACGCGTGGCGACCACGACGGTCTTGGTCGCCGCGCCCCCGTCGGGATCGGCCAGATCGAGGCGCACTTCGTAGCTTGTTCCCGGCTTGAGAAACATGATGCTCCCGGCGAGCATATTGAACGGGCGTTCCGCTCGCTGGTCGTTGTACCACCACTGGTAATCGACGCGAAACAGCGGAAGGGCCTCCTCCCACCGGGCTGCGCCTTCCTCGCGGAATTGGACGCCGCAAGTGGCGTCGTGGTCGGTGTCGCCGGTCACGTCCCACTCGATGCTGATGCAGGTGGGCGTGGAGTCGGTGCGCAGCTCGCCCGGCGTGCAGGGCTCCCTGTCGGCTTGCGCTGGGGCACACAGGGCCGCGACGACGGGGAAGCAAAGCGTGGTTCGCAGCGACATGTCGGCTCTCCGGTGTACGGTGCGCAGGGCACCGGACTATTGCCTCTTGGGCACGTCCCACGCCCCCGGTGTTGCCTTTTCGATGTTGGGCGTCACGTCCGCCTCGACGTTGCCCGCGACCCAGGCGATGCCCCCCAGCACCAGGCCCTGGAAGAAGGCATTGGCCCAGACGTCGTGTACGTGGCCGAACGACGTGTAGAACACGCGGCCCTGGCCCTGCTTTCGGGCCCAGGTTTGCGGGAACGGCGGGCGCGAGTGGAGGAACTTGTCCTGCTTATGCTCTTTCTTGAGTGCCTCGGTGTCCTGCACCAAGATGACGTGCAGGTCGCGGCTGAAGTTGCGGAACGTGTACCATTCCTCGCGCTCGACGGTCACCTCGTCTTTGCGGTCGCCAAGACCCGGGAACTCCGGCGACGCGACCAGCAGCCGGCCGGACTGCTGCGTGCCGTGGCCCATGAACTCCCCGCCGACCATGGCCACGTAGGGGTCGATCCGGTCGCCGCCGCTGTGGAAGGTGTCGGCGGCGCTGTGAAACCCTACGTAGCCTTTGCCGGCAGCCACGGCGTCGAGCAGGCGCTGCTTGCCCTCGGGGGTCATAGGCTCGTTCTCGGGACGCTTGCCCACCACGCACTGGTTGCCACAGCAGTAGAAGGCGAAGAGGTCGTATTGGTCCAGGTCCCCGTCAAACACGCGGCCGTCCTTGGTGCAGGTCACGTCGAAGCCGGCCCGCTTGCCCATCGCGACCAGGGCCTTCTCCGAGACGCTCAGTTCGCCGTTCTCGCGCCGGACTGCGGAATGCTCGTAGCCGGTGCTCCGCGTGTAGTAGAGGATCTTCTTGGGGGCATTCTCTGCCGCGGAGACCCAGCTCAAAGGGAAAGCGGAGGCCCCAACGGCTGCCAGCCCGCTGGCGCACAAGAAGTCGCGGCGTTTCATTGCAGGATCTCCTCAGTGTGGGGAAAAGGGCGTGATTCCGGGAAGGCCGTGCAGCAGCCCCCAGCATACCCGACCGGCCCGCGACGGGCAACGAAAACGCAACAAGTACGGGACGCGGCTGATTTGGCGAAGTGCCCTCCGCGCCCTTGGAGGGGAATTGGCGTAAGTCCCTGCACCGCTCAAAAATCCCCGACGGCACGGGACCTCGAACTGCCGTTCACTCCGGACGCTCCGAGGACGGCGGCGGGTAGAACTGCGCGTTCGACACCGACGACGCTTCCCACGTGTCGCGGTCGGTGTGGTAGAGGAAGGAAACGTCGTAGCGCAGCGCCACCCACCGCTGTTCGGCCCGTTGGCACTTCTCCTGTAGCTGCTCGGCCGCGCGGCGGGCTTTGGGGGGAAGCTCCTCTAACGGCTGACCGCGAAAGGGCTGCACCGGCAACAGAGACTCCTTCGTTTCCAGCTTCTCCCGCTTCTCGACGGGCGCGATCTCCTCATACACCTGCCAGTTCCCGGGCAGGTTGTCCTCATCCGGAATCTCGCCCGGTCTCGGGCGGCGATACCCCTCGGGGATCGGCGCCGGAACGACCGCTTCGGCGCGGACCGTGCGCGTGAGGTGCCGGATCTTGAAACGGACCACGCCCTCGAACGGCTCGTCCCGCCGCCCGGTGCGCATGATCTTCGCCACGCCGAGAAGCTCATAGCGATATCGCTTCTCCACCGCCATAAGGTCGTAGACCCGCTCCGTGTTGAACCACGCGAGCTCCAAACGTTCACCCTGGGACGAGACGATCGCGTTCCAGTCCGGTTCACCAGAGAAGTCCGATGGCACGTACTCGCCGGCGAACGGGTCATCCCCGTCTTCGTTCCCGTTCTCCGAGGGGCCGGACTCTGTAGTCTTTTTGCCGTCGCCGGGCGGCGGCTCGGCCGGCTGTTCGCTTTCGGCCGATTCGTCCGGCTGCTCCGGCGCCGGGCGGACAAACGGCTTGCGTTTCCGGTCTTCGGTTTCCCAATGCACTCCCGGCTTTCCCTCGCGGGCCCGGGCGGCGGCGCGGATCTCCTCCAGGTACGCCGCGGCATCGCGCCGAAGCGACGGGGCCAAAACGTCGAATTCCCGCCGGGCCTCGGCGGCCAGCTCCCGCGCGGAACCGGGCGGGAGATCGCCGGCCCGGTCGGCCGCCGGCGGAACGCCGAGTGCAGCCAGGCCGATCAGCAGTTGGGCCATTGCGGTCATCGCAGCGTCTCCCTGTGCGTTGTGGAAAGTGGCAAAGTCCTGCCCAAGGACCTAACCGCTCGATTCCCAACCCGTGCAGACATTCTCGGCAGACGCCACACACCGCTCTCCCTTCCCGGTCAGGCTGATTCGAGGCAGACCGCCCTCCCCGGTACGGCATTTGAGCGAGTTGCACCAACAGAAAAGCCCCGCGTCAAATCGCCGCAAGTCCTTGTGCTGCAAGCAAATGCGAGAGCGGGGATTCGAACCCCGACCCCTTGCGGGACTGGATCCTAAGTCCGTTTAGTGCGTTCCTATCATTCGGCCATCGTTGTCTAAACCCGGAAAAACCCGGCTTCCCCGCAACGGCCCGACTTGGGAAAATAGGACAAAGGCCGGCCCGCGGCAACAGAAGCGGCAACACGCGGCATGGCGGGTTCGGACCACGGGGCCGGCGGGGGCTACCACGGCAGGAGACCCCTGACGTGGTGTGCGGCCTCGCCGTGACCCGTGACGCGGCAACGGCTTACGGCGACGCCCGCGCGGGGGCCGGCCCCCGGGGGGCGCCCCCAACGGCCGGCCGGAGTCCCACGAAAATAGCTGCCCCCCCCGGCGCTGTCGCCACGGGGCACTTGGCACACTTACCAATAATCACACGTAGCCGGGTGGCAGCCGCGCTCTGCAGCGCGCGGCGGCCCACGCGCCCCGGCGGTCGATCCGGTCCCATCCTCCCGATCGGCCCCGGGGCGGCCCGGCAATGGAGGATGGGATCATGCAAGAAGGCACGAAGCCCGCTCGGCAGGCATTAGCCGACTTTCTCGCCGGGCTTTCCGACCGAATTTCCGGCCTGGCCGAGACGGCCGAGTCGGACCGCGAATGGTATCTGGTCTTCGCGTTCCTCCACTTGTCGATTCGTGAGGGCGAGGAATCCATCACCACCGAGGCGGCCCCGCTGTTGCGAGAAGCAACAGGCCCCGGAGTCGATGAAGCCCGGCTCGCCCTTACGATGGTCGACGACTTCCGCGACCGGCTTCTCTGGGCGGCCGCGATACCCGCGCGGGCCCGGAAGTTGAAGGCAATCATGGCGGAGGCAGCCCACCCGCAACAGACGGAAGGAGAGGCGGTGCGAGGCTCGGGTTGTGCTGCCATCGAAGGAATGACCTACGGCGCTCTTACGGCGAACGACATTGCCACGGGGAGCCCCGACGCGGAGGAAGCGCTAATCCGAATGGCCGGGCTGAAGGGCAAGGAGGCCGAGGACGCCCGGGCCACAATGGCCCGCTTTCAAGAGCAGGCAACCGGGGTGCCGGCGATCGTTGCGGAGGTTTGTCGGATTGCAGCGGACGCGCGGCGGGAATGTTGCCCACGGCTCAACCAGGCAGCGGCGAAGTTGCGGGCGGCCGCGGGCGACGATGCGGAGCCCGAGGAGGACGAGCCCCCCGCCAATGGACCCTTCTCGCCCGATGGTTTCGCGTGGGACGGCCGCAAGCACACCGGGTTGACCCCGATACCGTGGCGGCTTGTGGATTACCTTTGGCCGGCCAAGAATCGAACGGCCCATTTTTACGATTTGGCCGTGCCCGTTTGGCGGGAAGCCGGGGCCGTGGTGACAGCGGACCGCGTGGGCTCGGCGCGGCGAGAGGCGAACACGTTTTTTGCAAGGCACACGCTGCCGTGGCGGGTGAGTATCTCGGGGGAATCGGTGACTCTGAAAAAAACCGCTGCCGGGCAAAAAAGCCCGTGAATCGCCCGCGTCTTGCCCGCGGACTCTGAGAAAATGGCTCTTGGAAGCTGAGACTTTCGAGGGCCATTTTCAATGTCTGACGCGACGCGAAACCAAGACGCGGACCCCATCGCGGTTCTTTCGGACCCCGAGCTAATTCGGGCTCGGCTCGCGCGCGCCGTGACCGAGGCCGACATTCTACGTCGAGCCCTTCGGATTGCGGAGCGGGCCGAGCGCGACCGCCGGGAAGCCGCCGGGGCACCGGCAGGGGGTGCAAAGTGAGCAAGCCCCCTGGCCGTCCCCGCTCCACCCCCCAGCCCCGGCCCACGGGGAGCATCCATCGGGACGAGGTTCTCCCCCTCGCCGTGTTCCGGCAGCGAACGGGCCTCGGGCACAAAGGGGTGGCCCACGCCAAGAAGCTCGGGCTCCGCGTTATTCGGCTCGGGCGGGTGGGTTTCGTCTTGGGTTCCGACGCCGTGGCGTTTTTCGAGAAGCTGGCCGCCGAGCAACAGGCCGAAGGCCGGGAGGGTCAACCGTGAAACGGCCTGGCTCTGAATACTGCATGTTGTGTGGGCAGCCGGCAACCGCGGCGTATGGGGGCGACCACACGATTGCAGTCTGCGGCGAGTGTGCGGTTGAGGCCCTGCCGACATTGATTGCCAACGCGGTTGAGATTCCGCCCGAAAGGCCGTTTGACCGGCTCAAGGGCGTATTGGGTCGCGTGGAGGGGAGGTTCTGGCGGGCGCTGACGTGCCGTCTGCTGCGAGAGAAAGGAGGCAGGCCGTGAGTGCCGCGGAAAAGCTGCTGGCGAGACTTCCCGACGCCAAGCCCTCGGGCAAGGGCTGGTCCGCACGCTGCCCGGCCCACGAAGACCGGCGCGCTTCTCTATCAGTATCCGAGGGCGAGAACGGCGGGGCGGTGGTATTCTGCCACGCCGGTTGCACCGCCGAAGCCGTTTGCGAGGCACTCGGGTTGACGCTGGCCGACTTGATGCCCGAAGACCCGTCTACGTTGTCTACGTCTATGCAATCGCACAAAACACGGGGAAAAGGCGAATACCGTAGACGTAGACAGTGTAGGCAATCGAACGGGCAGGTTTTCGCAACGGCCCGGGAAGCCGTGGCCGCACTGGAAAAGAAGCACGGCCCGCGCTCCGCCTTCTGGACCTATCACGATGCCAGCGGCGAGCCGGTGGGGCTGGTTGTCCGATGGGACACTCCCGAGGGCAAGGATATTCGCCCGGTCTCCCGCAACGGCTCAGGCTGGCAAGTCGCCGGCATGGCCGAACCCCGGCCGCTCTACCGGCTGACCGACCTGGCGCACGCCCGGCGGGTCTACGTGGTCGAGGGCGAGAAGGCGGCCGATGCAGCCCGGTCCATCGGGCTGGTCTGCACCACGTCGCCCCACGGGGCGGAATCGGCGGGCAAGGCCGACTGGTCACCCTTGGTCGGCCGCGACGTGGTGATTCTGCCCGACCACGACGACGCGGGCCGCAAGTATGCCGGGGCCGTGGCGGGTATCCTCGGGCGGTTGGACCCGCCCGCCACGGTTCGCGTTGTGGAGCTTCCGGGGCTTCCCGAGGGCGGCGACCTATTCGACTTTGTGGAGCAGCACGACGCGGTGGAATCGGAGACGCTGGCCCAGCGGATCAACGACCTGGCCGATGAAGCGCCCGCATGGGAACCCGAGAAGCCCGAGGGCGACGGGTTGGCGTGGCGACCGTTCCCGGTTGAAGTCCTGCCCGAGCCGGCTCGCGGGTTTGTCGTGGCCGCAAGTAAGGCCCTCGGGTGCGATTCCTCCTATGTCGCCCTGCCCCTGCTGGTCGCGCTCGGGGCCGCTATCGGCAACACGCGGCGATTGCGCGTCAAACGGGCATGGGAAGTGCCGCCGATTCTCTGGGGTGCAATCGTGGGCGAGTCGGGCACCACGAAGAGCCCAGCGTTCAGGCTTGTGCTACGGCCTATCCGGGTTTGGCAACAAAAGGCCCTGGAAGCGCACGCCACGGCGGCGAAGGCACACGAAGAGGATATGGCCCACTACGAAAAGGCACTAACCGCGTGGAAGAGGGACCGCAAGACGATTGAACCCCCGCCCGAGAAGCCGGAGGCACCGAGGGCCGAACGGTACGTGGTGAGCGACACCACGACCGAGGCCCTGGCCCCGATTCTGTTGGACAATCCCCGGGGGGTTCTGTTGGCCCGCGATGAATTGGCAGGCTGGATAGGTTCATTTGACCGATACGCTGGCGGCAAGGGTGGGGGTGATTCGGCCCATTGGCTTTCCATGTACTCTGCCGAGAACATCGTGGTTGACCGCAAGACCGGCACGCCGCGGACCCTGTTTGTCCCTCGGGCCGCGGTCTGTGTGTTGGGCGGGGTGCAACCGGGAATCCTCCACCGGGCCCTCGGGGCTGAGCACCGGGAAAGCGGGTTGGCGGCCCGGCTGCTGTTGACGTGCCCCCCACGCAAGCCCAAGCGGTGGACCGAGGCCGACGTGGACGAGGCGACCGAGCGGCAGTTGGCGGAAGTCTTCGCGCGACTCTACGGGCTGGAATCCGCAACCGACGAAGAGGGCCGGCCCGAGCCGGTCGTGGTCCACCTGGCCCCCGAGGCCAAGCGGTTGTGGGTGGCGTTCTACAACGCGCACGCCCAAGAGCAAGTGGTGCTATCGGGCGACATGGCCGCGGCATGGTCCAAGCTGGAAGAGACCGGAGCCCGGCTGGCCCTGATAGTTCATTTCACCCGATGGGCCGCCGCTGACCCGTCCCTCGAATCGGCCGACGTGTTGGACGCTGAAAGCATGGCCGCGGGCATAGAGCTGGTCGGCTGGGCCAAGGGTGAGGCCCAGCGGGTGTACGGGCTGTTGGGCGAGACCGAAGAGGAGCGGGACCGCCGGGACCTGGCCGAGTGGATACGGCGGAAGGGCGGCAGCGTGACCGCCCGGGAGCTACAGCAAGGGCAGCGGCGATTCAGGACCGCGGACGAAGCCGAAGAGGCCCTGGCCGAGCTGGTCAAGGCGGGGCGCGGGCAATGGGAGCCGTCCCCGCCCGGGCAACGGGGCCAACCGACGCGACGATTCAGACTGTCTACGGTGTCTACGTCTACGGAAATACCCTGAAACCCGCGGAAAACAGCAATACCGTAGACCGTAGACGTGTAGACACCGGAGGGTGAGACCGTGGGCAAGCGAAAGCCGAGACCGGAGAAGTGGCCCCCGAAGTGGGCGGAGTTGCCCGACCGGGAGAGCCTGGCGGCCCTGGCCCGAGGCGAGCCGGTCGAACTTCCCCCGAGGCCCACACTGGCGGAGGTACTCGGGCCCGAGCTGGCCGCACGGTTGCCCCGGAGGTATTGCCGGAACGGCCCGTGACGGCCCGGAAGCGGTCGGGACGGAGTAGAACACGTCGGCCGCACGAGCGAAGGTCGGGCCCGTGGGTGGGCAAGTGACGAGCGGCGTTCTTTGGCAATCGAATTGACGTAGCCGCCGACGTGCCGAACCGGCGGCGAGCGCGCATTGGAAAGCCCCACGGCCAAGGGCCGATGGGGCTCTGAGGTTCAAGTTGTGCGCCGACCTACCTCCGGCGTCGATGCCCCGCGAAGATGCCGAGGGCTGCAAGCAGGGACCAGATCCAGAGCGTGGAGGGCTCGGGGATGATGGCGGGAGTCAGCAAGAACGCGTGCGTCGAACCTGACGGATTAACGCCCCACCCGACGATTTGTCCACGGCTGTTGATGTCCTGGGCAACAAGGAGCGTCCAACCAGCCCCCGACGAGTCAAGCATACCATTCAGGTCTTGGATACCGTCAACGCTATCCCAGATGAATGCGCGATGGTCAAGGTCGTCATGTTCCGGGTCCGTGTAGGCGGCTCCGACCGCTAGGCCCGAGTCGTTGATTGACCACGCGATGCTGTAAGCGTTTCCTGGAAGGAGTCCCAGGTCGATGACGCTGCCGTTCTCCCACAGGCAGGCGCGGCCCAAAGAGTACCAGCCCGGCGTGAACACGGTGGAACTCTCGCCAACGACCTGACCGACGTTGTTGATCTTGTACGCCATGCTGTGAACCATTCCCGGTAGAGTGTCCAGGTCGGTCATTCCCGTACCCTGTTCCCATAGAAAAGCATGGTCGGTCCCATACACCCTGGAGTAGTCTCCCACGACCTGCCCGTTCTCGTTTATGTCATAGGCGTCGCTAAAGTCGTAAGTGCCGGGGCCCATATCGTCGATGTCGGTCATGGTGCCCTGGTGCCAAACAAATGCGTGCCTCGCACCGCTCGCGTACCGCGAAATACCTACGGCCTGACCCGCAGCATTGATTCCCCGAGCAGCCCCGTAATCGCCGCCGAAGCTTCCGAGATACTCAACCGTTCCGTTGGCAAACATGACTGGGCGAAGGTTTTCAGCCTGATTGGAATAGGTCGACGACATACCGACCGCGACCCCCGAGTCGTTGATGTCCCAAGCGATACTGAAATGGTGGTCGGCCTGAAGCACACCCAAGTCGGTTGTCGTGCCGCCACCACTGAAGAGAGTCGCGTGTACCTCGCTCGGGACATTGCCCCGGCCCACAGCTTGAGCGCTTTCGTTGAGCGCGTACGCCTCGCTGTAGTCGGCCCCGCCGAGCAGGTCGCCGAGGTCTTTGACGGAGTAGAGAGTCTGGACTGCCCATGCGTGCTCCGCCCCTTCGGCAGCAATGAGCATAGCCAACACGACGGGGACGATCAGCGGTGGTCTCATTGCGATGCCTCCGTAGGTTTCGGGCTAGGCATGGCCCCGGAATCGAAACGCCTAAGACACGACGTCTCCACGTTTGAGAGGCTAGTTACACGTGTTCGCTGTTGTCAAGATTCTTGTTCCCGGTTTCTGGAAATCCACTCTACAGAGGGGGGTTCGATGGATATTCTCGCAAACGCACCATGCCGGACAGCGGCGAACCCGTACCCGCTTTCCGATTCGCCGAGTGGCGTGGGCCGCTTCGAGGTTTGGAGCGGGCAATCCGGCGACGCGCGGAGGTTGCGTAGGACGCCGTTTGACGGCCCGGAGGTTCCGAGGGCTTGGGAGTCGGGAAAGCCGTGCCGAGGGCCAGAAACGCGACGTGGGCCCGCTCTGGCGGGCTTCGCGGGGCTGTTGCGGCGGAGGGGCAGCCCCGTTGCCAGTTTGTTGCCGTTGCCCCTGTTGACTCCGGCGACGGTTGGACGATAATGAGGGTGCTAGAACCAAAGTTCGGAGTCTACCCCATGCGTCAATCCGACGCTGAACATGCCCCTCGTGGCCCGAGCCGTTCCGCAAGGGCGGCCGGCCGGTTTCTCCGAACCCGGCTTAGCAGGACCACGGGGGGCGTGTTCGTTCTTGGGAGGGTCATTCGATGAATGACGAAATCAAAGTGACCGTGTGCAAGTGGGCCCCTGGCCGTCCCCTTATGCTCCGCTGGCGGGACCCGGTTTCCGGCCGCCGGCGGGCGAAGTCTTCGGGCACGACCAAAGCGAAGGAAGCCGAGCGGTTGGCTGGCGAGTTGGAGAAGGAACTTCAAGCCGGGCGAGACACTGCCCCGAGCAAAATCACTTGGGGAGAGTTCCTACGGCTCCACGCCGAACGGCTGGCCGACAACCCCGAGGGCACGCAAGACGCCTACCGATACGCCCTCGGGCACGTGACCCGCGTTCTGAACCCCGACCGGCTGGCGCGGTTGACCACCGCGACGTTGACGGCCTTTGTCGCCAAGCTGCGCAAAGAGGCGATGAAGCCGAGCACGATTGCCCGGCACCTGCGCCACGTCAAGGCGGCGCTGCGGTGGGCCGGGGAGCAAGGCTACCTGGCCGCCGTCCCGAAGATTCCCATGCCCAAGACGCCCGGCAAGATGAAGGGCAGGCCAATCAGCGGTGAAGAGTTCGACCGGCTCTTGCTGGCGACGCCCAAGGTGCGAAAGCACGACGCCCCCAACTGGCAACGCCTGTTGACCGGGCTTTGGTTGTCGGGGCTACGCCTCGGGGAAGCGGTCGCCCTGAGTTGGGACGATGGGCCGTTCCAAATCGACCTGTCGGGCCGACACCCCGCGTTCCGAATCCAGGGCGACGCCCAGAAGAGCGGCCGCGCGGAAATCTGCCCCGCAACGCCCGACTTCGCGGAGTGGCTCTTGGCCGAGACGCCCGAGGGGGAACGGTCGGGCAAAGTCTTCCCCCTGCCGAGTGGCCGCTCCCAAACCGGCCAAACCGTGACCGCTATCGGCTTGCGGGCCGGCGTGGTGGTGGACCCCGAGACGGGCAAGACCGCTTCGGCCCACGACCTGCGCCGGAGCTTCGGCACCCGATGGGCCAAGCGGGTTATGCCCGCCGTGCTCCAAAGGCTTATGCGGCACGCCTCCGTCCAAACCACCATGGCGTACTACGTGGCCCTCGACGCCGATGACGTGGCGGCCGGATTGTGGGCCGATTACGGGCCGAATGGCAACAAATCGGGCAACATCGGCCCGAAATCGAGGGTTTCCAGAAGTGCCAGCAATCGCCGTAAGTCCTTGCGTGGCAAGTAGAATGCGAGAGCGGGGATTCGAACCCCGACCCCTTGCGGGACTGGATCCTAAGTCCAGCGCGTCTGCCAATTCCGCCACTCTCGCGGGACCCGGAAAACGGCGGCTTGTTGAAGGTTCTCGGCGACCGTATTTCCTATTGGCCAATGCCCAATCTTACACCACGCCCCGCCGGCACTCCAGCAGGAGTCAGCCTACCGCCTTGGGGCGCCCCGGTTCCTGTGGGCGTGGCGGGCGGCCTTGGGCGCAGCGGCCATTCGAGGGGTTGCCCGGCCCGGGCCTCCGCCGGGCAAGACGGTTGACTACGCCTGGTCGGACGGCTAGCATCAGGTTGAGTTCGGGGACCCGGGTTGCCGGAAGGGCACCCATATCTCTTGCTGGAAAGGAGCACGAGATGGCTGGACTGTACCGCGGGTTGGTGGTGGTGGTCGTGGCGATCGTGGCTTGCGCCGTGCCGGCCGTGGCCCAGGTCGGGCAGGCCCAAGGACCGGGCGGCCGACTGGTGATGGGCCGGCCGATCGCGACGTTTCCCGCCGTGCCGGGTTACTACTCGCTCCAGATGAAGCACGTCCAGGATCAACTGGAGCTGATCGACGAGCAGAAGCAGAAGCTCAAGGAGCTCGGCAAGAAGTACTACGAGAAGATGCGAGGGCAGTATTCACAGCAGGATTGGACCAAGGTCCGCGAGATGTCGCCCGAGGAGCGCCAAAAGTACTACGCCGACCTGAACGCCCGGCGTCAGAAGGCGGTCGAGGAGGTCAAGGCGGAGATCGAGAAGATACTCCTTCCGCATCAGTTGAAGCAGCTCAAGGAGATCTACTTCCGGTCACGCGCCGCATCGCTGCTCTACAGCCCCCAAGTGCTGGATCGGGTAGGGGTCTCGGAAGAGCAGAAGGAGACGCTGATCAAGATCCGCACAGAGTACCAGGACCAGATGCAGAAGCTTCGCGACGAATCGCTGCAGAAGATGCTCGACGCGCTCACGCCCGAGCAGCGCAAGAAGCTCGAAGAGGAGGCGGCCCAGGGGTCCCGGGGGTATTACCCGGGCCAGGGCGGCAGTGCCCGGGACTGATCTCTCGCAGAATTGGTTCTCCGCCGAAATGAAGGCGCTCTGCGCTGCGCGGATTTCTGCGGGATTTTCCTGGCGCCCTCTGGCCGGGCGTTTCCTCGGAATCAACGAAACCTTTGCGGCGCGGCGGGGTTTAGTGTAGCTTGGACCGATCGGTCGGCGTTGGGCTGCACGCGTCGTGGACGCGTGCCGCTGACCGGAGTCAAATCCTAAGTGAAGGAGAGTGCAATGCGCAGACTGTGGACCATGGCGGCGGTGATGGTGGCGGTGAGCTTCCTGGGGGTCGGGCTCCTCCAGGCCGCCGACGCGCCCAAGAAGGGGGAGCACAAGCGCCCCACGCCCGAGCAGATCATCAAGAAGCTCGACACCGACGGAAACGGCACCCTGAGCCTCGAGGAGTTCTCGAAGAGCCGAAGGTTCAAGGACAACGCCGAGGCGGCCAAGAAGGCATTCGCGAGGATGGACACCAACAAGGACAGCCAGGTGTGCGTCAAGGAGCTCACTGAGGCGTTCAAGAGGCACCGCGAGCGTCACAAGGGCGAGCAGAAGAAGGGTGAGCCCAAGAAAGAGTGTCCCAAGAAGAAGTAGGCGAACGGTCCGATAACGACCCCGGGCGACCGTTCTCGAACCGCGCGGCGACTTGTGAACTGCGGCGCGCGCCTGGCCAGAGACGAACTGCCCGATCCCGATTGCCGGGAAACCGCCGGGTTGCACCCGGCGGTTTTTCTTATGGTCTCCTCGTAGATGGGACCCGGCCGGGCAACGCACGGCGGCCCTCCTAGCACACGACGACGCATTGTGTTACCCCCCTGTTGCGGTTAGAATGGCGCAAGGCCGAGGGGGGCCGGTGCCACCTCGGTTGCGGAGGTCGGACACAACAGGAAACCGGTGACGCGCGTGGCGAGGAGGAACGATCATGCAGTGCGGCAATTTTCGTTCACGGTGCATCTCGTGGATGGCGGTGGTTGGATTGAGCGCCTTGGCGGCGGGCGCCGGGGCGGTGGGCGTCGAGGCCAAGGCCGCGGAGCCCGACAATCTCGCCCGCAAGGCGGCCACCCGCGCCAACTCCGAATACAGCGACCAATACCTGGCCAAGTTCGCGGTCGACGGCAAGGTCCCGCCGCCGGGCAGCCACGCGCAGGACCTCGGCGCCGCCTGGTGCGTGCGCAAAGAGGTGTCGGGCGACCAGGGCGACTTCACGCTCGAGTGGCCCGACCCGGTCGACGCGGCTGAGCTGGTCTACTTCGGGCGCACGTCGTGGTTCATGAACGAGTGCTGGAAGGACTACGAGGTCTATCTCGACGACGCCGAGAAGCCGGCGGCCAAGGGCACTTTCAAGATGATCCACGGGCCGCAACGGGTCGAGCTGCCCGGGGGCAAGGTCCGCAAGATCACGATCAAGTTCCTCAACTCCTACGGCGGCTACAATCCCGGGGCGGCGGAGATCATGGTGCTGGACCGCCGAGCGTCGGGCAAGGAGTTCGCCCAGTTCCTCAAGAGAGCCGTGCCCGCGGCGGCGTTTTTCGCCCAGACGGCCGGGGCGGGCGAAGTCGATACGGACGCCCTCCGCGCCCTGATCGTCGATCTCAAGGGCATCCACGGCAGGCAGTACGAAAAGGCCAACGAGCACCTGGCACGGCTCGACAAGCTGGCCAAGCTCGAAGAGCTGACCCCCGAGCAGGAAGACGAGCTGGCCGAACTACAGCGCGACGTGCTCCTGTTCGACGTCGACAAGCTGCTGGTGATCAAGCGCCACGAGATCACCGCCTCCCACGTTTACACCTATCATTACGAGGGCCAGAAGAACGGCGGGGGGCTGTACGTGGTCGATCCGCACGACCTCGAAGCCGAGCCGGTCGAGCTGGTCGCTTCGCCCGAGGGGCAGATCCTCGACTGCGACCTGTCGTACGACGGCACCAAGGTGCTGTTTAGCTGGCGGACCGAGTCGGGCGGCGGCTACCACCTGTGGACGGTCAACGTCGACGGCACCGGCTTGACGCAGCTCACCGACGGCGAGTGGCACGACTACAACGGCTGCTGGCTGCCCGACGGGGGGATCGCCTTCTTGAGCACCCGCAACCCCCAGTTCGCCTACTGCTGGCACGCCCCGGTCGGCGTGGTCCACCGCATGAACGCCGACGGGACCGACGTCCGGCGGCTCTCGGCCAACTACTTGAACGACTTCACGCCCGCGGTGCTCGACGACGGGCGTCTGATCTATAGCCGCTGGGAGTACGTCGACCGCCCGGCCATTCCGATCCAGAGCCTGTGGACGATCAACCCCGACGGCACCGGGCTGACCGGCTATTTCGGCAACCGGGTGCTCACTCCCGGCACGTTCATGGAGGCCCGAACCGTCCCCGGCACGGCCAAGATCATCTGCACGATGACCGGGCACAACGGACCGACGCGGGGGGCGATCGGCGTAGTCGACCGCTCGCTGGGAGTCAATGCCCAGGCGGCGATCACCAACGTCACGCCCGACACGCCGCTGGGCCCGGTCGACAAGGGGAACGGCAACACGGGCGGGTCGAAGCCCTACAGCGTGCCCATGCCGCTCGACGGGGTGCGGTTCCTCCTCTCGGCCCAGGGGCCGGTGCTGGTGCGCACGATCGCCGGCGACTGCGTGAACACGGCCCTGCCCGCGCCGGGCGACGGGATGCAGTTCTTCAATGCCCAGCCGGTGCGCCCGCGCTTCCGCCCGCCGGTCATTTCGCCCTACACCCCGCGCGAGCCGGAGGGAAGCGACAACATGGCCGTCCTCTACCTCCAGGACGTCTACAACGGGCTCGAGCCCTGGGTCCAACGGGGCGAGGTGACGTCGATCCGCGTCGTGCGCGAGCTGCACAAGCCGCTGCGCATCGACCCGAGCAAGCGGGCCTTCGGGTTCCAGTTCCCGGTGATCTCCTGCGGGGCGACCTACGCCGGCAAGCAGGTCCTCGGCGAGGTGGACCTCGAGCCCGACGGCTCGGCCTGCTTCCGCGTGCCGGCCGGGCTGCCGATCTACTTCATGGCCATCGACCACCAGGGCCGGGCCGTGCAGCGGATGCGGAGCTTCACCCACCTCATGCCTGGCGAGGTGCAGGGCTGCATCGGCTGCCATGAGCACCGCCGCAGCGGCTCGCGCCCGCAGTTGGGCAACGCCTATGCGCTGAACCCCAAGAACCTCCGCCCGCCGGAGTGGGGGACCGACGGGTTCGACTATTCGCGGATCGTCCAGCCGGTGCTCGATAAGCATTGCGTGAAGTGCCACGAGTCGATCGACCCGCCCAAGGGGATCGATCTGACCGGCGGGAAGACCGACTTCTTCAACGTCTCCTACGAGACGCTGGCCCGGGCGGAGCAGGGGGGCCGGGGCACCGAGTACGTCAACTGGATCCCCACCTACAACGGCCAGGAATGGAACATCCTCGAGGTGCAGCCGAAGACGTGGGGCTCGCCCGTAAGCCGCTTGGCCGAAGTGGTGCTCGGCGACCACGTCGACGACGACGGCAAGCCGCGGTTTGGCCTAACGGAGGCTGAGCGCCGCCGCGTGCTGGCATGGATCGACCTGAACGTCCCCTACTACGGCACCAGCGAGACGGCCTACCCGGACTTGAAAGGCTGCCGGCAGATCGTGCCCGCGAAGCTCGACGCGGTGCTCGCCGACGTGGCCAAGCGGCGGTGCGCCGAATGTCACCAGGGGGGCAAGGTGCCGCGTCACGAGTGGGTGCGGATCACCGAGCCGGAGTTGAACCCGTTCCTGGTCGCCCCGCTTGCGAAATCGGCCGGCGGCAGCGAGCGGTGCGGCAAGCCGGTGTTCACCAACAAGGACGATCCCGACTACCAGGCGATTCTCGCCACCTTCGAGCCGGTCACCGAGATGCTCGCCAAACGCCCCCGCATGGACATGCCCGGGGGCGAGGCGTCGTGTGAGGTGAGCCGGTGTTGTCAATGAGGGAGAGGAGCCGATCCGTGGAGATCGTGACAACGGGAACGGTGACCGTGCGCGCGAGGGTCGAGAATCTGGCGGACCTGTACGACGGGCAAAGGGACAGGGTCCCGCCGGATCAAATCCGGGCCGTCGAAGTGCCGGACGCCCCGGTGGACACGGAGGCGACGCTTCTGTCGCTCCCCCGTCGCGTCATCGAGCAACTCGGGCTCAGTCGGCAACGTACGCACAGGGCGCGTACGGCCGCCGGCATCATCTCGTTCGGCATTTACGATGCGGTGCGCCTGACCGTGCAGCAGCGCAATTGTGTGACCGAAGTGGCCGAAGTCCCGGACGACTGTCCGGTGATCATCGGCCAGATCCCGCTGGAGTCGCTCGACTTCGTGGTCGATCCGAAGGGGCAGAAGCTGATCGGCAACCCGGACCACGGCGGGGAGCAGATGATTGACCTGTTTTGACCCAATGGGAGGGCGGGCCAACAATCGCGTCCGAAAACGTAGAATGTCCCCTTCTTGCGTCGTTTTGACGTCTCCCGATGGGCTTGTCGCTCCAGGTGCGGAGTTCAGAGCGTGAACTCGCACGCGGATGAAAACGCCGGCAACCTCGACGGTGGGCGTTTGCGGCTCGCCGTTGTCACAGCGCCGATAAGCGCGCTGATCGGAGGTATCGGCGGCGGCTACGGCTGCAATTGGGTTTCGTCGTATGTCCATGGCCCGTATCCGCAAATGCGGGATTCCTATCTCATTTACACAAGCGCCGCTCTGTTTAGCGCGGTATTCCTCGCCACACTCACGGTGCTTTGGTTTGGGTCAACGCGCCGCTGGCAGAACGGGTTTGTTTTCGGCGCTCTGCTTGCCCTGCCTCCAACGCTCATCTTTACCGTGGTGCGCGTCGAAGAGATTATCCGCGATCCCCGACTCCTGGTGCTCGGATGGGCGGGGATTCCAGCCATCGGGGCGGCGGTGGGGGTCGTCTTGTCGAGAGTGGTCAAGCCCATTGGAGGCGCCGAACAGGTTGGGCAATTTGGCCTTCGGAACCTCTTGGTGGTTGTGGCAGTGTGCGCCCTGTTGCTGGGGACCGTCATAGCGCCCATCCAGCGTAGACGCGAGTTCTTTCTCGCACGTGCCCGCGTTGCCGCGCCGATCTGGCAGTACGGAGGCGATCTTTACTGGAGCTCTTGGGACAACTGTGCGGCAGAAGGCGTTGAAGAGTGTACCCTCCGTGATGCGAATATCGGCGATCGCGAACTGGCAGAGATTGTGGTCCACCTGGAAGAGTTTCCACATCTGTCCGATCTCTGTCTGCGCGGGACCGCAATCACTGACCATAGTCTGCAACACTTGTGCAAGCTTCGTTCCTTGATTACATTGGATGTTAGCGGGACACGGATTGCAGGTGAGGGCCTCAACCACTTGACGTGCTTGCAGGATATTGCAGTTCTTCGGCTTGAGAACACGTTCGTATCAGATGAAGCACTGACGGCATTGGAGCGTCTCGCGACTCTTCGGAGTGTGGTGCTCAGAAACACTAACGTGAGCGCCCAGGGAGTCGCGCGCCTGCAGTCGGCACTCCCCGAGTGCGACATCTCGAAGTAGAATTGGTGATCAGGCGGAACGGTCGCCGGGCAAACAGATTTTCACTGCGGGAGCCGTTCGACGTACTCCCCATACATCCGCGCCGCCTCCTCGTCGGAGATCTTCTCCCCCACCACCAGCCGCAGTCGAACGCGCTCCGTGCGGCCCGCGGTCAGGTCGCGGCCGAAAAGGGATTGGTACAGCGAGCGGTAGCCGCCGGCGGTGGGGGTGGCGGGGTTGAAGGGGGTGGAGACGGCGAAGCAGTCGTCGGGCGGGGTCATCATCAGGGCCGTTAGGCCCGTCTGCCGGTCGCGGCGAAGGGCCAACGGGGCCGCCAGCCAATGGTCCACCCACCAGTCGACCGGGCTGGGCGGGATCTTCCACCGGCCGTCGCGGATCATCGCCAGGGCGTCCTCGTCGCGGGGGAACATGACGTAGCCGCCCTGGGCGTCCGGCGTGCGGTCGGCGGGCAGCAGCTTGGCGGCCGCGTTCGGCGAAGAAGCCGGCTTGGCGTAGACCTTGGCGTAAAACTCCTGCTCGAAGTACGACGACATGAAAAGCTCGAAATCGGGCAGGTCGCGCTTCGGCGTGACGGCCAGCTCCACGTCGAGCGTGTCGGGCCGGGTCCATCGGTAGACGGCCGTCATCTCGAGCGCGTTCACCTCGCCCGCCGGCCAAAAGACCCGCAGGGCGCCGTCGTCCAGGATCGTCGTCTGAGTGGGCCAGTCCCGGGCGGCGTTGCCGTAGCGCACGCCCCGGGTGAAAACACGATAGGGGCTCAGCGCACCCGGCAGACGCCCGCCGGCAACGACCGGCGTGCCCGAGCCGACGTGGGCCAGCTCGACGATCCCCTGCGAGCGGCCGTTCATGCGCACGGTGCCGCGGAGCGCGCCGGTGTCGAAGGTGAAGTGGCCCGGCTCGTCACTCGGCTTGAAGCTCAGGTTCGCCGGCGCCGCGGCCGTGGCGGCGGCGGCGCTTGACAGCAGCAGGGTCAACAGGGCGAGTGAGCATCGCATGGCTACTCCCCCGCCGCCCAGCGAATCCCCGCCAGCACGATCTTCGGGTAGTTCGGGTTCGACCACACCTGGTTGTCGTGCCCCAGCATCAGGTAAAACACCCGGCTGTTGCCGTAGGTCTTCACCCAGGCCAGCTCGGGGTCGTTCTTCGGGTGATCGGTGGTCAACAGCACGTGGGCGTCGGGGTCGGTGTAGTAGTTGTTATAGGTCTCGTCGTGGATCTGGAAGTCGGCGAGGCCCTTGGTGATCGGGTGGTCCCGGTCGGCGACGGTCACCTTCATGTCCTCGCCGTGCGACCAGCCCGACTTGGGGTACTGCTTGCCGTCGATCTCGATGGGCGCGAAGATGAACTTCCCGCCGATGATCTTGCGGAACTCGTCCCAATCGCGGTGGGCCCCCATGTTGTGGTGCAGCGACACCACGCCGATCCCCTGTTTCACCAGCGCGGCGAAGGCATCCTGCTGCTCGCGGCTTACGCCCTTGGCCATGTCGTACATCACGATTACGTCAAAGTCCTTTTCCAGGCCGGGTTTGAGCATGTCGGCCTTTTCGGGCAGCGGGCACTTCGCGTAGGTGACGCCCTCCATCCCGTCGAACATGGCAAAAAACGGCTCCTCCTGGAAGCCGTGCCCGCCGAAGGTCAACAGCACGCGGATCTTCTTCCCGGCCGCCGCGTCCTCCGCCCGGGCCGAAGCCGAACCCACCGCCGCCGCCAGGGCAAACAGCACCACGAAGCGCAACAAAGATCGCATGGCAAGCTCCTTGTACGAGTTGAAAGGGATTACACCGGAAGAGTCGCTCTTCGCTCCGCGAAGACACGTCCTTTGCTGGAGCGGGCGGCCATAATGATGACGTCCTTTTGCGGAGCCAAAGGCGACTATAGCCTACCGAGCCGCGATGCCGTGGTCAAGAAACAGCCCGGGCAAGGCGCCGCTGCGAACCACCCCCGATTCGGGGAAAGAAGTGTTCCGGACCCCGGCCATCGGAGGTATACTGGATGCGTCCCCAGGATTCCCCGCCTTTTTTCCTGACAGGAGCCCCCCATGAGCCGCGAGCCCCTTCCGCTCCCGCCACGGTCTCCCATGCCAAAGTATCTCCCGGCCGTCGCCGGGCTGCTCGTTCTTGCGATGGCCGTGGCTGCTGCGGCTGAGATTCACGTGAAGATTCGGTCCTACAGCAGCGACGCCGCCGGTTTCGCCGAATTCAACGGGGAGTTGATGTCGCGAGACGACGCCAACCTGCTGAAGTTCCCCGGCGCCGAGCTGCTGGTGAGCGACGGCATTCGCGCCGACCACGCGTCCATGATCGCCGACGGGACCGCGGGCGTCTGGGTCGGCAACGGGCGGATCTACATGACCGACGGACGCCCCTCGCGCGTGGTCTTTTACCTCGGCCGCCCGCGACTGATCCGCGAAATCCGCGTGCTCACCTCCAACAGCGATACGCGAACCAATCAGGATTACGAAATCCGCCTGGCCCGCAGCTCGACCAACGCGACGAAGGCGCCGGAGTTCACCGGGCCGGCGACGTTCACCTCGGGCGACAAGGTGATCGGCCCCGACCGCGGCCCCTGCATCAGCTCCGTGGTCAACTCCGAGGGGGGCAACCTGTCCGACGAGCGATACGACTTGATCGAGTTCCGCATCTACCCGACGTTCCGCGCCAATGCCGGCTCGCCCGCCCGAACCGACCTTGGGAAGCGGGGATGGACGACGCTGGTCGAGCTGCAGGTGCTGGCCGACCCGAACGATCCGGAGCTGTTCGAGTCGCCCGCCGAGCGTGCCGCCTGGATGGCCGAGATCGAGCGCAAGCGGAAGCTCGCCAAGCTGGCCGGGCTTTCGCGCCTGGCGGCCGACGCGGTGAAGAACCTCGTCCCGCTGGAGCGGGCCATCGACGACCTGGCGGCGACCTACCCGCAACAGTTCCCGGGCCGAGAGTACAAGGCCCGATGGCAGGAGTTCGTCGACCGCTTCGGC
>Ga0180437_10002673_pt1 | contig 27906 bp, 22 predicted proteins | sample SS_ome_4_FD_132410 | JGI IMG/M metagenome (GOLD analysis project Ga0180437, IMG submission 132410) | Hypersaline lake sediment archaeal communities from the Salton Sea, California, USA - SS_3_D_1 metaG | ecosystem: Environmental > Aquatic > Non-marine Saline and Alkaline > Hypersaline >...
CGCGGCCCGGGCCCGGGGGGCCGCGTTCTTCGGCCAGAGCGGCGAGATGCTCCGCGCCGACGCGGCCCGGCGTAACGCCGGACTGCCGTGCACGGCGGTCGAGACGCTGGCCGATGCCTTGCGGTGGTGTTGGGATCGTTCGAAGCCGGGCGAGGCAATCGTGCTCTCGCCGGGCTGTGCCAGCGGCGACCAGTTCCCCAACTTTCGCCGCCGCGGCGAGCATTTCGCCGAGCTGGTCCGGGCCATGACCGATCCGCTTCGCCGCGAGGCATTGTCATCTTCCGTAGGCGCAGGCGGCTCGCCTGCGAGCGAACGCCCTCCGTAGGCGCAGGCGGCTCGCCTGCGGTCGTTGGATTGTGGGACAGGCGAGCCGCCTGTCCCTACGAATTGGGCTTGACAAGAAAGGCGAGGTTGCTATCAATAGTGGTGTCGCAAGCACCCTTCGGGGTGGTTGTGTACGAGTACCTCGAGGGGCGACGGCTGCCGGCTTCCTCGTCGGAGGTCGCGGCGGTGCTGGGAGTCGCTGCTCGAGGTTTTTTTGCGCGCCCGTACGACGGCCTTCCAAGGCCGTCGGAGGTAAGGATTCGAGGGCGACGGCCTTGGAAGGCCATCGTACACAGCGCCGACGGGCGCGGTATAATGCGGGCCGTCGGAGTTGACGCCGCCATGTTGCCCGAAATGGATGCGAGAGGATACTGCCATGAAAGTCGTGCCGCTGGAACAGATCGAGGCCCAGCCGGTCGGGACCGAAGGGGCCGTGGGCTGCCGGATCCGCTGCCTGGTCGGGCCGGACGACGGGGCCCCCAGCTTCTCGATGCGCCAGTTCGAGGTGGCCCCGGGCGGCTACACCCCCAAGCACGCCCACGCCCACGAGCACGAGGTCTTCGTCCTGGAGGGGAGCGGCGTGGTGCTCGAGGGCGAGCGGGAGCACGCCCTGTCGCCCGGCACGGTGGTCTTCGTGCCGCCCGGCCAGGAGCACCAGTTCCGCAACACCGGCTCGGGGCCGCTGAAGTTCCTGTGCTTGATCCCGCACCCATTGCGCGGCATGGACGGGCCGTGCACGGCGGCGTGTGGGTGTGAATGAAGGGAAGTGGGAAGTGGGGAGTGGGAAGTTGCGAGGGTTTGAGGTTCGGCCGCAACCGGCCGCCAGCATATCGTGTCGCGGGACAGGCGCTCTTCACTTCCCACTTCCCACTCCCCACTTCCCACTGAATCCCAATGCCCAACCCTGCCGCTGAAATCGAACGTCTCCGCCGCGAGATCCGGCACTACGACCGGAAGTATTACGTCGAGGCGGCCCCGGAGATCTCCGACCTCGAGTACGACCGGCTGATGGAGCGGCTGGGGCGGCTCGAGGCGGCCCATCCCGAGCTTCGCACGCCCGACAGCCCGACCCAGCGCGTGGGCGAGGAGCCGGTCGAAGGGCTCGAAGAGGTCGAGCACCGGCTGCCGATGCTCTCGATCGACAACACCTACAGCATCGAGGAGCTGAAGAAGTACGCCGAGCGGACCGACAAGCTCTTGCGCGGCGAGTCGATCGAGTGGGTCGTCGAGCTGAAGATCGACGGCGTGGCCGTGTCGCTCATGTACGAGGAGGGGCAACTCGTGCGCGGCGTTACCCGGGGCAACGGGCGCGTGGGCGACGACGTCACCCACAACATGCGCACGGTCCGCGACGTGCCCTTACGGCTCGCCGGCGACGGCGTGCCGCCCGTGCTCGAGGTCCGCGGCGAGGTCTACATGACCAACTCCGACCTGGTGCGGCTCAACCAAGAGCAAGAGCGCCAGGGCAAGCCGCCGTTTGCCAACACGCGGAACGTCACGGCGGGGAGCATCCGCCAGCTCGATCCGCGAGTCTGTGCCGAGCGCCGCCTGCGGTTTTTTGCCCACGGCGTGGGCTACGTCGAGGGGCTGAAGTCCCAAACGCACGTCGAGTTCCTTGACGAGCTGGCCGGCTACGGGCTGCCGATCTCGCCCCAGGTCGAGTGCTTCGGGTCGTTCGACGCGGCGCTGGCACACTGCGAGGAGCTGATCGAGCGCCTGCACGAGCTGGATTTCGAGATCGACGGGCTGGTACTGAAGGTGAACCGCTTCGACCAGCGCGAGCGCCTGGGGGCCACGTCCAAGAGCCCGCGCTGGCTGGTGGCCTACAAGTTCGAGAAGTACGAGGCCACGACCCGGGTCAACCACATCCGCGTGCAGGTGGGCAAAACCGGGGCGATCACCCCTGTTGCCGACCTGGAGCCGGTCGAGATCGCCGGCACGGTGGTCAGCCGGGCGAGCCTGCACAACGCCGACGAGATCGAGCGCAAGGACGTGCGCGTGGGCGACACCGTGGTGGTCGAGAAGGCCGGCAAGATCATCCCGCACGTGGTCCGGGTGGAAAAGCACCTGCGCGAGGGGCGGCCGCGCAAGTTCGTCTTTCCCACCGAGTGTCCCGAGTGCGGCACCAAGGTGGTGCGCGACACCAAGGGCGAAAAGGGTGAGCAGGGCGTTTACATCCGCTGCCCCAACGTCGAGTGCCCTGCCCAGCTCAAGGAGCGGATCCAATACTTCGCCAGCCGAAACGCCATGGACATCGAAGGGCTGGGCGACAAGCTGGTCGAGCAGCTCGTCGACAAGAGGTTGGTCACCGGCTACGGCGATCTGTACCGGCTTAGCGCTAAGCAGCTTGAGGGCATCGAGCGGGTAGATAAGTTGGGTCCGAACCAGGCGAAGAAGCTTGTTGAGGGAATTCAGACCGCAAGACACTTGTCACTTGCGGAGGTTCTTTACTATCTTGCTGTCCCCTCCATCGATGCAAAGACGGCGATCGGGCTTGCTCGTGAGTTCAAGTCGATGAGGGCTTTGCTTGGAGCGAAGGCGGAGAAGCTCGGGAATGTCGATGAAGTGGGGCCGCTCTTTTCTCAGGAACTCTACCGCGCGCTGCACCGAGAGGACATCATTGAGGAGATCGCAGACCTCCAGCGTGTCGGCCTTGAGATGAACCGACCCTTGCCCGACTCTGCGCAGGTGGAGGAACTCCGGAAGAAGAAGGCGCGAGTTTCTGACGTATCGGAGGCTGATCGATTTGCGGCAAGCGACCGCATCGAACATTTTTCAACGGCGATCAAGGGACTCGGAAAGACTACCGTGGACCAACTGATCGAAAAAGGTGTCGCGAGAACTTGTGCGGACCTGTTCCGGCTCACGGTCGAGCAATTGCAGTCGCTTGATCGGATCGTTCGGATGGGTCCGAAGTCAACCGGCAATCTATTGAGGAATGTGGAATCGAGCAAGGGGAGAGGACTTACACGTCTGCTTAACGCACTGGCAATCCGGCATGTGGGCGCGCGTGTTGCGACTGTGCTAGCGGAACACTTCCGCAGTATGGACGAGCTGTTGGACGCTAGCGTCGATGAACTAAGCGCGATCAACGAGATCGGCCCGATTATTGCCGAGAGCGTTCACGAATTCCTGCACAGCAAACACGGTCGGGCCATCATCCAGGATCTCCGGCGTGTCGGAGTCTCTATGGAGTCGACAGCGCCGACAGTGGAAGGACGCGATAGACCGCTCGAGGGAAAGACCCTGGTCGTCACGGGCACTCTGGAGAGATACACGCGCGACCACATCCATGAGTTGATCGAGCAGGCCGGCGGTCGAGCGGCTTCAAGTGTGTCCAAGAATACCGACTACCTCGTGGCAGGTGAGAAGGCCGGCAGCAAGCTGGCCAAGGCCCAGCAGTTGGGCGTTCGTGTAATCACCGAAGAAGAGTTCACTCGTCTGGTAGGCGACTAACCCGGACTATTCGTGAGTAGGTTCGCAGTGGCTGTAACGCCTTATGCGGGCATGGGTTAGGGCAATACTACCCAAGACACCGTGCAGAATCGGAGGGGAAAACAACGCAGAGGAACGAAGCACGCGAAGAACAAGAATCTCTGTGCTCTTCATTCCTCTGCGTTGGAGACACATCTTGCCTTCAGGAACTCGCGAATAATCCCGGCCACTCCAGACTGCGTCGTCCCGGAGCTACTCTCCTGGCGCCCATCCCAGCTTGCTCAGGCATTGGTGGAGGCGCTTCAGCTTCCGGGATTCCTTGTCGTCCAACCACTGATCGTCGATGAACTGGGAGATTACGCTCGCGAACGCACGGGCGTGCAAGACGCGGACCTGCTCCGGAGCCAGCCCGTGTCGCTGCGCTATTTCCCTGAGGTGCTCCACCTCTTCCTCGGTAATCTCCAAGTCCGCAACGGCAACCTTCAGCGCCTCCCAGTAGAAGCCCAGGGCGGTATTGGCTTTTCGAGGAGTTTTCCGAGAGTCCACGGTCTCAGTGTCGGCGACGCTTGATTGACAGATACACAGACGGGATTTCAGACAATCACAGCCCGGCAGTTCCGCGATAGCCTCCGGCAAAATCGGGTTCCAATCGAAGCTGCGCACGAACTTGTAGTTCCTCAGTTTGGCCAAGTCGCGAAATGTGCGGATTTCACGGGCGCGCATCTCTTCCAGGTAGACATTCAGCAATCTCGCGCTCGCGTCGACGTCCTCGGCCGCAATATGCCTCTCGTCGTAGGTAATCCCGTGCTCAGAGCAGGCTTCGCCCAAGCGGCAGCGGCGCCCGAGGCCGAGCATCGGCCGCATATACATAAGGCAGAAGTGTGGAGGCGTGTCGGCAATTCCCGCACGTTTCATCTCGTATTCGAAGAAACGCATGTCAAAGTAGACGTTGTAGGCCGCCACCACGCAGTCGCTAATCGCACGCGCCATCTCGCCAGCTATGTCTGCAAATCGAGGGGCATCAACCACGTCGGCGTCCGTGATGCCGTGGATTTCCGTCGCGGCGACGTTTCGATCTGGGTTTACAAGGGTGTCCAGAACCAACTTCGGGCCAGTCCCGGGGTCCAGACGCATCACGGATACCTCGACGACGCGATCGGTCCCCGCGTTGAGCCCCGTGGTCTCGAAGTCGACAATCGCGATCGGGGTTTCTTCCACCCGCCGGCTGGCAATTCCTCTCGCCATGGCACGTTCCCCTCAATGCAGAAGTACGGGTGTAGCCAACGCCACGATTATGTACCCGTGGGCTGCCGGTGGCAAGCTCGCCCGCCTACGCCGCGAAGATTTCCTTCACCGCCAGCCGGAAGTCCGGCAGCAGCTCGTCGCAGGTCAGCTCGTCAGCGGCGGTGCGGGTGGTGATGCGATCGGGGCCTTCGTAGACGGTGACGGTCCGGCGCTCGGGGTCGACGACCCAAACGACGCGGCAGCCGGCTTCGAGCCACTGGTGGACTTTGTCCAACACGTCGCCTGCGCGATCGCTGGGCGAGAGGACCTCGACGGCCAGGTCGGGCGGTGTTTGGAAGAACCCGCGCACCGGCCCTTTCGGAAGCCGCTCGGCCCGGACGAACGCCACGTCGGGCGCGCGAACGGTGTCGGGATTGCGGCTAATCAAGAAGCCCGTTTCCGCGCCAAGCAGTTTGCCCAAGTTCCGCGGGCGGATGAAGGACCAGAGGTGTCCGGTCAGTTCCGCCACCACTCCTCCGTGTTCCCCGCTGGCGGGCGTCATCATGATCAACTCCCCGCGCACGAGCTCGCACCGCCGCGAAGGGGGCTTCTCGAGCAACTGCTCTGCCGTCGTGATGTGTGGTGCAACGGTTGCCATGACTGCCATTCCATACTACCGGGCGTCGCATCGGCCGTCAAGCCCGCGCGCCGCTTGCGGCGTCGGCCGACTCTGGTACAATAGAGTGCGGAAAAGGGCACTGCCGGCGGCGGGGAACAGCGTCGCCGGCACGCCGGGAAGCGCGGGGCAAGGCTCCCGGAGGCCTCGAAGAGGAGGCGTTCTCATGTCCAGGTCCAGGTTGCGTGTGTGGCTGGGGTGCGCGATGTGCGCCGGCGTGTTGTTGGCCGCGGCATCGCCCGCGCGGTGTGCGGCCCCGTGGGGTGAGCCGTCCGAGGCGGAGAAGAAGATCGAAGAGGCCCTCGGCGACCCGGTCCAGTTGGAGTTCATCGAGTGTCCGCTCCAGGACGTGGTCCACTACATGAAGGATCTCCACGACATCGAGATCCAGATCGACAAGCGGGCTCTGGAAGAGATTGGCATCGGGGCCGACACGCCGATCACCAGGAACCTCAAGGGGATCGCGCTTCGTTCGGCGTTGAACCTGATCCTCCGCGAATTGGATCTCACGTATCTCGTGACCGACGAGGTGTTGCTGATCACCACGCTGGAGGAGGCCGCCGGCCGGGCATACACCAAGATCTACCCGGTGGCCGATTTGATTGGCGGCGACGCAAGGGAGCAGGCGGGCGCGAGGGATTGCGCGGCCCTTGTGGATATCCTCGGGCAACTTCTCCGGTGCATGGACGAGCCGGTTGCCGAGGGCCGGCCGGGCGCCGGTCGGTTGCCCGGCGCTGCGCCGGCTGAGGGATTCAGCGAGGGCGGGGAGTTCCCCGGTGCGCCGGGCGCGGGATTCGAGGGCCCACGCGGGGCGCGTCGCGGCTGGATGGAGGGGGGCGTTGGGGCCCCGCGCCGGGGCGTTCGTGGGCAAGGCGACCTGCTGCCCATCCCGCCAGAGAGGCCCAAGGCCCTGGTGGTGAAGCAGGACCGCGCCGGCCACGAGCGAGTCGCCGAGCTGCTGGGAATGCTCCGGCTGGCTGCCAGCTCGGGCCGCGAGACCGCCCCGACGCCGATCCGTCGCGTGCCCGCCGCGGAGAAGAAGATCGCCGAGGCGCTGAACTCTCCCACCCAGATCGAGTTCATCGAGACGCCGCTTGCCGACGTGGTCGATTTCCTCCGAAGCAAGCACGAGATCGAAATCCAGATCGACGGCCGAGCCCTCGAAGACGTGGGCATCGGCACCGACACGCCGATCACCCGCAATCTGAAGGGCATCACGCTCCGCAGCGCGCTGAGATTGACGCTCCGCGACGAGGACTTGACCTGGGTCGTCCGGGACGAGGTGCTCCTGATCACCACGCTTGAGGAAGCCAAGAAGTGGTCGCTGGTCAAGGTCTACCCGCTGGCGGGCCTGATACCGGCTGATCTGAAGGACCCCGAGCGCCGCCAGGCATACGCCGAGAGCCTCGCCGACACGGTGCGGCAACTCATCCTGCCGACTACCTGGGACGAGCGCGGCGGTGTTGGCTCGGTGATGGCCCTCTCGACCGGCAAGCTCGACGTGCTGGTCGTGCTGCAGAGGGAGAACGTCCACGCCGAGATCGCCGGGCTGCTCTCGCGCCCGGAGTTTCGGCAAGAGTAGCAGGCTAGCTGCGCCCACTCTCCTCGACGAACCGCTGGTACTCTTGCTTCAGCTTCTCCGCGTCCCAGCGGCCCGGGTGGACGATGATCCGGTAGCGGAGCCTGAAGCTTTGGCCGGCCTTAAGCGTGTAGGGGCCGTAGTAGATCACGGCGGGGCTGAAGTAGCTCATTGGCTCGCCGCGGATGACGTACCAGGGCGTGGGGTGGTTGAGGTTGCCCGGGTGGTCGCAAGCGGCCATGCCCAGCGGCTTGCCGCCGATCAGGCCGTGGAAGTCGAGCGCCGGGGCTTTGGAGCGGTGCCGGGCCCCCTCGAACTGGACCGGACCCTCGGTCGAGTCGGCGGCGCGGTCGGTAAGCTCCTTGGCCAGGCGGATCGAGAGCCCGGCGTAGCCGCCCCACGGCACGCCGCCCGGCTGGCCGTCGATGGGCGTGCGGCTCAGCTCCACGTCCTTCGCGCCGGCCGTGAAGGTCGAGGTCCAGTCGAAGTGATATTGGCCCTGCTGGTCCGGGGCCGAGGCGGCGACGGTCCGCTTCTCGACAAGCACCGGTGGGGCGTCGGCCGGGGCTGTGGCCGGCGAGTAGCTCAGGTCCATTTCGATCCGGGCGGAGCCGTCGGGGTGCGTTGCGGTCTTCACGTTGGCCCAGCGCGTCACCCCCTCGAACCGGCCGGTCTTGCGGTCGGCCGGCTCCCAGTAGTTCAGGCCGTTGAGGTATTTCCACGCGAACCAGAGGCCGTGGTGCCAGTCGTGGTCGGGCGGGCGGTCCCAGGTGAGCACCCGGCCATCGGGCAGGCCCACAGGGTGGAAATGGGGCTTGGGCTGGTTCGGGCCGTAGAGGAGCTGCCAGACCACCGTTTCGCCCCGTTTCAGGGCCAACGACTGCCCAGGCCGGTCGTCCCACTGCCACTCCTGGCCCAGGGCCGCGGCGCCCAGCAGGGCAACGGTCAAGGCCGCAAGGGTGGATCGCAATATGAGGTCGGTTTTCATGGGTTGGGTCCCCCAAAAAGGGTAGAGGCTCGGATGAACCAAGTCTAATCGCGGCAGGTCCGCGGTTGAAGTCCCCGACGGGGACTTTCCGCCCGCCCGGCCGGGGGGTTGCCGGCCTTTTGTAGTGCCCCGATTCATCGGGGCTTGCCCCAGAAGGGCGACCCTGGGTCGGGGACCGCATGAATGCGGTCACTGCAAACTTTTTGGGTAGTCGGGTCGTCGAAATGCTTCACTTGCCGGGGCCGTCGGGGTACACTGCCGTGTGCGGGGTTCGGAGGTCTGCGAACCGACAGGGGAGAGAGTGTGGTAGTGCGCAGCCATCAGCACGACTCGTCCGCAGAGGGCGGCGAAGGCCACGGGGCACGGCCCGGCTACGTGGCGGCCCTGTTGTTCGTGGCGGCCGTGTCGGTCCATTTCTTGTGCTGCCGGTGGAACGCCGACGAGAAGCGCGGGCGCATCGTCTCCTTCATTTACGCGCGCCCGTCGTTCGTCTACGCCAGCGAGTCGGGCGGAGAGGCGTACAACACCCGGCTGGCCGCCGTGTGTGGGCTGGTGATTCCCGGTTTGATGGCGGCCGGGGCGGCGGCCATCGTGATCTATGAAGCGGCGGTGCGGATCGCCCGGCGCCGGGGGCGGCGCGACACCCGGAGGGGCGTGCTCGTCACTGCCGAGCACCTGCGCAACGCCGCCTACCGCGGGCGGAAACGGTGAGTCGGCCCCGGTGCGCGCGGATCACGACGGGAGTTGCCCTGTGCGGCTCTCTTGCTTTCAAGGTCGCGTCCGGTAGAACTCGATCACGCGCCGGCGCACGGCCTGCCCCTCGAACTCGTTTCGGGCCACCAGCCCCGCGAGGAACTCCCGGTACGGCGCCAGCTCGCCGGCATCGGGCAGCTCGCCGACGGTCTCGAACCGGTCGGCACGCTCGTCCCACCGGAACCGCAGCCGGTGGCGCCCGTCGCCCTCGGCTTCGTGGAACGCGGCCACGCGCCGCCGGATGGCGCCGGACGCCCGGTCGACGTGCATGAACAAGACCAGGTTCACGCGTCCCAGGTCCGCCGGGCGCACGTGTAGCGGCGCGGAGCAGAGGATGGCGGTTAGCTCCTCGAGCGTGTCGGCGTGTAGGCACGAGGCGATGCGGCGGGGGCCGTCGATCAGGCGGAGGTACTCGGCCACGTGCCGCCCCCAGAGGTAGCCGTACCAGTGGCCCGAGCCGATCTCGTGGACCAGGTAGCACGCGGCCCGCTCGGAATCGCGGCGGAGCCCGTCGGCGATCAGCTCGGGGCGGTCCACGGTGACGATCGGCACGTCGGGCGGGAGAAAGCCCAGAAGCGCGGCCATGAGCGTGGTCTTGCCCGCCCCGCCCGGCACGGCGCCGGTCAGGATCGAGGCGCCGCGGTCTACGGCCCGCATGGCGTAGGCGGCCATCTCCACGCTGATCGTGCCCGCCCGGATCAGGTCGACGATGCTCAGCGTGCGCCCGCCCCGCTGGTTGAGCATCTCGATCTGGCGATGGTTGCGGGCCTCGACTTCCACGGCGACGTTCCTTTTTCGAGCACGGACCGGCCGCCGCTTGGCCGTCCGAAGCACCACGGCCTTCCGAGGCCCTTGAGAGCTAGGGTGCGACGCCGACGGCCTTGGAAGGCCGTCGTACAGTGGGTTTCGCCGGGCGGGCGGCCACGAACCCGCGAGAATACGCCGGCCGGGCGCGGAGCGTCAAGGGGCGGGGTGACGAAAGAAGGAGCATCTGCCCGTTTCGCGACATGCGCCGCAGGCAAGTGCGCTATTCGGCCGCAGTCAGCACCGGCTCGTCAAGCTCGGACTCGAGCGGTTCGCTGGGTTCGCAGTCGAGCGGCTCGGCGTCCGGCTCGTCGCAGGCCGCTGCGGGGGCCGTCGCCAAGTGTTGGCATCGGGCGGCCACGGCGTTGAACTCCTCGGCAAACTCGTGCCAGAAGTCGCCGTCGCGGAAGCGGATCGGCTCGACCTCCTCACCCCGCGCCAACGCCCGCATCGACCGCCGCAGACGCAACAGCGGCCCCGTGAAACGGTTGCTCAGACGGACCACGTCGACGATCACCAGCGGCACCAGCAACAACGAGGCCACGGCCGCCGGGCCGTAGAAGAACCACATGTCGTCGAAATGGGTGTAGAACATCCGGGCCGGGCCGGTCACGATCCGCCAGCACAAGAGCATCAGCGAGATCGCGATCAGGCACACGAACCAATAGAGGATCACCCGAAGGACCAGCGCCCCCTGCACCTTGGGGTCGACGAAAATGTGTTTTCTGAGCGACTTCTTCTGTTCTGGCGTAAGCGACATGGACTTGACCTCCCCGGGCCGGGTGCCCGGCTATTGCGCCGTGGATGGGAACCCCGCGGCCCGCGCATTTTGCGCAAAGCGCAGCGCCGCCTCATAACAGAATAGCTTACCGCAAGGCCCCGGAGCCCCGCGCCAAGGCGGCGGGCGGGGCCGATCCTCCGGAAGCACCTTCGACCAGGCCCGGAAGTGAGGAAGGAAGCGGAGATGCCGGTTTTTCGGGCGGCAAGGTCAAGCCCCATCTCGCGGAGCGAGATGGCTACGCTCGACGGCCTACTTCAGCGCGATCGTCCGCGCCAGCGGCCGCAGCACGTGCTCGACGATGTGGTTCTCGAGCATCTCGTGGCAGACCTCTTCCAGACGCCCGAGCGTCTCGACGAACGACCGGTCGGGCCCCAGGCTGCCGTACTGCCGGGCGGTCACGTAGACGCTGAGCTGCTCCTCGGGGAAGTCGGCCGTGCGGATCTGGTAGGCGTTGGTCCGCGTCTCCAGGCTCAGCCGGAACTGGAGCCGGCACTCGTCGTCCAGGGCCACGGTAACCGAGGGCTCGTGGTTGATCACCGTGGCGCCGGGGATCTCGGCCAGCCGCTCCATGGCGGGGTTGACACCCAGGGCCTCGGCCACGAGCTGGTTGTGGTTGCCCCGGTACGTGAAATCGAAGCCGAAGAGCAAATCGAGGGCCTCGCAGTCCAGGGGGCTCACCGTGAGCGTGTAGGGGGCCAGCTCCAGGACCAGCCGGTGCTGCTCGACGGCGTCCTGGATCGTGCCCGGGTTGACGTGGCCCGAGCAGACCCGGCGGGGCTCGATCGTACACCAGCGGTAGTTGCCCCGGTCCTTGTCCTCCTCGAGCACGAAGTCGCCCCGTTCGCGGCAGTAGAAGTTCCTCATGCTGGGGAACGTCTTTTGCACCCTCTCGAAGAAATGGAGCACGGTCTCGCGGTTGGCCGGCAGCTCCATCTCCGTGCTCAAGTTCATGTTGACGTAGAAATCGTCGCACAACGAGGCGTACGGATTCATGGGCATTCCTTTGGGGTGGAGCGACGAGAATCTGGCCGTCGAGGACGAGGGGGCGCGTCTTGCTTCCGTTTCGATCTAAGACCCAGTATAAAACCCTCGGCGATGGTGTGTCAAAGCCCCCCGCAGCCCCCCCGATCGGGCCATCAAACCGGCGTTTCCGAGGAATCCGACCCATGGGCACTCCCCCGACCGACCCCCGGCTGACCGTCTTTCCCAGCGAACTGGGCTGGATCGCGATGGTCGGAGCGGGCGACGTGCTCTGCCGGCTTTCGTTCGGCCACCGGGGGCCGGATGTTGCGGTGGCGGCCCTGGGCCCCGAGCTGGCCGCGGTCGAGGGGGAGTGGAATCCGGGCCTGATCGACCGGCTCCAGGCTTACGCCGCCGGCGAGCCGGTCGATTTCGGCGACGTGGCGATCGACCAACGGCACCTCAGCCCGTTCGGCCGCCGGGTCATACGCCGCTGCCGACGCATACCCTACGGCCGCACCGTGTCCTACGCAGAGCTGGCGGCCGCGGCCGGTTCGCCCCGGGCGGCCCGGGCCGTTGGCAACTGCATGGCCGCAAACCGCACGCCGCTCGTGGTCCCCTGCCATCGGGTGGTCGCCGCCGGCGGACGCCTCGGCCGCTTCTCCGCCCCGGGGGGCACGCGGACCAAGCGGCGACTGCTCGAGATGGAGACCCGCCGTAGGACGGACTTCCAGTCCGTCTTAAGTGAATAGCTATTGCACCCTCCAATCCAGCGTCACCCCAAGCGACGGACTGGAAGTTCGTCCTACGGAAGAAGCAGAGGCCCGGGGACCGCTCGGGCCCCCGGGCCTCGTGGCTCGCACACGGATCGAAGGTGATCCGGGCGAAGTGTGGCTGCCTGACGACAGCCCGCCGACTGTCGTCAAGCGGAACCACCTCGCTGGCTAGTACAGAAGTATTCCACTAGATCACCTCCTTTCGTCTGGGTTTCCCCGCTTCGATCGGCAACCAGCCCCGACCCCGTCGCGGGCTTGTAGTCCCTCGTGCTGCGTGGGCACGAACCTCTGCCTATATCTTCCCCGTTTTCGCCATTCTGGCAAGGGCGGTTCTTGCCATGGAGGTGCTGTTCAGCGGGCCACCACACGCTGGATCCGAACATCGGGGGGCTTTGACTACCCTATGGGCCGGTCGACTTCAGCGAGGATCGGCGCTCTTCAGTGGGAAGTCGGCCGACGAAGTGCCCGAGGGCGGCACGTCGAACACCAACTCGCTCGCGGCGTTGTAACGAGGCGGGATCGGCTCCTCGGGCGGCGCGCCGGCCGGATTGTCCTCGCTGGCCGAGGTATTGTCTTCCTGAATGGTGGTGATCCGCACCCGGTGAGACCCCACAACGGCCCCCGTCCGGCCCAAGACCGTCTCGAGCGCGTAACGGCCCTGCTCGTCGGTGCGGCCCACCGAGCCGGGGCCCGGGCTGGCCGTTCCGCCCCCGCCGACGGGCTGAAAGTTGACCAGCGCGCCGGGCAGCGGTTGGCCGTCGAGCGTAACCTGGCCGGAGACGGGTGCCAGATCGTAGGAGTCGGAACCCCCGCAGGCGCCGGAGAACAAGACCACAAGAGCGCTGATCGCAAACGCCGAGGGACGAGCTTTCGGTCGCATAAGCACCTCTCGTTGTGTACCGCTGCCGGAGGTAGTCAATGGAAAGGACGCCTTCTCGGCCGGGCCGTCAGGGCTCGAGCGCGGGAACCAGCTCGCCCCCGTCGATGGTGGCCGTGGCCCCCAGCAAATCCATGTCTACGTCGATACTGACCGTGTGGACCGACGCGTCGCAGTAGGCGAAGTTGATCACCCCGCCGGCGTGCATGCTGCCGAAGGCCCTCCAGCAGGGACGGCGCTCGGTGTCGTTGGCCCCCAGGTCCCGGCACCGCTGTTGATCGGCCAGCAGGGTTCGGGAGCCGGCGTCGGGCGTGATCGTACCCACGTTGTAGCCCCAGGAACCGAAGGCCCAGTAGACGCAGCGGCCCAGAACGGTCTTGGTGTGGTACTCACCCACCATGAGGGTCTGGGAGGTGCCGTCCTTGACGGTATCCACGCTCTCGCAGGTAAGGTTGTCCTTGGGGATGGTGTGCAGCGCGCCGCGGTCCTCGACCCGGAGACAGCCGGGGTCGATCTCGAGATAACAGGTGTCCCAGAATCCCTCTCGCGGAGCCACGCTGGTGTTCATGCGTCCGCGCCCGCCGACGCCTTTGTACGAGCCGGTGGCCCACTCGTGGCTGCCCCGCTCGCCGCTTTCCGGGCGCATCAGTTGCCCGGCGTTCGTGTCGGAGGGGCAATTCATGGTGTTGACCACCGTTTGAACCACCGGGATGTTGTTCGTATGGTCGTTGGGCACTTGGAAGTCATAGGCATCGTAGAGCGCCCTTTGTTCCATAAAGGGCAGGATGGAGATGGTCCAGCAGGTGTCGTCCCGCCGGGGGCTGCAATCGCTGATGTGACCGGGCGGGAAGCGCCGGTTCGAATCGTGATACAGGTGCAAGGCCGTGGCGATCTGCTTCAGATTGTTCGCGCATTGGGTGCGCCGGGCAGCCTCGCGGGCTGCTTGCACCGCCGGCAGCAACAGCGCGATCAAGATCCCGATGATCGCAATCACCACCAGCAGTTCGACCAGGGTGAAGCCCGTCTTGACGTGCCGTACCATGGAACGTGCTTTCGTCTGGCGACAAGCGGCGATGGTTCCCCATTCAATCTACCACGACGCGACCGGGGCGCCCACCGGCACCCGAGAGTGGCTTGCGCGCCGCAGCGCGCAAGAAGGAACCCCGCCCGGGGCGTCCTCCGAGCGGGGCCCGGTGCTCGCTCGAGCTGCTGGGTCCGGTTTCTATTTCCTTCTTCGCCGCCAAGCCAGGCCGATCCCCAGGCCGGCCAGCAGCGACCAGACCAGCAGCGTGGAGGGCTCGGGGATGACAGCGGCGCTGGTAAGCGCGACGTTATCGAAGCTGGTCCGGTCGTTGTAGGTGCCGATCCCGATCTGGATGGCGCCCCCCGCGAGGCTCTTCAGCGAGGGGTTTGGATTGGAGGCGGGGTTCGAGCCATCAAGGACAATCGAATAGCTCCCCCTCTGGGTACCGCCTATCGTCGAGATGTCGTAGTCGAGCGTCTCGGTTGCGGCCGTCCAATTCATGGTCACCTGGTACCACGTGTCGTCCGCCAAACCCGAAGTGTGTCCGTCGATGAGCCAATTCGGTCCACCTTGCCGGACGTTGTTATCGTGATAGATCAAGTCGTTGTTCTGGTCGGCTTCCGTCCAGAAGGAGTAATAGAAGTCCCGGTTGGGACCCAAGTCGCCGACGAAGATGCCACCATCGTCGGCACTCGCCTCGTGTTCGAACTTGATGTCCGCCGTAAGCGTCCAGTCGTAATTCGCATCAACCGTGCCGGGAAGCTGCGCCCAGCCGGCGGGCGCATCGCCGTTGTTCGAGGTGCTGTCGCCGATGTGCCCCGCCGACCCGGAACTCCCCCCGGACCCGTCGTGGCCGGTGACCGAGGTGAACGCGAAATTCCCCGTGCCGCTATTATGCACGGCCGTCCATCCGGCGGGCGGGAACGCGCCTTCGAAGTCCTCATTGACGAGCACGACGGCGTGGCTAACGCTCGCCACGAGGAACGCGCTACTGACGATCAACAATACGAGTGCCCTGTTCATGGTTCTGGCTCCTTTCTTGAGCTACCGAGTGAAAGGCACTGGACACAAGGACCCATGCGACCGGCGTCTCGATCCGCTCATGCGGGCGACCGCCGGAAAAGCCCTTCCGTTGGAAGCACACTTTTGCTTCTCTGTCCTTACTTAGCCGCTCGGACCCCTTTCCTGACACTCGACCCCGAAAAAATCCCGAAAATCGGGCCGAAACACCTCTCTCGTGGGGGTGTTTTCGACCGAGAGCCGGGCCGACGAGGATCGGCAGACACCGACATCCCCTCCAACAGGGGAATGGCAGTCTCGAGAGATTCGGGCGGAGCCCCCTCTGGCGAGGGGTTCTGCCGGGCCAGCTACTCCCAGATATCCGCCGTTCGGTCCTTCACGTCAGGCATCGCCGGCAGCGGCTCGCCGGGGACCGGCTCGTACCAGAACGTGGCCGTGGACCAGTCGTCGGTCGTTTCCGAGAGGCCCCCCTTCCAGGCAATCTGCTGGATGGTGATCCGGGCCTCCTTCTGCCAGGCGACCGGGTCGGGCAGGTGCCAGCGGTACATCGAGACGAAGTCCTTCTGGTTCAGGCTGCACCCGTTGTACAGGAACGGCGTCTGCTGGATGCCCCAGGCCAGGCCCACGTAGTCCTCGCTGCCCGTGCCGCAGATCGTGGGCCACTCCCTGTCGCCGTCCATGTAGACCTTGATTTCGCCCTCGCCCCACCACTGGCCGGGGTGGAGATTGCGGATGCCGATCACCGCGCCGATGAACCGCCCCTTCTGTTTTCGCTTGGGCAAGAGCTCGAAGTCCTTTTTCTCCGTGGTGGGGTTTTCGCGGCGAAAGAGCACGTGCAGCCGACCCACGTCTCCGGGATGCTTGTCGCCCGTGGTGTAGTCGATCTGGTAGAACAGCGGCACGGTCTTTTCGCTCTCGTTGGTGAACGTCATCTTCGCCCGTTTGGTGAACGGCATCGGTAGCCAGATGTTCCGCCCGCCGGTCTCGCCCACACTGTGCGCCGCCGAGTGATAGGGCATGATCTTGCCGTGGGCGAAGCCAAAGAAATCGCCGAGGGGGCACTCGATGCTCGGGTGCTCCTGGCCGTCCCAGTAAGCGCGGACGACGCACGCACGCTGCACGACCGGCTCCCGGGCGGTGGTCAGCCAGATGTGCCGGATCGTGCCCGGCCCCTCGATGTCACAGAGCTGCACCGTCTCGCCAGGTTTGATGGGGCGCATGGGCGCGCCCTTGCGTCCCGGGCCGAGGTTGCTGGCCGCCTTGCCCCCTTCGCCGGGTGCCCCGGTGGGGTTCTCGAAAGAGATCGAGCGGGACGTCAACCCAGTGTCGAGCAGGTAAGGTTGACGAATCAGGTCCGCAGGAGGTTGTGCCATCACCGGTGCAATCGATGGGTTCGCGAGAATTACGCTAATGAGAAGGTTGAACAACGCCACGGCTTGTGCGTTTGACATGAGTGTCCTCCGTTGTTTGTCGGATGATGCGTCTGGAACTCAGATCATGGTCGCCAGTTCTCGGAGATCGGCGTATCGCTCCCGTTCCAGCCGATCGACCGCCCAGGAGCAGTAGTGGTACAATGAGACCCACGTAGGCCGAAGTCGGTGCATCGCTTTGCAGAGATCCTTCCCGTGAAACCAGATCAGATATTGCGGCGCGCGCAGGAAACCGGGAGCCGCGAATTGTTCGGCGAATTGTTGGTAGTTCTCCACGAGCTTCGCTTCACGCACCTCACTCGCCGAGCCGGTATACTCGCTGACCAGCTTCTTCGCTTCAGCGAGGCAGTCGCCTTCGTCGAGGGACTCGGGCAGGAAGCCGCTTCCCTTGGTCCACGTGGTTTCCAGTTCAGGCCACCGCTCGGCGGGTTTGAGGCCTGCAAGGGACCATCGCACCGCCTGGTAATGCACCAGGGTTCGTGCAGCGTCGTCCATCCACTCCGCGATTTGATCTGCTCCCGGTGAATCTCCGTACTGCCACGAGGGTGCCTCACTGCGATTCGTGTCCCAATAGTCATGCACAAGAGACGCATCCAGGAGGTAATTCTCCACGGCCGCGCGGTAGGACAGGAAGACCGGGGTGTTTGGCCGAAGGCGAATCAGCGCCTCGTCTTCCGACGGCACTCGATCATAATCGCGGTCGCGAAACGCCAGGTGGGCGGGCCGAGCAGCGTAGCTCGAAAGCCGTCCCTGGATGAATGCGAGTAGCCCTCGCTTGCCCCCAGACGGAACGATGAGCGTGGACGGCGGTTGCCCCAGCAGCAACCGGTTGAGCAGCCGGTTGTCGAGACTTCCGGGCTGACCTTCGCAAAAGATCAGTTTCGTCCCGCCGCCCACCACACTCATTGCGCCCCCTCCATCCGCAAGACACAGTCGGCCGGAACGTTGTCGGCGACCCAGTCCGAGTGGGTGGCGATGATGAACTGATTGCCGGTGCCAAGCCGGGGCAAGGCGCGGATCAGCGCCTGCTGGAGCGGGGGGTGCAAGTGCAGTTCGATTTCATCAATTAACACAACAGAGTTATGAATGTGCCAATTCGCGAAGTCGAAGACAATCGGGAATATCGCCCGTTCCCCTCCGGACATCTCGCAAACTTCATACTGATGATGCCCGTCGTAGAGGAAGAACCAAGGCTCGCTGAGCACTTCGTCGACATCGGTCCGGGGAACCGATCCCTCGAAACGACGATTGGGGAACACGTTCAGATAGGCCCGCTCCAGGTCGGCAAACAGATCCCTCTGCCCCGGCCGCAATCGATACTCTCCCCGGTCAACTCGTGCGTGGAACTGCATGAGGTCCGCGAGTCGCCTTCGCAGCAAGTTCTCGTCAAACCGCAAGTACGCATCAGACTTCGCCTCCGCGTTCCCGTTTCCTTCGTCCCTCTCTGCCGCGGGTACGGCTTCCGCGGTCAGGCTCGTCGAAGTTCGGTGTTCGGTGTACCAGAATACGGTGCCGACCTTCTGAAAGACGCGATGCCCCTCTTCCACCAGCTTGACAACTTGCTTGGCGTACTCCCGGCCACGAAACTGGAAGTACTGCTCGCTGCTGATCGCGTGGACGGCGCTTTCCCGGAGGAATAGCCTGGTGAGTGGAACGCTGGACGGAGGCGTTACGTCGGGACGGTCTTGCAGCCCAGGCACTCTGGCAAAGCAGTCGAGCGTGGCCTGCAGTTCGGCATCCGTGAATCGGACGTCGAGAATGACCTCATAGGGGAGGTTCCAGGAATTCCCCGCGAGCGCCAGGTCGAAGCCCGGCCACTCGAGATCGGCGGGACGGTGCAGCCGCCGGGTCGCGGTCCCCAGCGTGGCGGCGATCGCCTGGAGGACCGTCGATTTCCCGCTGCCGTTCTCTCCGACGAGCACGACCAGCGGTCGCGGAGCACCCGTTTCCGGATCCGAAAAGTCGAGCGATTTGTCCCGGAACCGCTTGAAGTACTTCAGCCGGATTGATTGAACGTGCATCCCTACAGCCCCGAACATCGCGGATGGTAATCAACAGCGCATCATCATACTCGACGTTCGGCTTTGTTCAAGAGGGTCGGTGCCCCAATTTGGGGGTTCCGCCGTGTTTTCGAAGGGACCTACACGGCACGGCGCCCGGGTCAAGATGGGAGAATTCATGCGGGCGTGCAACCCTCACCGCCCCCGGCCCGCCCCGCCGGGCACGATCGCCCAGACCGGGTTGCGGGCCATCACCTCGCGGTGGCCCGGCAGGTTTTCTTCGAGCCAGCGCAATGCTTTCTCGGCGTCGGGAAAGCCGCCGTCGATCCCGCACGCGCACGCGGCCCGGGCCGAATAGGCGTAGCTGTTGCCGTAGTTCGGCAAGTCCGGCTTGCTCAGCCGGGCGTTCTCCTGCCCCAGCTTGCGCCAGTCGTCGTAGAACGTGATCCGGCCCTCGGCGTCCTGTTCGCCGACCACCATCCGATAGGGCGTGGCCAGCATCGGGTCGTAGTCGGGGGCGTGGGTCAGCGTGCCCACGCGCCAGCGGAGCAAGAAGTCCCGCGGCCGGGCCGCCTCGGCGTAGCCCAGCTCGACCAAGTGATGAAGGCTCCAGATCAGGTAGTCGTGCTCCCAGGGGGGGGTGACGATCCACCGCGGGTTGGCCGGGTTCTGGATCCGGGCGTTCTCGGTGGTCCGCGGACCCCAGAAGCCCAGCTTGTTGTACTCCGGCGGGCCGAGCATCCGCCGCACCCGATCGGCGATGTTGTTGCGGAGCTTCTCGTCGAAGTAGTCCTTCTCCGAGTCGCCATTCGGAGCGATCGTGGCCGCGTCGGCGATGTTTCGCAGCGACCAGGCATTGCCGCGGATCTGGCCCGAAAGGATCCCTTCGGCGTCGCGCCGCGGGTGCGGCCAGGTGCTCAGCAGACAGTAGTTCGCCCAGAAGTACGCCTCTTCCAGGTAGTAGTAGTCGCCGGTCACGAGGTAGGGGACATAAGCCAGCGACGGCTGGTGAGCCATGTCGGGGTGCAAACGCACCTGGTCGGCAGCCGGGGCATGGCGGTCGGGTTTCCACTCGGGGCGGTCCTTGCCCCTCTGGTCGAGCCAGAACTCCGGCCGGGCGTCGATCGTCATGATGCGGCCCGACGCCTTCGCCCGCACGTGGATCGGCCACGACCCGGCCAGGTCGCCGCCCACCAGCACGAGGGCCTTTTCACGGGGGTCCATGCCGAGCAGATAGCGCACGGTCCAGGCCGGGTAGGAGCCGATCTCCGGACGCCCGCCGGTGGTGGGCATGTAGGCCGTGAGCGACCCTCGGCCCATGATCTCGTAACGGGGACCCTCGCGCGCAAGCTGACGCGCGAGCTCGCCGTCCGGCTCGGGCAGCTCGAGCGAGCGATCGTAGTTCGGCACGGCCCCCGTCGACGAGAGGTATCCCAGCTCGTGGATCACCTGCACGGCCGGCTCCTCCCCGCCCCACCAGAAGACCTTGCGCCACCGCGAGAGCCGGCGGTGATCGACCGCCCGGCGCGAAAACACCTCACGCCCGCCCGAGGTGACCCGGACGTCGTAACGCACGTTACCCGCCCAGTGGTCCCAGCAGTTCTCGACCACGACCGACACGCGGACCCGGCGGCACCCCCGGTACGCCCGGACCTGGAACTGCACGTTGAGGTCCTCGTCCGGTCGCCCCTGGTCGTCCACGGGCGGACCATCGAGCAGCCATTCGGTGGCCGCGTCGCCCCGGAGCCAGGTCCTGGCCCCGTCGCCGCCTGCCTCTAGTATCTTCCGCGCGCTGGCGGTGCGGACCGTCCCGTCGGGAAACGTGAGGGTGACGACCGTGTCGAAATCGGTCGCCAGCAACTCCTCTCGCATCACGGGGCGTGGCTCCGGGCTCGGGCGCGGCGGAGCGGCCACCAGCTTAAGCGTCCTCGACTCTCCGGCGCCCAGTTCGGGCACGATGAGCGACAGCACCGCGTAGCGCAGCGACCCGTCGTCGTACGTCCGCTTACGATCGAGTTGGACAAAGCGCCCGTCGAGAAACACGTGGACCTGGTTGCCCGGCGCCACGTCGCCCCGGCGGAAGACGTGGCCGAAGCTGACCGGCACGTCGGTCTGCCGCTGCGTGGCGAGGCTGCGAACGTGGACCTCGACGATGTCCCGTTCCGCAGCGGCGGCCCGGCCGCTCTGCCACGCCGAGGCCACGCAAAGCGCGGCGAGCAGCCCCTCCGCCACCCGGCGCCTCGTCAACCGCAGTGTCCGCCACATGGCACGCCCTCCCCTTGGCTTGGCCGGGCACGAGGGGCGATACCCCGCCCCACCGCCCGGCAGTCACTACTTCTGCTTGTCGCCCTTCGGCTTTTCGGGACCCGGCTTTTCCGGCACGGGCTTGTCCGATACCGGCTCCGGCACCGGCCGGGGCGTCAGTTCTCGAATCCAGATATTGCGAAACCGCACCGCGTCGCCGTGGAATTGCAGGTGGATCGGCAGCTTGGGCGGGTGGGCGTGGTACTCGGGCGGCTTGTGCCAGGCCGTCTCCCCTTTCAGCTCGAAGTGGTCCTGGATCAAAACGCCGTTGTGCAGCACGGTCATCACGGCCGGCTTGGTCACCTTGCCGTCGGCGTCGAACTGCGGGGCCTTGAAGACGATGTCGAACGTCTGCCACTCGCCCGGCTTGCGGCAGGCGTTCACGAGCGGCGGGCTCTGTTTGTACAGGGCCCCGGCCTGGCCGTCGAAGTAGGTTTCGTTCTCGTACGAGTCGAGGATCTGGACCTCGTACTTGCCCATCAGGTACACGCCGCTGTTGCCGCGTCCCTGGCCGTGGCCTTCAACCTTCTCGGGCGAGGCCCATTCGACGTGGAGCTGGCAGTCGCCGAACGGCTGCTTGGTCTGGATGCCGCCGCCCTTGGAGATGGCGAAGTCGTCCTCAATGGTCCACTTCTCGCCCCCCTCCCACTGCGAGAGGTCCTTGCCGTCGAAGAGCACGATGGCGTCGGACGGCGGTCCGCCCGGCGGGCCCGGGTCGATCACCGGCGGCTCCTTCCAGGGGATCCCGCTTACCCACTCGGCCGAAAAGGCGGCGGTGAGAAAGGTCGTGGTCAGCACCGCTGCGGCAAGGCAGCACACCATCGGCAGGACGCGGCGTTTCATGCGAGGCCCCTTCGTGGTTCGTCGATCGAGGTAGGGATACGTGCAGCAGGCCGCCCGAGCCCGGGGCGCCCAGGTCGCGGGCGGGGCGGGGAGCCATCCAGTCTATTCCAGCCCGAGACGGCGTGCAAATGCGGACCCCCTTTCGGGTCGTCTTCCTCTCCTCCATTTTCTTGTCGGCGCGTTGACTGGGGGGGCCCGGGTGGCTACTTTGACTCTCAACGCTGCACGCTCCCTGCCCACTTGCTGATGGAGGTCCTATCATGCGTCCGGCACGAGTCCTCGGGGCCCTGGTGGCGACTCTGGTCGCCTCCGCGGCCATGGCCGCCGCCACGGTCACGTTCACCGCCGGCGACGGCGGCAGCTATCCCGGCACGCTCGCGTTCGACGCGGAGACCGGGGTGCTCTCGATCGACCTCTCGGCGATCCCGGCCGACGCGACGGTCTTCCGCGCGGAGCTGTACCCCGGCGAGCCGGGGCGTTTCGACCGCCGGCCGGTGGAGCCGACGTCGGTGTACCCGGTCGGCCGGCCGGAGCAGAAGCTGCCGTTCGTGGCCCCGCGCCGGGTGAGTCTCGATGCCTTGGCCCCGGTTCGAGAGGCCGTGCGGACCGGGGAGCCGCTGCGGCTGAAGGTCGAGACGGTCCTGAGACCGTTCGAGCGATTGGAAGTCTCCTACCTCGAGGGGAAGCTGCCCGGCGAGAGGCCGCCGGCGGTCGCCGACGTTCGGGTCACGCATCGCAGCGGGCAGTCGCTCATCACGTTTCGCGAGCCGCCGCTGGCGAAGCTTCCGGAGTTCAAGACCGGGGCCGACGTCGCCGCCTTGCGCGAGCGGCTCGTCAAGGAGAGCCCCGGCCTGCGGTTCCGCATCTGGCGGTCGGCCGCGAAGATCACCCCGCAAACGATCGACCAAGCCAGCCTCGTCGGCGAGTGCGGGCTGCTTACCGGTTGGAACGACACGTACTGGCAGGACAAGACCAAGCAGCAAGCACCGGTGCGCTACCGCGTGGCCGACCTGGGCGAGCCGCTCCCGTGGGGCACGGGCGTCTATGCCCACAACCCGGCCGCCGCGGGCAAGGCGTACTACGCGGTCACCGTGAGCATCGACGGCCGGGAGGACTTCGACTCGCTGGGAAGCGGCAACACGACGTCGTCGCCGGTCGAGGAAACCGTCGGCCGGGGCGAGCCGGTGCTGCAGTGGATCGAGCGGCCCGACCCGGACGAGGGCTGGATGTACCGCCGCGGGGAGATAGTGCGATTGATCTATACCCGCTGGGAGTCGCCAGGATACAAGACCGCCCGCGAGCCCCTTGTCCCACGGCTGCTCTACACCGAGCGGGAGTCCCCGCCCCACGCCTCGCTGCCCAACCGGCCGATCGACTACCTGGTAGTGATCCCGCTTACGCCCCGGCCGGAGGGCGAAGAGGCGACGCGCGAGCCGCAGTCCAAAGCCTTCCGCGTCGAGCCGGCCCCGGTCGGGCTGCACCTGCACTGCTGGGGCGGAAGCCTAAACGGCGGGTACGGCTGGTGGTACAACGCCCATCGCGGCACCGTGCTGATCGCCTCGAACCAGATCCCCTACGACTGGTGGACCGGCTACCACGAGGCCAACGCAGCGCGCATGACCTACGGCGACGGCCACGTGCAGCCGTTCTCGATGAACCGCACGTTCGGCTTCCTCGACTGGGCGGCGCGCCAGCACCGCGAGGCCCCGCAGGCCGTCCGCGAGTTCTGGCCGCCGCTCGACCTTACCCGGGTCTTCACCGCGGGCAACAGCATGGGCGGATCGGGGGCCCCGATGTTCGCCGTGCGCCACGGGGACCGGATCGCCTGGGCCATCGGCTGGGTGGGGATCCACGTGCCGGAGCTCAGCCCGCACTTCAAGGGCTCCTACGAAAACAGCTACGGGCCCCGCGACCCGGGCATCACGATGCCCGACGGCGAGACCTCCCCCTGGGACTACTTCTCCGACGTGTGGTGGCTCCGCACCTATCCGACGGCCGATACCGGCATGGTCATCGCCAGCAACGGCAAGAACGACGGGGGGATCGGCTGGGAGCAGGCGTGGCAGTTCGCCCGGGCATTGCAGGAGACTCGCCGCCCACATATCTTCAACTGGGGGCTGGCCGGCCACGGTACTCGCACCGTGGTGGGCTCGAACTTCGAGCTCGACGTCCGTACCGACCAAACCCTCCCGGCGTTTTCCAACTGCTCGCTCGACGACGACATCGGCACGGCCAAGCGAAAGGCCGACGCCCAGATCGAAGCCGAGCGAAAGCGTCAAGAGGCCGAGATCAAGGCCGGCACCCGGCAGCACGTCCACGTCGACCCCTACGATGGCGATTCGGAGGGCCAGTACAACGCCTTTCTCCGCTGGGAAACCGACGACTTGGTCGACGCGCCGGATCGCTGGGAGATGACCGTGTATCTCACCGACGCCGCCCCCAAAGACGAATGCACGGTGGACCTTACCCCCCGCCGCTGCCAGCGGCTAAAGCCGAAGCCGGGCGAACGATTCGCCTGGACCGCCGCCGTGCCGGAGGACGGCCGGGAGGAGATCGCCTCGGGCGAAGCGGCAGCCGACGAGTGGGGCCTGGTGACGGTCAAGCGGTTGCCGGTGCGAAAGGGGGGCGTTCGCGTGCGGCTCCAGCGACGCTAAGGCGAGCGGCGGAGTAGAGTTTGTAGAACAATTGTCCCAATTGTTCGGGAACCGTTGAGCCAGTTGTTCGGGAACAGTTGAGACAACTGTTCTACAATCTCGCCGAGAAAGCGGCGATAAATCGCCGCACTCCAAAGGAGAACACTGATGAACTCGGCAGCAATGAAGCTGTTTGTGTCTGCCGCCCCGTTGTGCCTGGCGGTTGTCGCGACGCGCGCCGAACCGGGGGAAGCTCCCCGCCGCCCGACGCAGTACGCGATCATCTTCAACATGGGCTATGCCGCGGACCACTTCCCGCAGGACGCCGAGGCCTTCGAGCGGGTCGTCGCGTCGGTGAAGAAGGCCCACTTCAACACGATATGGTGCAAGTACACCGATGCCCGGGCGGAAATCTGCCGCCGGCACGGCATGAAGATCATGGTCGACCTGCTCGTGCCCGAGCACCACGTATACAAGAATCCCGACGGGGCGCGGGCCTTGTGCGAGCGGCTCCGAGAGAGCGACGTGGTCTACGCTTACCATCTTTGGAGCGACCGCATCGGGGGCACCATCGAGGGGCGGAGCCGCGACGTGGCCAACGTCCGGCGCTGGGATCCCAACCACCCGACCTACGTGGGAAGCTACCACGCCCGAACGATCGGCGACCTGAAAGACGCCGACCTGATCGGCTACTACGACTTCCACTGGCTGCGCGGCGGGCATTTCCGGCACCTGTTTCGGATCCTCGACGCCGCCCGGCGGACCGGCGCCCTGTTTCTGCGCTACACCCACGCCGACCCCGGGCGTGTGGGAATCGGCAACTACAACCGCGTGCTCTACACCGTCGCCACGGCCAATGCCTTCGGCCAGAAGGGGTATACGTACCACTACGTGGGCGGCACGATCAACACGGACACGGGCGAGTGGGGACCGCTGATAAAGGACCTCGCCCGGGTCAACGCCGAGGTCGCCAAGCTCGGGCCGGAGCTGATGAAGATCGGCAACCCCACGGCCGTCTGCTCGACCCCGATCACGCGCACGGCCAAGGACGACCCGGTCGAGGAGCCGGCCGTCCCGGCGGAGTTCGGGCCGGTTCCCGCCGCCTACTGGTTCCGCGTAGCCCGCGGCGAAGCGATCGTCGGCGTCTTTCGCGCGCAAGGCGGGCGCGACGCCCTGGTGCTGGCCAACCACAACGCCTACCAGTCGCAGGGGATGAGCCTGGAGTTCCACGTGCCGGTCAAATCGGTGCGGCTTTTCGACCGCAAGCAGGGGGAGTGGACCGAGCTGGATATCGCCGGCCGCCGCGTCGAGTTTCCGATACCGCCCGCCGCGTGCGAGCTCGTGCAGATCGAGCGGTGAGAGGCGAGCCGGAGCGATCCCACCGCGAGCCTCACTTCGGCTTGCCCGCCCGCGTCCCGCGGTAATGCTCGGCGATGCTCTCCATCAGGATCGCTCCGGCGTCGAGGCTCTTCTGCTTCGAGGTCCAGCCGCCGGCGCCCTCACAGAGCACGTTGGTCACGCCGAACTGCACGTGCGGGCCGTTGTTCCAGTGGTTGGGGTGGCCCGGCTTGGGTGAGGTCTTGAGCGGCTCGATGAGCCCATCCGGGTCGTGCTTGCGGAGGATGTCGCGGAACTCCTCCCAGGGGCCGATTGCCGAGCCGAACTCCGGGCCGGGCAGCAGGATCGGCTCGACCGGGCCGCCCCAGGTGTGCATGCTCCACACCGCGGTCACCGGCGCATCGGAGGCCATCAGCGCTTCAAGGTCCTTTTGCACCACGAACGCCTCGTGGGCCTGCTTCTCCGGGTCGGCCCCCTTGGCGAAGTACGAGCGGTTCATGTCCACGCCCCGGGCGTTGACCCGATACCAGCCGTGGGACGGCCCGTCCGGGCTGGTCATCAGCACGAAGTGGCAGATGCTTCGCCGGCGGCAGTCGGCACCCCCGTCACTCAAGAGCCAGTCGACCATGCCCGCGATGCGCCACTGCGAGTTGTGCTCGCCGGGGTGCTGGTTGCCGAACCAGTGGACCCACCGCTTTTCGCGCGGGTGGGGGCTCTTCGGGTCGGTCACATCGAGCCGCAGCAGCTTGCGCCCGCCGAGCGACTCGCCCAGCACGCAAACGGTGGCGTGGGGGTGCTTCGCCCAGCGGTCCATCAGCGCCACCGCGTCTTCGTAGGACATGGGCACCTGGGCCCCGAACCACACCGTGTCCTCGGTGAACTCGGGAAACAGCAGGCTGTCGCCGCGCTTCGAGGGCTCGCCGGGATCGACCCAGCGGATCGCCTGCCAATCCTCGCCGTCGTACGACCAGGTGGCCGAGTTGTGGTTGAAGCGGTAGGCATTGCCGCCGGGGAAGGTCACGTCAAGCCGCAGCGTGTTCCCCTTGGCGTTGCGCACGATCTGGAAGTAGAGCATGTTGCACCAGTCGGGGTGCTCGGGCGCGTGGCCCAGCGTGACCCGGAAATGGTTCGCCCCGAGCTTCTCGATCGTGGCCCCCGCGCAGCCCAGCGGCCCGTCGAACTGGAAGTCGTCGACCGAGAGCTCGCCCGCAGCGGCGGCCTTGCCGCCAAGCGGCAAGCAGAGCCAAGCCAGCGCGAGCAGGGTGAAACGACGGGACTTACGGCCGGTGAACGTCCGCATTGCGCTGTCCTCCTCGAGCCCTTGGAGTGCGGCGATTCATCGCCGCTTTCTCGACCTTCCTCCACGCCCCCACAACCTCTGCGAGGGCCATATTTGGATGAGCCGCCGCGCACCTCACCGCTTCCATCAGCGGTGCAAAAGCGGCGATAAATCGCCGCACTCCAAAGGACACTATTCTGCCATGCGCACGCGGCGCTTGTCCAGCCCGCCCTTGGGCGACCGGAGCGAGATCGTGTACGGACGCGGGCCCTCGACCAGCCAGCGCACGTAGACCGCGCCCATGCCGGGCACGTTGTCGATTTCCAGCCGCTCGGGCCGCCGCTTCTGCGGCTTGGCGTCGGTGAAGAACTGGTCCTTCGACACCATCCCGGCGACCACCTTGACGTTCTTCCCCTCGATCGTCGCCACGTCGGGCGGGGTGATCTTGTGCTGCCGGTCGGCCGCGGTGTGGGTTGGCGTGAGCTTGAGGTTGGCGATCGTGGCGTTGACCTGGAACAGTCCGTCGCCGAGCGGCTTCGCCTCGGCCGACTGCACCTCGACCTGCGGCATCTGGTCGGCGTGGTACAGGGCGAAGCTCATGTTGCGGTGCAGCTCTTCCTGGAGCATGAAGGCGGGGGGCTGCCGTCCCCAATTCTTCGTGTATCCGCCCACCTCGACGCGGCCGTACTGCGGGTGGTCGACCTCGTGCCACGGCACGGTCCCCTCGCCAAACAGCAGGTACTTGGCGAACTCCTCGCGCGATTCGCCCGACACCGAGCGCTTCCAGTCCGCCTCGCGATGGAAGTAGTTGTATGGGGTGAACAGCTCCATGGTCCAGCAGAGCACCCCCCGCATCCG
>Ga0180437_10002675_pt1 | contig 27850 bp, 46 predicted proteins | sample SS_ome_4_FD_132410 | JGI IMG/M metagenome (GOLD analysis project Ga0180437, IMG submission 132410) | Hypersaline lake sediment archaeal communities from the Salton Sea, California, USA - SS_3_D_1 metaG | ecosystem: Environmental > Aquatic > Non-marine Saline and Alkaline > Hypersaline >...
AAAGAATTTTAAATTGAGGCAGAGTATCACAGTAAGCGATTAACTTCTCTCTACCGAGAGTGGCTGTGATAATCTCGGGAAGTCCTTCCTTCTAACAACTATAAGAAAGGAATACTTGGAAAAGTTATTTAAGTTAACAAGGGGCTTAAATGAGAAACGTACCATCCGTAACGCTTTGGTATGTTCAAGTATTCAAAAAGGTTAATCAACTTTAGGGCTTCCAATTTCCTCTTTTTATTTTAAGGAAACAATATGCCAACTGGTTATACATACGAAATTCTTGAAAATCCAGATTTAACATTTCAGCAATTTGCTCTTAGGTGTTCAAGAGCATTTGGTGCATGTATTATGATGCGTGACGAAGATGGAAAAGCAATTCCTTCACGTGAGAAAATTACTATTAGTGCTGAATATCATGTTAAAGCTTTAGAAAAAGCTTTAGAAAAACAAGAACAATATAAAGATTGGCATCCTGAGCATCCTGATTTTAAAGCTAAAGTTGATGAAAAATATAGATCTACTATTGAACATGCATTTGAACAAATTGAAAAAATTAATGTTCAAGCACAAGCTTTAAAAGAAATGTTAACTGAAGTTCAAGCTTGGAATCCACCTTCTTCTGAACATGTGAATTTTAAAGAGTTTATGGTTCAGCAGCTTGAAGATACTATTAAGCATGATGGTTCGATAGAATTTTATGAAAAAGAACTTGAACGTTATAATAAACCGCCAGATTATCAAGAACAATTTGCTATAGAAAAAGAATTTATTGATCACGATATTGAATATCATAAACAGCATATAAAAGATATCGAAGAGGGTAATAAAGAGCGAATTAAATGGATGGAAGATCTTTGTAATTCGCTTGGTATTGAATTTAATTAGATTGCATGTGGTTACTCCGGGTGGCCTTTTTGGCCACCCATTTTTTTTTTTTTTATATAAAGTTAAAAACATGCTATACTTTTATTGTTTCCGAGTTATATTATAATGAGTGGAAAATAATTTTACGGAGGCTATAATGGGTACTTCCTTCTATATCATCTCTCTGCGAGTTCGGTTCAAATCCGACTAGTGGTGTAATGGTAGCACAGCAGATTTAACACTCAGCGCCCTTAATTACCTCTATATTTTAACCAAGGAGAAATCTCTAATGATTCGCAATTCAATTTTTATTGAACGTAAGAATAAGGTTATTGTTCCATCTACTAAGCGTTATGATACTAATAGTTTGGAACTATTAACTCATGCACGTAAAGTGTCAACCGCTATTAAAAATCTAGAAAGTTTGGGTTATTTGCCATCACCTGAACTAAGCGATCGCTTGATGGATATTACTACCAGCGAACTTACACGTTGGTTTAATGGTACACTTAAAACACTTAAGAAAATGGTCGGCGCTCACGTTGAATATAAACCAATGTATCCTAACTTTCCTACACAAGTTATGGAAGCAGATGAATCCGAACTATATATTAATGCAATAATGCATTATCTTGGTACTGCTTTTGGAATGAATATTCTTCCTAAGTATGAAAAAGAACCTCGTGAAAAGTTCAATGATAAAGGTGTTAAATTTAAGATCCTTGATCTTGGCACCGAAGAAGAATTTAATAAGATATTTGAAAATCTAATGAAATCAAAGACATCGATTTCAGCAACAGATAAAGATCATCTTAAGTGGTATCTTGAAAATACAGAAGATGCGAGCCTTCCTGAAAAATTCAATCATAAAGAAATTCAAGCTTTTGTTATTAATGTAATGATTGAAGCAAAGAAGCTTAAAAAGATTTCTGGTTATTTTAGAACTGCAACTGATGTTCTTCGTTTGGCTGTTACTATGTCAGATGGTGATGAAAGTCTTGCTGAAAAAACAAAATTCAGAAATTTCAAACGTAAAGAACGTAAGCTATTACTTACATTGTTAAATGATTGTGGTAATATCGAAGAAGATATGCTCCGCTATCGTATGGAATGGATTCGTTTAGGTGAAAAACTTCACCCAGGTGAATACAAAAAGCTTCATAAAATGCGTACAGCTTTTGATAAGATTCGTAATAACAAACCAATTGAAACATTTGCTGGCCGCCTTGAAAAATTACTTGAAGGTAAAAGTAAGAATATTGACGAAATTGTTGATATGCTTTCTTATCGCGCAGGTGAATTTGCACGTCGATTGGATCACGTTATTCGTCTTGGATCGACCTTAAAGAAGCGTAAAGAAATTGTTGAACGTTTTGCTTATGTTGCAAAAGATGTTTCAACTCCTATTCTTCTTCAATTAATTTCTCATTACAAACATCGTAATGATGATAAAGATTTGCGAGTAATTTTCCCTAAGGGAATGATTGCGAAAGCCAAAGCGTTGCCTAATGATCTTCCTAATATTCAGGAAGAAGTATGTGAAGAAATTGTATATGCATGTGAAAGTGCATTATATAATCGCTTCAATGAATTGGATGAAATTGGACGAGTATATATTGATCAAAAATTGAAAAATGTATTAGTTCCATTCTCGCAACGTTCTGCAAGCAAGGCCATGAAAACATTGGTACGAGGTTCCAAGTTTGATATTATCGATGGTTCTACTATCCGTTTCTTTATCTGGTGGAAAAACCTAGATGATGGTAGTACTGGATGGAGAAGCAGTGTAGATATTGACTTATCAGCAATAATGTATGATAAGGATTGGAATTATTTGGAACATATCTCTTATACTAATCTACGTTCTTCCAAATATAAAGCTTGCCATAGTGGTGATATTACCGATGCACCTAATGGTGCTGCTGAATTTATTGATATTGATATTGATTCAGTAGTTAAGTATGGTGGCCGATATGTTATGATGAATGTTTTATCATATTCAAATCAACCGTTCATTAATCTACCTGAATGTTTTGCAGGTTGGATGGTTCGATCTGAGCCACAATCTGGTGAGATTTTCGAACCTAAGACTGTAGAAAATAAGGTTGATCTAACAGCAGATACCAAAATCGGTGTTCCATTAGTATTGGATTTGGTTGAACGAAAAGTTATTTGGGCTGACTTGGCATTGAAAAATCATCCTCGTTGGCAGAATAATATCGAAAGTAATGGACAGAGTATCGCTCTTATGGGTAAGTCGATGGTAGAAATGGTTAAGCCAAATCTATATGATCTGTTTGAATTACACTTCGAGGCTCGTGGAGAAGAATTGGTTGATACGCCTGAAGAGGCTGATACCATATTCGCAATGGAAACTGGTATAACACCGTTTGATATTGAAACCATTATGGGTGAATACCTATGAAGCGAGTCTTTGTATTAGAAGATGATCCCAATCGTATTTCTTGGTTTGTAGATCAATTCAAGAAATACGATTATAAGTACGACATCACACAAGATGTCAAGCTGGCCAAACATCTCTTGACCACTGAGAAATTTGATATGATTTTTCTAGATCATGATCTCGGTGGTCAACAGATGGTTGACAGTGATGATCCAAATACTGGATATCAAGTTGCAAAAGTTATTCCTAATAGTATTAATCATGAAACCCATATTATAATCCATTCTTATAATCCAACAGGATCTGCAAAAATGGAAGAATTATTAAGAGTAGCGCGATGTAATGTTTTTGCAATTCCTTTTGGAATGTTTGATATTAATGGAAATCTCTAATGAATATTGATAGTATTGTATCTGATATTGATAGAATGGCAAGAGTTGCAGATGGTCTTGAAAAAACTAAAACACTTATTGGAACTTTTGAAGAAGCTGAAAGATATAGAAATCTAAAAAATGATCTCATATCATTTTCAGCTTTGATGAGAGAAAAATATACAATTATTTCAAAACCTGAAATAGTATCACAAACACCTAAACTAGATAAAGTTCCTGAACAATGTGAACTTTGTAATAAAAAATCATTACTTGTAACAACACAGATTGGCGATGAATCTATTTATATATGTGTAGAATGTAGAGGTAACATGTATGGAAATTGGACATGAAATTAAATTTATTGATTATCTAGATATTCTACAACCAGAAAGAAAATTATCTTCTAAGGATCATCAACGCTGTATAGATGCGTTTAAAGAGATGAGTAGGATAATAAAAGAACATAGTATTAAGATTGTAACAGCAGAGAGTCCTTATGAATTGTCTATTAGATCTAGACGGTGTACTGGTTGATTTTAATTCCAAAGTATTTGAGCTCCTCGATCGACCAAACGATGTATTTATTAAAAATCCAGAATTTCGTGGACAATATTGGGTTGATGATATTCTTGGATTAACTGGTCAAGAATTTTGGAATGTGGTTAATTCTCAAGGTTCTTTTAATTTTTGGCGAAATCTTCCAAAAACTGAAGAATTTGATCAAATAGTTAATGCAGTTATTGATGTATTTGGTATTGAAAATATTTGTATCCTAACTAAACCATGCTTAGATTCAGATTCTCATAAAGGGAAATATGAATGGATCTGTGAACATCTTCCAATGTTCAAAGATCAATATCTTATGGGACGACCGAAGAAATTCTGTGCTCATTCAAATGCTATTCTTGTCGATGATATGGATTATAATGTTGACGAATTTATAGAAAACGGTGGATATGGAGTAATTGTTCCTAGATATTGGAATAGAAGACATGAACTTTATCATGTTATTAAGAAAGAAGAAAATTGGGCATATGATTTACTTCTTAAAGAATTAACAATAATTAAAAATATGAGAGAATTAAATGAAGCGGAGATATGGACACGTAAGTAACAGCTCTAGTAGCTCGTTTATGATTGGTATTGGTGTATTGAAAAATCGTAAGAAATTTGAAAAATATACTAAGGAACGAAATATAACTTTTAATGAAGGTGAAGGTGGAAATTATTGGGATGGTGATCTCATGCTTCTTACTGTTAACCAAATAAGAGAAATGGATAGTTGGTGTCAACCAGCTAAAATTACTCAATGGGGTAAAAAAGAACGAATTGAAGTAGAAGCACCTGTTAATTCTTCTCCCTCTGTATCTATAACTACTGAAAAATTAGAAGATTGGGATACAATCGTAGTCATGATTATTGGTAATGATGAAGGTGATGGTGCTTTTGTTAATTATGATTATGAAGATGATTATTATCCAGATTATGATCAGGTTGATTATGATTGGTTTGATAGTAAGCAACAATCTATGTTTGATACATTTTGTGAAGAAGCTGGTATTGAACGAGCTGAAACTTATTTAGGTGCAGATCGTAATGGATAAGCTTCCTAGTTCATTTAGGAAAAGAGAAACGCGTTCTTTTAAACAGAGCGCGTCTTCTCTATTTAAAAAAGAACGAAATAACATTAATATACATAGAGTATTTATGTTAATTATTATTGTAACTATCATTTTTACAATAATTTCAATTTTGATTGGATTAACTGGTAGAACTTATATGTTAGATGGACATCAATATAAGCGTTTAACACCTTATAACCATGTTCATGATCCAGATTGTCCTTGCTTCTATGGGGAATAACATTGAGCGAATTTAAAGTAACAAAAAAAGATTTTGAAGTGACTTGGTTTTCTGGTAAAGGCGCTGGTGGTCAACATCGTAATAAACATATGAATTGCTGTCGTCTTAAACATAAAGTAACAGGAATTATTAAAACAGGTCAATCAAATAGGGATCGTCAATCTAATCAAGCTGAAGCATTAAATGCTATGGCCGAAGATAAAAGATTTAAAGCTTATTGTCAGTTACAACTTTCTGAATTAGAATTAAAAGAGAAAACTGGTAAAACGATCCATGACTTGGTTAATGAGGCTATGAAGCCTGAAAATCTCAAAATTGAGATTCAACAAAATGGAAAATGGATCGATGAAAATTCAGATAATATCTGATGTCCATACTGAATTTGGATATGCAATTGACTGGTCAAAATATATTAAACCTGCAGCCGATATTCTTGTACTAGCTGGAGACGTTTGTTATTTAAAGAATTATTTTGATAGTAGACGAGCAGAAGATTTATTCTGCTATCTTCGACATCATTGGGAAGAAATTATATATGTTCCCGGTAATCATGATTTTTATATGATGGATTATAACGAAGGATTTTATTCTCCAAATTACATTGATCCTGAAGATGAATTCGAAGTTACTGATAATGCTTTTAAACATATTAATTGGCAAGATAGCAATATTCGAATAGTTAATAATGATGTTGTTAATATTGGTGATATTAATTTAGTATGTTCTACACTTTGGTCAGATATTCCACCTCATTATGAACAAATAGTTCGTAGATATCTTGCTGATTTTAGAATGATTGGAAAGATGAATCCATCTAATTTTAATTATCTTAATAAGCAAGCCGTTAAATTTATTAAGACTAAATGTAAAGAACTTGATAATGTTGTTGTAGTATCTCATCATTTACCATCATGGACAACAGTTTCGGCTCAATATAAAAATGATCCTGTTACGCATGGTTTTGCTAATTCTCACTTAGATCCATTTATTAATCCAGAAAATATGGTCGCATGGATACATGGTCATAGTCATGATCATTTAGATATAAATATCAATGGAGTTCGTATAGTACGTAATCCATTTGGTTATTTACATGAACAAAACAATGGATATATTTGTGATAAAATAATTGAAGTTTAGTTTACTTTGAATATTTTTGATTTATCTTTATAATATAAGGATAAGAGGTTCAATGGACAACGACAAATTATGTAAAGATTGTAAATGGTCTCACGGTTATAAATCAAAAACTCGTGAAGAAGCATTACTTTTAATTTGCGTCCGACCTAATTTTTATTGTCCAAATGATTTGGATGCTTTATGTTTATGTCAAAGATCACAAGGATGGTTGGCAAGTTTAATAAGCGGCACGTGTGGAGAACACGGAAGATATTTTAAACGTAGAGGCGGAAATGCCATACAAGATTAAAGTACAATATGAAAAAGATCGTTATATAGTTCGTTGTAATGATGGTTTTGATACTGGAAATATTGAAGAAGCAACAATATTTTCAGATGAAGAAATCGATGTTATAATGGAAGATCTTTATCATAGTTGTTATACAATGTATTGTGAACCAGAAAAAACGGAGTAAACAGTTATGAGTTATAGACATAACTTTGAAAAGTTCGATAGCTATACAAAAGTTCAGGTTGAATCTTTTGTAAAGATGAAAATTTCAACCAACAAAAATTGGGCATTACGAGCTCTTATTAAATTATATGAGTTCCAATCCAAGAACGAGCGTCAAAATCATATTAGTGTTAACAAAGATAACTATGGATTTTCTAAATTTGACGCTCCTTACTTCTCTGACCTAGCAGCAAAGGTCAAACAAGGTAAAAATCTTACCAAAAATCAAATAAAAAGCCTCAAAAAGTTGTCTAAATATTCCAGACAACTTATTTCTATATGTAATCGAACTAAAATGCAGTCTGCATTAGATAAATATTACGGAAATGTTCATGCTATCGACTAAAGATATAAAAGATCTGTTTATTGAGAAACTTAATGAAAAGTTGGATTATCCCAATATGGAACGTCCAAATTATGATCCAGATGAAAAGGTCAATATTGAATTAGTTAACTTTAATTTTATAGAAGCGATCGATAGAATTAACGAATCAGTCAAATTACGTGAACTTTCGTATGTTGCAATGACTAATAATAAAATAATTGTCAAGTCAAATCACAATATTAATGGAACAGTAGAATTAAGTATGTGGTATTAATATGGTTGGAGTAGTATTAGCTGGTGGTACTGGTAGTAGATTACACCCTCTCACTAAAGTAACAAATAAACATTTATTGCCAATTGGTGATCAACCAATGATCTATTATCCTCTTTGTTGTTTTCTTCATACTAATATAAGTAGGGTATTAATAGTTACTGGTACAGAACATATGGGTCAAATTGTTCAGACACTTGGTTCTGGATATCATAATTTAAAATTCACATATAAAGTTCAAGATGAAGCTGGTGGTATTGCTCAAGCTCTTTCGTTAGCAGAAGATTTTGCTAACGGCGATGATTTACTTGTAATACTTGGCGATAATATTTTCAATTGGAAAAGCATAGAAGAAGTTCGTGCTCAAACAAATATGTTTAATTCATTAGATTGTGATGCAAGTGTATTTTTAAAGAAAGTTTCAGATCCTGAGAGATTTGGAGTTGCTGAAATTGGTGAAAATCCATTTAGTTTTCAAGTTAAGAAAGTTGTTGAAAAACCAAAAATTCCCAAAACTAATCTTGCAGTAGTTGGCGCATATCTTTATAAAAGTAAAGTATTTAATGTTATTAAAACATTGAAACCATCTGATCGTGGTGAACTTGAAATTACTGATGTTAATCAATATTATGCAAATAGAGGTAGTCTTACATATTGCACATTAACTGGTAAATGGAGTGATGCAGGAACATTTAAAAGTTATTATGAAGCAAATGAAATTTGGAAAGAAGCAGCAATAACTAAAGAACTGCCACGAAAATAAGTTAATTTCTCGGTTTACTTTTCCCTATTTTGGATTATTTAATAATCAAAATAGGAGAACTATTAAAAAAATGGGAAAAGAAATCGATAAACTATTAAAAAACATTCGTAAGACAACAGGCTCAGCAGCTTTCTCTAGTTCCAAGTATGGTACTGTTCAGAATTGGATTTGTACTGGAGACTATGGTTTAAATCGCATTATTAGTGGTGATATTTACAAAGGACTTCCTAGTGGACGTGTAATTGTTCTTGCAGGAGATTCTCAAACAGGTAAATCATTTATTGCCGCTAATGTTGCAAGTAATGCATTGAATAAACTGGATTTTGATACGATTTTCTACTTTGACTCTGAAGGTGGAGCAATGGAGAAATTCTTTGAAAGTCGTGGTTGTGATACAGATAAGGTAGAACAAGTACTCGTAGATAGTGTAGAAGATGCAGTTGTAAAAATCTTAGCTATTTATAAGATGATTGAAAAATTTAAGGAAGAAAATCCTGATTATAAAGCTCTTATGATTCTTGATTCACTTGGTGCATTAGTAGCTAATAAATTTATCCGTGATGCTGAAGCTGGTAAAGTAGCTTCGGAAATGGGTGGTAGAGCTAAGCTTTGTAATAATATGGTTAAAGCTCTTACAATTCCAGCTTTGCGTTCTGATGTATCAATTATTATTGTTAATCATGTTTATGACGATCCAGCGTCAATGTTTGCATCAAAAATTAAAAATACTGGTGGCGGTAAAGGATCCCAGTATATGGCACGTATTGTTTTACAGTGTGCAAGATCCTTTACCAAGGAAGATAAAGCTGATGCAGAAAATGCATACAAAGCTACGACATTGAAATTTATGTCTACTAAAAATGCTTTTGTTAAGCCATTCTTCCAAAGCGAAATGTATCTAGACTTTTCCGAAGGTCCACATAAATATTTTGGTTTGTTTAAACCTGCAGTAGCTTATGGATTTATCCAAAATCCAACTAAAGGTTTCTATACAGTTCCATCATATTCTGAGAAAAAGATGAGACTTAGAGAGATAATGGATACAGCAGAAATATGGGAGACATTCCTTGATGATCTTAATGAAATGTCTAAAAAGGAAATGTCTTATAGTGGCTCTGGAAAAGATATTGGAGAAGATGATCTAGAGCAATTGATTGAAGAAGTAGATTCAATCGAAGAAACCGACGAATAAGTAATAGTAAGAGGGAGATCAAATGGATTTAATTCCATCGAATACTGTTGAACCTATAATGTTCAAATTATTCTGCTCTGATCCCAAATATTGCACAATACTGGCGCCTCATTTTGAGCGCCAGTGGTTTGATGATGCTGACCTCGGATTAGTTTCCGAGGTCGTTCTCAAATATTTTGGAAAGTATATGAAGCTTCCAACACAATCAACAATTGAACTTATTGTTGAAAAGCAATTTAATGATCGAGCAACTGAAGTACAATCAAAAGTTACGTCAGCTTTTAACATTGATACTGAAAAATATGACCGGGACTATTTAGATGATGAAGTGATGAAATACCTTCGTAATGGAGGTATCTACTGGACAATCATGGCAAACGTTGATGAGATTGCCAAGACACATTCAGTCAAACCAATGTTAGATAAATTACAATTTCTAACATCAATGAGTTTTGATGTTGATATCGGTCTTGATTATATTGAAAATATCAATGATCACATTGCCGAAATTCTTGAAGAAGAATTAAGACTACCAACTTACTGGGATTCTATGGATCATGTAATGAATGGTGGTATGTATGTGGATGGTAGATGTTTCTGTGTATTTCTAGGACAAACACACGTTGGTAAATCTCTAATTCTATCAAATCTTGCCGCTAATGCTATTAAACATGGTAAATTTGCATTGATTATTACAATGGAAATGGCTGAGAAAGTATATGCAACACGTATTGATGCTCATCTAACGGGTGAAAATATCAATAAGTTGAAACATCATACTGATAAACTTAGAGATACTGTAGAATATATTAAAGGTGATCAACCAGAAGCTAAACTTGTAATTAAGGAATTTCCACCTGATACTGTTAGTTGTGCACATGTCAAAAATTATATTGATAAGATTATTGGTGCATATGGTAGACGACCTGATATTATTTTAATTGATTATATCAACTTACTTGTACCAGAAGGTACACAAAATGATAATACTTATAATAAGTATCGTACGGTCGCAACTGAAATGAGACGTTTAAGTTACATTTTTAACCGACCAGTAGTTTCTGTAACACAGATGAATCGTGGTGGTTTTGGCTCAACTGATCCAGGTCTCGATGATACATCAGACTCGATGGGTATTCCAATGGTTGCTGATTTTGTAGGTGGTTTATATCAGAATGATGGCGATAGAAACGCCGGAATATTAAACGTGGCAATTCTCAAAAATCGATTAGGTGGTATGATTGGTAAGAAATTACAATTTTCCATTGATTATGAGAATCTTAAAATCACTGATATTAAGAGTAGAACACAAGTACCAGAAGATGTAGTACATGATGTTCTAGAGGAAATAGGACTAGAAGACGTATGAGCAGTAAAATGCACATAATTAATGAAATTGATCGAGGTCAATTTCACAAGAAGATTACTGATTATTATGGATCTAATGATCATGATGTTATTTCAACATTGATTAAACATGATTTAAAAGATCTCTATAAGATGCAGGCGCTAATGAATTATGTTGGATTTGATGATGAAGAATTTTTTGCACACGCAGCTATTCTTTATTCAGAAATTTTCAATAAAATGACTATTAAGAGAATTAGACTCAATTTGGAGTTACGTGATCATGAACTTAACAGCTGAAGATCTCTATCAAATTTATCACAAAGAAACTAACTTTGCTGCTGGGCGTCCAGTACGTCAAGTTAAGAATTTTGAAAATGCTAAAAAGAAAACAACATGGAAACATTTTGAATTATTAGCAAGTTTCGTTAATCGTAATTGTGGTCAAATTGATGGTAGACTTTATGTTAAGTCTCTTGCGACATTTTTTGAAGGATATTTTGATCCATCATTATTTTGTACGCCAAAAGCAACTAAAATATACAAAGAGTATATTACTGAAATCTCGATGGAAGCTACACCAGAATCCATTAAGAAACATTTACTGAGATCTATCAAATTTATTGTCAAATACTGTAGACAAAAGAATATTAAAAATCTCTGTGAATATATGAACGAGGATATGTATTTTATTCCAACTTCGTTAAAGCATCTTGATGCTGGTAGTATCTCAATGTATTTTTTAGCTGCTATTAAAAACTTACGAGTTTATATAGATAGTTATCCAATTGATTGTAAAATGGATTATCTTCCTAATTTTGATGAGGACTATAGTAAATATAGAATGAGACTCATTTCAGTTAGAGATTTGAAAAAGATCTGGGATAATGTTGAAGAAATTATTGATGATATCTTATCAAAGGAACCTGAATAATGATTAATGAAAAAATTGCTGAACTTATTGAATACATAACTCTTGTTGGTAGATTGAACGACAAATATACAGAAAATGTTCAAGATAACAAAAATGGTGTAATAGTTCAAGATTTTGGTTGGGTAGGATTTACTTATCAATCTGATGGCTATAATGATGCAATCTTTTTTAATGATATTTGTTTGTGGAATAGTGACGATGATTATCGCGAATACGATGATGAAAAAGATGACTACGCTGAAACTGTGGAAGAATATGTTACAAAGCGATATTTATGTCTTATAGCAAAATTACATATTAGTATAACTGAGAAAAATAATGAATGATCTTAAAATATTCTTTGATGATTTTACAATGCTTGGGAAATTTACTATTGCTCCAATAATGTTAGTATTATGTTGTTTATGTATTCCCCTTATGTTATTTGCATTTTTATTTGGATTTATATTTGTAATATTTTGTAAAATATGTGAGTTAATAAAATTAGATGTTATTGGTTTAAAAATCAAGCGTCTTTTCTTTAAAGAACCTTTTCCAGAATACGATAAATTTTAAAACTTTTTTCGCTAAAAAGTTTACTTTTTTATTTTCTAGATTATAAATAAACATAAGATAGTGGTAATTAGGCATCACTATCACATAATAAGAAAAAACCAAACAAAACCAAACAAAAAGTCAAAACCAAGGAGACAAAAAATGAGCGGTTTAGTAAACAAAATGAAATTCAACGAAATCAAAAAGAAACTCGAAAAACAACAACAAACAAACTCCTCTTTCGGAGGCGAGCACGAACAGCAATGGAAACAGGGTAACACCTATAAATTCCGCCTCCTCTTCCCAGATCTCAATGATGCACCTGCATCAAGCGGACCATACTTCGAAAAATGGACTCATGGAGCACGTAATAGTGATGATAAATATAAGATCGTCACATGTCCAACCACTTTCTATAATAGAACTGGCTTTGATAAGTGTCCTACTTGTAGTACAAATAGTGAATTGTGGAATACTGAGGTCGAAGCAGATAAGGAAATTGCAAGAAAATTCCAACGCAAATTCAGCGGCTACGCATTGGCATACGTTGTATCCGATCCTGTCGATGAAGATGCAGTTGGTTCTGTAAAAGTACTTCGCTTTGGTATCAGAGAGTATAATAAGTTGAAAGGTTTGACACTTGGTGAAACCGTTGGTAAGAAGAAAGAAGAAATCAATCCTGATACTTATATCGGTTATGAAGCCTTCTCATTCGATGCTGATGGTGTTGACCTTATTGTCGAAGTTTCTCAAAGTAAAGCTAATCCAAAATGGAATGATTACGAACTTAGTTTTGCTCGTAAATCTTATGCTATTGAAGTTGATCTAGATGAATTGTTTGAAACCAAAATCAAGCCTGTTAAATACGGTGAAGATATTAAAGAAGAATCTGAAGCTACTCTTCAAAAATTCTTTGATGAGTGTGTACTTGGACATGTTCCAATGGATCGCCTCAATGGTAAAGATCAAACTGAAACTGGTATCGACGCAGATATGCAAGATATGTTGAATGATTCCGCCAACGACTCTGCACCGGCTACGGCTCCAGCAGAGAAAGATGAAGAACTATCCAGTGCAGTTGAAGCTGATATCAATGATGAAGTTAATGCATTACTTAATGAAGTCAATGATGTAACTGAAGAACCTGCAGATGAAACTGATGATAACGATGTTGCTGATCTCCTTTCTAGTATCGAAGATCAAATCGCAGCTGAATAATTAGTTCTTAAGAGGTAACGATGTCTAAAATTATAGTGAAGAATGTGAAATATCTTGATCGATTTTTGAAGTCGATCACCCAATTCGTTCCTTCATGTAAGTTTGATATCGACTCTGACAAATGTGTCGTGCGCTCACAAAATCTGAGCGCACGCGCTTTTTTCACATCCAATGTGATTGTGGCTGAGTCCGAAATATCATTCTGCTTAAGCGAACTTGGTAAACTTTACCAGAGTATCAAAACTTTATCGGACTTTAAAGAAAGCGATAAAGAATGCGTGATTACTTATGACGGCACTTTTTTGAGAATGAAAGATGTGGTAAGTTTTAAACTCACAACAGTAAAAGAAGATGTAGTACGAGATAATATTACTGCTGATCTCAAAACACAATTAACACCAGTTTTTGGTTTTAAATTGCGTAATGCAGTTATGAATAAAATGAAAACTATGCAATTTATGTCTCAAGATACTACTCCAAAAGTTTACATCTACAAAGACAAAATTGGATCAGTTGATACTATTGTTGGAGAAATTGACAATAAGATTCAACAACTTACAGATTCAATTGCAATTCCATTATCAACCACCTTCTTTGGTGATTGGGAAACATCAGTAATAACTGACCTTGAAAGCTTTGGACTTTGGAATCCAGTTAGCGCAGATGATATTAATGTATCATTTGTTACTAATGGTCAAGCAAAAGCCATTATTAGTTTAAGCGAGGTCAAAGAAGACGATGTCTATATTAAGACAAAAGTCTTATCATCGGTATTAAAACAATGAATAATTTGTATACACTTGGTTATTTTAGAAAAAGACTTCTAAATGCTGGTATCACATCAAAAATCTTAGTTAAGAGCTATAATGAAAATGATGATCGATATTGGACAATTAGTCTTTTTAATGATAAGTATATTTTTTGTACTTGTTATAAGATAGATTCTGAATTCTGGTTTGAATTCTGGGATGGAAATAACATCATTAAAAATAGACGAATTGTTAAAACTTTGTCAATGAATGTAATCATCAGATCATTAAATTCTTGGGTTTACTCTAACAAATAGATACACCTTATAAATATACAAAAAGGTGAAAAGATGGCCGAAGAAAATCAAACTCCTGATGGTGGTGTTCCTGATCCTTCTAATAAAGGATCACAAAAGCCAGTTTCCCCAACTGAAGATTCTTCAATTCAACGTGTAACAAGACTTGATTCTAAGCTTGAAGAAACTAAACTTGATTCAAGAATAGATGATAATCGTCTTAAAACACGTATTGGTGAAGCAAGGGACCGAGTCCCAGAAAAAGAACAAGAAGATACTCGCAAACTCTATGGTAAAAAGAAGGGTCCAAAAGATTCTATCTTACAAGATCCTAGAGCTAAAGTTGTTCCAACACCAAGAGATTATAACACCACACTTCGAATTTTCCAAACACATGTTGTTGAATTACGATTCAAACGTCGTATGAATATTCCAATCAACAGACCACCCGGACATGCTAAAGAAACTCGAAGAATGTTATGTACATCTAATTGGAAATTTCTTAGTCATGTATTAACTCGAAAACTATTTGGTTGGAAAAATCCAAAATCACGTCGTGGTGTTAGTTGGTATAAGTCAAGAAACCTCTTAATTACTTGGGATTTCATGAAAAATAATTTTAGAATGATATCGCTTGATGATTGGGAAATATTGGCTGTAACACCATTAGTTAATCTTTGGCAAAAAGGTGCCTTTATTGTATTTTATAAAGGATATCTCAGTAGTTTGAATCGTAACGATCGTAATAATTTTTACGACGGTTAAGTTTATTTTGTCATTTTTGAGTTTATATACAAATAACGAAACTTATAACAACTAATTAAGAGAATGTGCATATGGAAGAATGGGTCGAAAAATATAGACCAACTACAATAGATGATTTGATTCTTTCGGATAAAGATTTAGCAACCTTTAAACAATATATATCCAAAGGAACATTTCCTAATTGTACTTTTTATGGAAATCAAGGTATTGGTAAAACAAGTCTTGCCAAAATAATTATCAATTCAATTCCCGAAGCAACTTATTTGTTTATTAATGCATCAGCTGAAAATGGTATTGATGTAATTAGACATAAAGTAATTGAATTTACTGAGCGTGTTGGATTTGGTGGTATGAAATTCGTTATTTTAGATGAATGTAACCGTCTTACAAAGGATGCTCAAGAATCACTCAGAACTCCTATTGAAGGTTGTATTGATGATACTCGCTTTATATTAACTACTAATACACTTGATGCTGTTATTGATCCAATACAAAGCAGATGTATTCCTCTACCACTTAATCCTCCAATCAAGAAAATTTTTAGTAGACTTCTTGAAATTTTAGAATTGGAAGGTATTGCAATAACACCTCAAAACAAAAAGCAAATTATTGAAAAAATTATCCAAAAGAATTATCCTGATATTAGAATCATGATAAAACATTTGGAAATGTGTTGTATTGACGGTGAATTTAAATTGGTTGAACTCGATGATACAAAAGTCGATTCTATCGTAAAATTTATTTTAGATAATGTTCATGATGTTAGAAAATGTCGTGAACATTGGATTAAGAATGAAGTTGAATTCAATAAAGATTATGTTGAATTAGCTCGTCATACTTTTAATATTGTTCAAACTGCACCACAAATGGAAGCAGTTGCAGAGCACTTATTTAGAATGTCGCAAGTTCTTGATAAGGAGATACAATATACCGCAATGGTTATTGATCTTGCGAAGGTCATGAAATGATTAAAAAGATCAAAAAGCGTAATGTAATTAAATGGGAAGATTTCTATCGAGAGATAGAACTGATACGTCTCAAGAAGAAAAGTGAAGTAGAATACATTGGTACTTACAAAATTGGTAAGAAAGAATATAAAAGTAGTTTCACAATGAGCCGTGCATCATATGACGACAATCTGGATCAGGTTGAATACATCGATCAATTTGCAAAAGAACATATAGCAAATGATCTGGAACGACAAATTAATGGAGCTACCAAATGTCATTAATTTTTAAGTGCGATGTTTGTGGAAAAGATAGTGCAATGACAGGTATTGATTTCTCTAATGGACCAATGTTCATTCGAAAGAGAAATCATGAAGGAAAGGTGGTACGAATCTTTCTTAATATGATGATCGAAGATGAAGATGATTTTAAACGACTCATTGAAGCTAAAAAACAGATCATGAAAATGAAAAACATGTTTTCTCAAGAAGAAGCAATTATGGAAGGAGAAGGAGAAGATGAAATAGAAGATTTCTTAGACTCAGAAGAATCTTTTGCTATTGAACTCGAAAATCCTTATCCAATGATTTGCAATCAATGTAAAAAATTACTTGCAAAAGATATATTGGAAAAGTCAGAATTTCCTGACGAAAAGAAAACATATTCAACGTCAAGTAAACGACTTGGCGATCTCAAAAAATTACTGTCAAACGACTAAAAAAATTCCACAATAGGATACCAGCTAATGAAGAATTTCATTATTGATTCTAATGTAATCATGTATGATCCTAATTGCATATATGAATTCGAAGACAATAAAGTAATCATACTTTTTGAAGTATTAGAAGAACTAGATAAGTTTGCGAGCTTTAGAAGTGATGACGGAAACAACGTTCGTTCCGCAATAAGATTACTTGACGAATTGAGAGATCATGGTCATCTTAATAAAGGTGTTAAACTAGAAAATGGTGGTATAGTTATGGTTATGATTGGTCATGATCATCCATCGCTTTCTACTGCTAAACCTACTAAAGATAACCGAATTCTTTCTACTGCTAAAACATTAAGAGAACACTCTGATAATCAAACTATCATTGTTACGAAAAATGTGAGTCTTAGAGTTAGAGCTGATGCTCATGATATCAAAGCCGTTGATTATGAAAAAGACAAGTCTGCTTATGACTATACTGGTTGTGGCATACTTGAAATCGATGAAGATCAGTTATCAAGATTAGAGAATGAAAATGTATTTTATACTGAAGAGCCACAAGAAGTAAACCAATATTTTAGATTCACTTGTGAAGGTGATAATGTTGGTATTCTTGGTAAACATACTGAAGATGGTCAAATAGTTAGAGTTTTTGAAAACGAAGCTATGAAAATCAAAAGCAGAAATATGGAACAAGAATATGCTTTAGATGCGCTTATGGATGATAAAGTTACTGTTGTTACACTCCAAGCAAAAGCTGGTGCTGGTAAAACTTTATTAGCTATTGCGGCTGCACTTCAGAAAGTTAAAGATAAGACATATAAGAAAATTGTTGTTGCACGTCCAGTTATTTCAGTTGGTAGAGATATTGGTCACTTACCTGGTGAAATGGAAGAAAAGATGGCTCCATGGATGAAACCTATTATGGACAATATTGAAGTTATTGCAAACGGCGGACACTTCAAAGAAGCTGATTTAACAAAATATCTTGAAATTTCTCCACTATCTTATATTAGAGGGCGTTCATTTAGTAATGCTTATATTATTATTGATGAAGCTCAGAATCTTACACCACTTGAAATTAAGACTATTGTAACACGTGTTGGTCATGGAAGTAAGATTGTATTTACTGGAGATGTTAGTCAGATTGATATTCCAACATTGGATGAAACGAGTTCTGGATTTACTCACCTAATCAATAAATTCAAAGATCAATTGATCCATGCTCACGTCCAATTGACTAAATCAGAAAGAAGTCAAACAGCAGATATAGCAGCTGAATTGTTGTAATGAAAATTATTGGTGAAACTAGAGATGGAAAGAAAGTGGTAACTGAAGTATTTAAATTATATGATACTCGTGGGTTACCACTTTCTATTATTTTTCAATTATGTGATGAACAAAATTTAATACCTTCTTGGATAGATTTTTATATTGATGCTATAAAAGCTGGATGGAAAGATAAGACTGTTAAATCACGTTTAAAAGATGAAATGAGTGATTATTATAGTCAAGAGTTTACTGAGAATGTAATTAAAAGACTTAACGAGTTTATAAATAATAATTGAACCAAGTTTGAAGTAAATTATTGACTACTAAAATAGTTAAAAATAATTCCAAATGTTAGTATACTTTGTATTTTTTGGAGTTATATTAAAATATACCAATTAACAATGAATCAAGACCAACATTCTGAGAAATTTATTGCATATAAAAAGTTAATGGGTGAGCAATTATGTTCCCTATGTAATCGATTTTTTAAGAATAAGGGATTTACCGAACATAAGCGTCACTGTGAGAAGCGTGGTGGTGATTGGTCCCAGGAAGAAGTAATACGCGGTCCGTACCTTTGCAAATTTTGCGGTTGTGAGTGGCCGACGAGAGAAGCGCGTAATGGGCACCAAATAAAATGCAAGCTGAATCCAGAACGTGAATCATGCATCGAAAAAATTAGTAAATCGTGCATGGGTAGAGAAATGAGTGAAGAAGTGAAAGAAAAAATCAGCATCAGTATGAAAGAGTATAAAGCTAAGTGTAAAGAAATGGGTGACAAGATTGTCGGCAAGACTAATATTAAGGATACAGAGGGTGATACAATCGAATTATTCTTCACAGATGAACTATGAATGAAAAACAGCAACAAGAATTTATGCGCCAAAACAACACTGAAGCAAATAGTTGTGGAGGCAATCCAGTTGAACCAGACATACCTGCAAGTCAATTGGAATTAATGAGGATCGAGTCAAACTACAATACTGGAAGTAATTCATGGCATCCATCTAGAATTGATGCATTCAAAATTGTAGTTCAACAAAAATTTTTACTTTTTCCTTTAACTAACAAAATAGACTGGGATACATCAAGGGGACTTGATGGCAAATTATGTCTAAAGTTGACTGTCCGTACTGAGGATCTCGGACAGCTATCAACTGATGTACCCATTGAATTATTAGAATCAGATAAATGTCCAGTGAATTTACCTGACATGTTGTTTGATGCATTTAAGGAAAAATTTGAGAACAAAAAAGAAAGGTTGTTTAAGGAATGGCAGCGAGAGAAGTGATTGATTATGAGAATTTATCTGATAATGAACTAATTGAACTTTTAAATACACATACGAATTACAGAGTTAGGGACGAAGCTAGAAGTATAGCTATAATGAGACGGCAGAAACAAGTTGATGATGCTGCATATAGACACCTTAAATGGGCTAATTCTTGTGATCTTGAAGATCTTAAACAAGAAGCTTGGCGCGGTGTTCTTAAAGCATTAGAAAATTATGATGCATCATTTGGTGTACCATTTCATAAGTATGCTTTTAGATGGTGTGATGCATATGTTCGTTATGCTATTTACTCTAAAGGTCGTGTGATTAAAACACCGATTCCAGTAATTAGATCTATTGCTAGAATCAAGAAAGCAAAAATTAAACTTAAAGACGAACTTGGTCGTGAACCATCATTAGTTGAAATTGGTAAAGAAACTCGTTTATCAGTAAAACGCATTATTAAATATATGCAAGCTGATGCTACTATCTTTTCAATTTCCAAAACTACAAGTGATGATGACGATAGTGGTGAATTTGAATTACCGGCTCATTCTAATTTAGATCCAGCCCAATTTGCAATTATTGTAGAAGCTCGAGAAATACGTGATCGCATTTTGGAAGAAGTTTTAAATGACCGTGATCGATACATTATTAAACATCGCTGTTCATTCGATAATTTTGAAAAGAAAACATTGCAAGATTTAGCTGATGAATTAGATATGACAAGAATGGGAGTATTACAATCACAGCGTAGATCTTTGAAAAAGATTGTTGATTCATATGAATCTTATGCTGAAACTGGAGAATTCTAATGGAGCAATATAAAGGTAATCCGCTCAATCAAATGTTAGCAGCAGAATCAGAAGAGTTTTATGGCGGACAGATGACCGATGAACATTTGAAATTAATTGAAGATACTTTAAATGAAAAATTATGTGAACTTCAAATATCTGGTATTTATATTAAAGTAGATAGATACGATGAAAATACATTTAGTGTCACACCAATTATTGGTGAACGTGAAATTCATACACCTGCTATTATGGAAGAACAAAAATTAGAGGATTGGTGGACATGAAAAACCACTAACTGAAACTATGACTGATAAGTGCTGTAAATATTGTGAAAAAAAGTTTAAAATGTTTGATACGATTAAGCTTTACGATGATAATGAATTTTATCATCGAGAATGTATTATGACTATGGAGCATGAAGCCGAAGCTAGAATTGCTTCAGAAACTTATCCTAATATCGATGAAGATATTAGCAAAGATAAATGGATCATGGAAGAAATTGTCGATAATGACAAAGAATTTCCTTATCACATTATTTTTGAAACAACTGATTATGAATGGGATATTGAATCATTTAATACTTTAAAAGACGCTAATAAGTTTATAACTTATCAAACTGAAAATGCATTTCACGATGGAATTTTACCAATGGATGCATTATGGCTTGTTCATAACATGATATCTTATCAAATTAAAACAAACGTTATTGTTAACGTAGAATTTAAAGGATTTGAAAATGATTAATGGTCAACGAATTAAATTAGAAAAAACTCCAGATCAAGTACCTGATGATTGGAAACACTATCGAATATCAATTAAGATTGGAAACACTTCAATATTTAATCCTATTCTAACTGCTGCTGATCCAGATATGGCAATAAAAAGTGCGTTAGTTGCTGTTATTACTCAATATATTCCTACTATTGAGTCAATTGATTTTAGAGAAAAAATTGAAATTATTAATTGTACTGAACATGAAAGAAATAAACCTATTCAATGGGAAGATCCCGATGGATCTTCTGGAATGGTTTGGACGGATGAATAATGAATAAAAAACCTAAACCAGTTGAACATTCAGAAGCGGAACAAGCAAAAGCTGATGAAAAACGCACAAAATTAATTGAAAATTTATCTGATAAGCAAAAGGGTGATCATGAATTTATTGATCAATTTATAAAAGAAGCAACAGAAAGAAATATTTCAGTTTATTTAGATGCTAGACTTCCAGTACCACATCCAAATCATGATGAATACGTAATTCAAAATAATATTCAATTTAATAATGATCGTAAAGTTGTTATTAAAGAAGATGAAACTACTGGATTTGCATCTAAAGATTCATTAATATTATTAACTGAAATTAATCATATGCGTTCCATGAATTTTATGAGATTTATAAATTTCGTAACAACAGGTGAACATAAAAGTGCGAAAGAAATGTGTGAACATTTTATTGGTTATATGGAATATATTTCAAAACGATATTTTACACAGCCCTTTAAATTAGATGAGGATAATAATGAAAAGATCTGAGCTCAAACCAAAAGTTTGGTGGGCGATGGAAAATAATTGTACTCATTATTATGATGCTGAAAAATGTGATGAATTCACTCCAAAAAATGATGATCAAAGAATAAAGATTTTATTAGTCTATATTCAATCACATATGAATACAATTGGAGTTTATGAAGATAAAAAGTGGCATGATATTTCATCAGCTTGTAAAAGAATTTATGCTACACCAAATATTGTGGCATTAATTGAACGAATGAGTTCATTTAAACTTGATAATTCACCAGTAATGATTAATAATGTACTTCAATCAATTTCAAAAGTTGGAGTTACAGAAATTACTGGTCATGAAGTTGAAGTTTATAGAGATATTAATGCTTCATCAGATTATATTTTGATATGTGGTGATGAAGCAAGTTTTTATATGGAAGTATATCACTTAGATGATATTATATGTAGAATATTTCCATTGCATTATCCTGAAGATAGTAATTATTATGCTAAAGTAAAGTTTCATTATGAAGCGAAAATAGAGAAAAAAGAGGAAAATTAAAATGAAAATCTTGTGGAATGATTGTGAAACAACAGGTTTAGACGAAGCGTATCATGAAGTAATTCAAATTACTGCAATCGTTGAAGATGACGGTAAATTTATTGATGCGATTGATTTAAAAATTAGACCTAATCATCCAGATCGTTTTTCTGAAGAAGCGATGGAAAAAACAGGTTTGACTATTGATCAAATTATGCAGTGGCCAACTAGAGAAGATCAATTTAAGAAATTGATTGCTTTCTTAGATAAACATGTTGATAAATTTGATAAAGAAGATAAAATGACTATGGCAGGTTATCATAATTTATTTGATCAAAAATTTATCCGTGCGTATTTTAAAGAACAGGGTCATAAATATTTTGGATCTTATATTGAATTTGAAGTAATAGATGTTATGGTTATTGCAATGCTTTTGCGTAAGCTAGGAGCACTTGATATTCCTAATTTGAAGCTTCGCACAGTAGCTGCAGCTGTTGGCATTAATTTTGACGAGGCGCAAGCACATAACGCTATATATGACGTTAAACAAACTATTGCTGCGTTCTATAAAATGGAAAAAATGTTTGAACTTAAGGAGTAAAAAACATGCAAAATCAAAAGAAGGATGTAAAATACATTCCAGAATCCAGATCATGGATGGTTGACGGCCGAATTATCTCAGAAAATGATCTCAGTGAACAAGAAATTCTAGAACTCCAAGCACTTTGTGAAGGAACAAATCAAATCCTTTATGGAAATCGTTTGGATGAAAGGAAATCTCAGCAAATTTTATAAATAATACAGAAGATTTATAACAAACTATTAACAAGGAGATACTCTAATGGGTAAATTTCATGATTCATATGATAAATTTATGGAGGCTATTGGTCTAACTTGGGGTGGCGGTATTGATAAAACACGTACTGCAACTCAAACTCCAGGTGGTTTCAGAGGTTATTACTGGAAGAAAATGTCTAGCGCTTATAGTGATGATGTAGGTAAATATCATGGTATGGGTACTTACAACAAAGACGAAAGACAACTTAAAGGTCAACGTATTGCTTACTTTGATAAAATCAAATTTAATATTGTTGATTACGGACGTGAGGGCGGATATGCAGATGCATGGGGTCCAAACGAAGATGGAAAGTTTGTTTCTAAGAATAACGCTTCAACCGATAAACCACAAAACCGTCTTCCAAAGGCTGTTACTGGTGTAGATCAAATTATGGCTGTTGCATATCCAAGTAAATATCTTGACGCTGCTATTGAAAAATATGGTGAGCGTAAATATGGTGAACGTTTCCTTCTTGGTATACGTAATGCTATTAAAAATATTGAAGTTGGAATGCCTGGTGAAGATTATGACGCTGCTCTCGAGAAAGTCGAAGAACAACTCGGGCTCGGTGGTGAAGAAGTAGAAGAAATGGAAGATATGGACGACAACGTCGGCGAAGAAATGGACGTACAAGAATTCGAAGAAAAATCTGAATGTAAAGAAGGCAAATGCGATTGTAAAGAAGGCAAATGCACTTGTGAAAAAGCAAAAAAGATGTACGATAAAATCCAAGAAATGCGCAAACTTCGTAAAAAAGGTAAAGATGAGAAAAAAGAAGAAGAAGTAAAAGAAAAGAAAGAAGATAAAAAAGATAAAAAAGATAAATAATCTCATTTTAATCTAAGTTAAATTTAGGGTGTGAATTTCGGTTCACACCTTTTTTAATGTTTGCTTTACATCATAACTTTTCATGTTATATTATATCAAATTCATATATTTGAAAAATATTGTTAACTAGCAACTATACATAGTATATTTTCATGTTATATTATAATGTAGCGGAAAATTAATTAAACCCCAAGGAATTAACACATGGCTAGTGTTGTAGAGCACAGACGTTATGTCAAATCAAATGTTGCCAAAAACAATAATAAGTTTTGGTACATTACACTCTATGAAGACAATTCTGTTATAACAGAATATGGTCGGATGGGTAATTCACCTCAAGTATCAACTAAAAACTTTCCTACTGCAGATAAAGCTCGTAAGTTTTTTGATACGAAATGTCGCCAAAAAGAAAAACCAAAGAGTAATGGTGAAATCGCATATAAGCGGATGGATATTATTGAAGAATCAATAACTGTTAGTTCGCCAAATGCATCTCTTAAAGAGATTGCAAAAGATCAAATTGGTACCAATTCACCAGAAACACTTAAACTTGTTGAATACTTGGTTGAGCAAAATGCGCATAATATTCTGCAAAATACCACTATGACATACGACAAGAAATCTGGTTTATTTGAAACTGCTTGCGGTCCAGTTACTCAGAAAACTATTGATGAAGCTCGTACTGTTCTTATTAAAGTCGCAGACGTTGTTGAAAAATTTACTCAACAGCGTAATTATGATGTTTTGCGTGCATCTGCATATGAAAATCTTCTTGGTGATTACTTGATGCTTATCCCTCAAGATATTGGTCGCAAATTTGATCCAACTAGACTTTATACTTCCTTAGAAGATATTCAAAAACAGAATGCTGTTCTTGATTCTTTGGAAGCATCAGTACAAATGATTATGGATGCTAAGGCTGACAAAGTAAAAGAAGTTGTAGCTGAAACTCCTCGCCTCTTTAATACTGATCTTAAGAAGGTTGAAGATGGCAAAATTATTGATACAATTGTTAAATACTATAAATCGACAAAACAGGGTATGCATTCTTGCAATCATCTAACGGTTAAACGAGTATTTGAAGTAGATGTACAGGCAATGACGAAGGCCTTTGAAAATAAAGGTCGCCCACTTGGAAATGTTCAGGAACTATGGCACGGAACTCGTGTATCAAATCTCCTATCAATTCTTAAAGTTGGTCTCATCGTTCCTCCAAGTAATGCTGGTCACTGTACCGGCCGTATGTTTGGTAATGGTGTCTATTTTTCTGATCAATCCACTAAAGCATTAAATTATGCTTATGGATATTGGGGAGGAAGTCGCGACAATCGTTGCTTTATGTTCCTCGCAGATGTAGCAATGGGTAAATCATATACTCCAACGCGTTCTGGTAGTTATCGTCCTAATGGTTATGATTCAATCTTTGCAAAAGCAGGCCAATCTGGTGTACGAAATAATGAAATGATTGTTCCTAATGTTTATCAATGCAAACTTAAATATCTTGTTCAATTTGGATAAATTATGAAATTTATCGAAAGTTTTGCAAAAGATATTAATCTTAAGAATTTTTGTTTTCAAATTCAAAGTAAAGACTTAGATTGGATTCTTCAAGAAAGTACACATACTGTAACATGCTTCATATTATTTCTTAATAAGCAATATCAATTACATCTTGTACGAGATACAACATATAATAATAGAATAACTATCAAGTTATTTCAAAAAGATAATTTATTAGCTTGTGATGATATTGATGAAACCAAAAATCCATCATCTGTGTATAGAACATTATTTTATGATCTGAAAAATAAACTTCTCAATAAAACAAAACGAGAATTAAATGAAATTTTGGAGTCAAAATGAAAAGTAGAAGTGGATTTATAAGTAATAGTTCTAGTAGTTCGTTTATTTATGTATGTAAATCATGCCAATTAAATTTACCAGTTTTAGGTGTATATGATTATGAAATCTTCATTGATAATACATTTGGTGAAACTGAGTTTGGTTGGGGTCCGAAAGAAATTTATGATACTGGGTCAAAAATTATCTTCTCATATCTTCAAGCAAAATATTTATCTTCTCCTGGATATATTGAAATGCTTGAAGATGTTATTAAAGAATATTATGGCGTTAAAGAAATTACATGGTGGCTTGGTAATGGTATTGATGAAGAAGGCTGTTACGCATATATTGATCACCAAAGTATCGGTGACGATAATTTAGAAATGTTTGATTCAAGAGATACATTAATTCAATTTATCTTTGGTCCAGATTCTTATATCTCACTAGATAACGATAACTACTAGGATTATTCCTAATGTTTATCAATGTAAACTTAAATATCTTGTTCAATTTGGATAATTATGAGTGAATCTCTAAGAGAAACATTACATGCATTTGTAGTTATATTTATTGCCAGTGCAATACCAGCATTAATTGCATACTTCTTATGTGATATTTTACCAAAGTATAAAATTACATTTAAAATCGAAAAAGGAAAAAGGAAGCAAAATGAAATATTATATTGCAACTTTTGATGATAACTGGGCCGATGAAATGGATGTAGTCGGTGTTAAAGTTTTAACAGAAAAAGAAAAGAAAGAGCTTGACGAAGATATTGAAAAATATAATCAAGCAATGGCTGATGATGGTCTTTGTGATGAATGGTATGTTGGTACTAATGAATCCATCGATCCAAGTTCAGTAAATACGCCATCTTTTCATGAAATTTCTGAAACAACTTATAAAGAGTTGAAATCTATTTTCCAATGGACTTTTGGTCATTTTCCAGAATACACTGAATTGATTGATGAAGATTATTGGGAAGAACATTTTGAAGATTAAGAATAACGGTTAAATTTGACCATAATATTAACGCAAACCCTAAGGTGAAACATGCAAAACATGGATCATGGTGAAAAAAGAGATCTGGTACTTAGTCCAGGCGAATTCGCATATCTTCAAGACCTAACAAGAGGTCAAGTGAAGACACACGTTGGACCAATCGTAGTTAACCAAACAGCACAAGATGCTCCAATTGTTTTTGATGGACAAAAATTCCGTCGTACAAACAATTTGGAAGGTTCTGTTCGGCAGTCTCCGATTGCGTCAGAGGGTGATTATATCATTCTCACTAACCCTGCACAAGATGATTCTAACCCAAAAGAAGCTTCTGTTGCAAATACACCCGAACTTAATAATGGTCGTAAGGTAAATATTCCTGGTCCATGCACGTTCCCACTCTGGCCTGGTCAGAATGCTCGTGTAGTTCAAGGTCATACCCTTCGTTCCAATCAGTATCTTGTAGTTCGTATCTATAATGAAACTGAAGCTACTCAAAATTGGAATGATGCTGTTGTTAAGAAAAATAACTCTGGTGATGGAGAAGATGCAGTTGCATCAGCAGACGCTGAGAAACTGAACTTGGTGATCGGTCGCCGATTCATTATCAAAGGTACTGAAGTTTCTTTCTATATTCCTCCTACTGGTGTTGAAGTCCTTCAGGATGAAAATGGAAACTATGTTCGTGACGCTATTACACTTGAACGTCTTGAGTATGCTATTCTTGTAGACGAAGATGGTAATAAACGATATGAAAAAGGACCTCAAG
>Ga0180437_10002679_pt1 | contig 27794 bp, 22 predicted proteins | sample SS_ome_4_FD_132410 | JGI IMG/M metagenome (GOLD analysis project Ga0180437, IMG submission 132410) | Hypersaline lake sediment archaeal communities from the Salton Sea, California, USA - SS_3_D_1 metaG | ecosystem: Environmental > Aquatic > Non-marine Saline and Alkaline > Hypersaline >...
CCATATGGTTACTATGGTTGGGGATATAGACCATATTGGTGGGGATACAGGCCTTGGTATTGGAGATGGTGGTATTCTCCTTGGTGGTCGGGCTATTATTATCGGCCATGGTATTATAGTCCTGCCTATATTGGGGGTGGCGTAATCTTGGCTATCCTATTAGGATTAATCCTATTACCATTGTTTGGTATAGCACTTTGGTTTCCATTCTCCAATGCAGATACAAATGGAAATGTTAACTATCGCTCTACAGAGACTCTTTATTTTAATGAATACTGGTATGAGAAAGAATACATTCAAACAGGAAATGAGATTACCTTTAGTGTACAATCGAGTCTTAGTCCTATTGGTTTTGCTATTTGGGATGAACCATTTGAAAACCTACCTTTGACAACTGTAAGTGAAGAACCACCTCCAGAAATACTTATCTTAGCTGAAAATCAGTATGAGTATTTTTCAGTATTTTTAAAGCCAGGATCTTCAATTACGTATAATTTTAATGCAAGTTTAGTCATAGACTTTTTCATTGCTAATGGAAATCAATTGTATCAATGGAATGAAGGATATACTACGTCTTTTTATGAATTTGAGACGACTAATTCCTCCTCTGGAACATTTAATGTGCTTTCTGAAGCTCAAGATTATTATCTTGTTTGGTATAATGAAAATATAACAACTGTTAATGTGGATATTAGTTACAGTTTTTCAGCTGTAAATGTGATTGATTTAAGCGCAGCTGATTATTCCGTACTTAATACATACGCAGTTTCCGAGGATACATTTGCAGTCCCTCAATCTGGTGATTGGTATTTCTTTATTTACTTCGATCCTCTCTACTCTCCCTATGAGACTACATCTATCACTTTTGATGTAACTTATGCTTCAGGTTTAACTTCTACAGATCGATGGTTAGATATTCAACCAATTTTGATAATAATCTTAGTCATTGTAGTAATTATTTTAATTGCTGCTGTGATTGCAAGACGAGGACAAAAAAAGATTAAAGAGAAACATCCAGATGCTTATGCTCCCAAAGGTGAAACTACTACACAGCCTTCAACTGAACAACCTTCTAAATGTATAAATTGCGGTACAACTCTTAGACCTGATGCCAATTTTTGTCCTAACTGCGGCAATAAGAAAGAAGGGAGGAAAATTGGTGAATCACCAGTCACTACACCTCCACAATCTAAAATTTGTTCCTATTGTGGAAGTGAATTAACTCAATCTGACAAATTTTGTAAATGGTGTGGTACAAAAATAGAACAATAAATCATCTTATTTCAAAATCCAAATTCTTAAATTTTTACTTTTTTTTCTTTATTTTATAGCTCTTTAAATGCTAATGATAGATTTATAATTATGTTAAAAGAATTTTTAACCTTATATGCTAAAAGAAGTATAAGGATTTTACTCTGTTATATAATTCTTCTGAATCTGGTTTTTTTATTTGGAATTATGCTTGGTATTTTGTCAAATGTTAATTTTGGTATTATATTAATGATAAATGTATTCATAGTTGCAATTTTCTTTTTAAATATAGAGATAAAGCAAAAGAAAGTCTGTATTGTTTTAGATACCGTTACCCTACAAGAATTATATTTAGAAGAACAACAAAATCATCCCGTTAAAGACCGAAAGTTAACAAAATTTTATAAAAAATGGTTATTGACTTATGCAATTAATAACAGTATAGATATTCGTTATAGTCCTTCTTTTTATGAAAGTTTTCATAGTTTATGTCTTTATTGTTGCTTTAATCTTATTCCTATGCTAATTATTGGGATGATTTCCTTAATTTATTTATCAGTTCTGCATGCTTGGCTAATAATATTAATATTTAGTACCTTTTCTATTACTTTTTATTTTTTAATGGAAAGACGCTCTAATATGCTTAAGTTCAAAACTCTCGATTCTGAAATTAAAAGAATAATATTTGAAGAAGAAACAGGTTATATGCCTATTCACAAAACTAAATTATCCTTTAAATATAGAGCTTGGTTAATTATGAATGAAAGAAAACAAACAAAATCAGTGTTCGTAAACAACATATGATATAAATCATTTTCTTAATTTGATCTATTTAATTATTTTTTAATACTTTCAATTACTTTTTTAAAAGTTAATAAGAATGAATAAAAAAAATGAAAAGTTAGCCCAGCTAGCAGATAAACTTGTCTTCTTTTTCGATCTAGATGGAACAATTTATCTAGGAAATCAATTGTTTGATGGGGTTCTTGAATTAATAAGAATTTTAAAAAAAAGCGAGAAAAGATTTTACTTTCTTTCAAATAATTCAAGTAAATCGACCGATGATTATCTAAGAAAGTTAAATGAGTTGAATCTTAATATCACAAGAGAAAATATTATTTTATCTCAACATCCCACCATAGATTATTTGAATAAAAAACAATATCATGAGATTTTTTTACTAGGCACAGAATCCCTCAAAAAGGAATTTAGAAGTGAAGGTTTTATTCTCACAGAAGATAATCCTGAGGTTATAGTATTAGCATTTGATAAAGACTTAACCTATGAACGCTTAAAAACAGCATCTCTCTTACTTCAAGAAGGGATTCCCTATATTGCTACTCATTTGGATGATCGTTGTCCAACTGAAAATGGATACATTCCTGATGCCGGTGGTATTGCCTCGTTACTTTACAAAGCAACAGAGCGAATGCCTATAGTCTTGGGAAAGCCAAATAAGGAGATGCTCACTTTTAAGTTAGAAGAACTCGGAATTGATCCTAAGGATGCTGTAATTTTTGGAGATAGATTATATACTGATATAAAAATGGGAATAGATGCCGGAGTTACAACTTGTTGTGTACTTTCGGGAGAAATATCATTAGAATTGATTGAAAAAAGCAAAGATTTTCAGCCGGATTATATTATTGATGGTATCTGGGATTTTTTAGAAATTTTAAAGTAATAAAAATCTCTTAAATCTCTTTTCTTATAATCATATTGTAATTTTTGAATTAAAAAAGTAAAAAATATATCAGAAGTAATATTCTTTATAGTACTTATAAATCAAATTTTATCCTTCAATCTTATTGAAATATATTTTTAGAAAATGATTATAAATGGTTTTACAAAATGACTGCTACTGAAAAAAATAAATATGTCTATGACTTTAGTGAAGGCAGTAAAGACTTAAAGTACATATTAGGTGGAAAAGGAGCAAATCTTGGCGAAATGACTAAATTAGGGCTTAATATCCCTCCAGGATTTACCATAACAACCGAAGCATGTCTTTTATATTTTAAGAATCCAGAAAAAGTAATGGCCGATATTGAGCCAAGGGTTCTTGAACACCTCAAAAACTTAGAACAAATTACAAAAAAGAAGTTTGGCGATAAAAATAATCCCTTATTAGTGAGCGTTAGATCTGGTGCTCCGATGAGCATGCCTGGTATGATGGATACTGTATTAAATCTTGGATTGAATGATGATTCTGTAAAAGGTATGGCAGAACAAACTGAAAATCCCCGTTTTGCGTATGATTCATGGCGAAGATTCATTCAAATGTTTGGAGATGTATGTATGGGAATCGGAGATGAAAAATTTGAAAGAATACTTGATAAATACAAACGTGATATTTCAAGAAATGCTCAAGATACGGATTTAACGGTCACAGACCTTCAAAAAATAATAGCCGATTATAAAGCATTATATGAAAATGAAATTGGATCTCCATTTCCTCAAGATCCCTATAAACAGTTGTTCTTAGCAATCGAAGCTGTTTTTAAATCTTGGAATAATAAAAGAGCTATTACCTATCGGAAAATCAATAGTATACCTAATTTTGGAACCGCAGTCAACATTCAGACCATGGTTTTTGGAAATAAGGGTTGGGATTCTGCTACAGGTGTAGCCTTTACGAGAGATCCATCAACGGGGGAAAATCAAAAATTTGGAGAATATTTATCAAATGCTCAAGGAGAAGATGTTGTTGCGGGTATACGTACACCGAAAAAATTAGAAGAAATGAAGAAGGAATTTCCCAAAATTTACACTCAGTTATTAAAAACGATGGATAAATTAGAAAAACACTATCGTGATATGCAAGATATTGAATTTACCATTGAAAAAGGCATATTATATATTTTACAAACTCGAAATGGTAAGCGAACCCCTTCTGCTGCTGTAAAAATAGCAGTGGATATGTTTAAAGAAGGTTCAATTTCTAAAGAAGAAGCTCTCATGAGTATTGATCCATTTAAAATTTCAAAGTTGCTGTTTAAAAGTATTGATGAAAATGCTTATATTCATGTCTTAGCAACAGGTATTAATGCTTCTCCTGGAGCTGTTTCAGGAAAAGCTATATTTGACCCGGATACCTGTGAGCAAATGGCAAATGCAGGTGAGAAAGAATTAATATTAGTACGCCCCCAAACCAAACCAGACGATGTGCATGGATTATATGCTTCAAGTGGAGTTTTAACTCAATTTGGGGGAAAGACATCTCATGCTGCAGTAGTTGCTAGAGGAATGGGAAAACCAGCTGTAGTAGGCGCTCAGGACATTGAGATCGATGAAGAAAACAAATTATTTAGAGTGGGTGAGACGGAAGTTAAAAATGGTGAATATATTACCATTGATGGAACAACCGGTAGAGTAATAGAAGGTAAGGTTCCCTTAATTGAACCTGAAATTAAAGGCGAATTCTCCGAATTATTAATTTTAGCTGATGAATTAAAGGTTTTGGGCGTCCGTGCAAATGCAGATACTCCCACTGATGCAAAAACCGCATTAGAATTTGGTGCACAAGGAATTGGATTATGTAGAACAGAACACATGTTTATGGCTCAAGATAGACTTCCTGTTGTACAAGCAATGATCATGGCAAGACATAAAGAAGAAAGACAAGATGCGTTAAATAAAATCCTTCCAATGCAAAAAGGTGATTTTTATGAAATTTTTAAAATTATGGCAGGAAAACCAGTTACCATTCGATTATTAGATCCTCCTCTGCATGAATTTCTTCCAGAATTAAACACAGTGCAACTTGAATATCAAGAGCTTAAAATGACCAATGAATTAAGTAAGTCACTTTTAAATTCAAGTCCATTAGATGAAGAACTTAAGAAAAAAAGCAAGGTTATATCTTTAATCCGTTCACTTTCTGAAGAAAATCCCATGATGGGGCTCAGGGGGTGCCGTCTGGGAATAGTCTGGCCAGAGATAAATGAAATGCAAGTTAAGGCTATTTTTCAAGCCGCTTGTGAACTTAAGCTTGAAGGAATAGAGGTTATACCGGAGGTAATGATTCCTCTAATCGGCATGATCTCGGAGTTAGAACATGTAAAAGAACAATTAGTTAATGTTGCAAGAGAGATAATTAACAGCTATAATGTTAAATTGGATTATAAATTTGGTACTATGATCGAAATACCAAGAGCCGCTTTAACTGCAGATGAGATTGCAACCGAAGCAGAATTCTTTTCTTTTGGAACAAACGATCTTACACAAATGACATATGGTTTTAGTCGAGATGACGCGGAGTCTAAATTCCTGCCAATCTATCTCAATAAAGAAATTTTGATGGAAAATCCATTTGAAACTATAGATCAAATGGGTGTAGGCAAATTAATGAAAATGGCGGTTGTTGAAGGTCGAAAAACTCGACCTGACTTAAAATGCGGTATATGTGGTGAACATGGTGGTGAACCGCGGTCTATTACTTTTGCTCATAATATTGGATTGAATTATGTATCTTGTTCTCCTTATAGAATTCCCGTAGCACGAATAGCTGCCGCACAGGCTGCTATAGAAGCTAAAAAGAAAAAATAATGCAATCCACTACTTTTTATTAAACATTATTTCTATTTATCTATATTCACTTTCTTTGAATATTATTTTTTTTAAAGCTAAAAGTAACTACCAAAAATTAAAAATACAAAAATCTATGGTTAACATATGGCGGAAGATAATTTTGAAGAATTAGAACATTTTCTAATGCCTTATGCAATTGGTAGGTTTGAAGAGAAGAGCGTAAAAGGACTTAAAGGCGTTTTAAAACGCATGATAATGAAGGATTTCATGGACTATTTAGCATGGGTTGTGCGAGCATTCGTAAGATGTATTTGCACAGTCGAAGAAAGCTTACATATCAAAGACATTTTAAGTATTGTTCTCGCTGAAGCCAACCTAGCTTCAAATGCACCACCATTCGTAATAAAGGTTAGTGATAACTTTTTAGATACGTTTGATAGTATTGATCTCAAAACAATGATGGAGAGCGAGGTACATCGATGGTTAGTATATCTTCAAGAAAGTTCCAAGCTTCCTGGTAAATATAATCGGTTTACAGGAAAGTATGTAAAAATGTAAAAAAAACCGCATTAGTATTAAAATGATGAGTCTAAATCCATTTGAGGATTTTTTTGGTTTTTTTCAGGGTTTCTTTATACTTTGGATTGTTTTCATAATAATCATTATTGTGATAATTATGATAATTATCTATTTTGTGATCAAAGCTATAATTGGTAGTTCGGAAAGAAAAAAACAAATAAAAAGTCCTGATCAACCATCCCCTTATAAAATACATGACACAAAAACTATGAAATATTGTGAATATTGTGGTCAACACATATCTTCAGATGCTGTAATTTGTCCACATTGCGATGCTGAAATCAAGTGAATTAAGTAAAATGCCCTTTTTTTTCCCTGATTATTTTAATTTCATTAAATTGATATCAGACTTCATACATTCATTCTTAGATTTTTTCATAGCACTCTTGACAAAAAAAAATCCTACGACCTTTCGAGATATCTTTAACCATATAACCAGTTTTATGAGTAGTCTCGCAACCCCAACACATCTTGGTAAAATTACCCTCTACGAGATAAGCATCATCTTTATCAAAACTGTCTCCTTTTATTAGTTCTTTATAACTAATCATTTTACTTTTATTTTTCTTAAATTTTTGCAGATAATTATTTATAATCCTAAACTTAATACCCTAAAGATCTTAGAACATTTAAATATTATGAATAAATATTCGAATAATCATTTGCTATTATATAAAAAACCTACAATAATAGCGTCAAATTACTTCTGTTTAGGCGCTAAAAAAGATATACTCTATACCTTAATATTAAAAAAGTTGAAATTTACTCTCTAATATTACATACATTCATTGTTAATGAAAAATATAAATATCTGTCCTATTATTCAAATTATTATTAGTTATCAAATCAAATAAGGATATGCTATCATGGAGTTGGGTATTTTACAAATAGTTCAAGGATCCTTAAGCTTAATTTATATAACAATAACTTTAGTATTGAGTGGAATCTTCATTTCTAGATATTTCAGCTTAGCAAAGTCAGAATTCCTGTTTATAGGGTTAGCATTAATTGGCATGGCTTCTCCATGGTTTCCAGAAGCTTTAGGTTTTCTGATAATATTTATCACAAATGGAATAATGAGCGATCAATTTTATCTAAATTCGGTTATCATAATTTTTATCATTTTTACGTCTTATCTTCCTGTAGCAGTGATGTCTTGGCTAATAGCAATAACTAGATTATTAAATTTAAAAAAAAGGAAAGTAATTTTAATAACAGTCCTTATAATTTCAATTTTTTTTGAAATAACCTTTTACATATTCGCTTCAATTGATTTATCATTAATCGGAACATTCGTTGATCCTTTTAATTCCATGGAAAGCACATTTATAGCATTTTTTTATGTCGTGATTATGATTTTATTATTAATAACTGGATTTGTTTTTTCGTTTATATCCATGAAATCCGAAATTCCAAAAATTAAACTGAAAGGAAAATTCATTTTAATAGGTTTTATTATGTTCTTAATTGGGGGGTTTTTACCTTACTTTGTATACGATATTCTTTCATTAGTAATTACACGGGTTATTGTTTTAATTAGTTCCATACTGATGTATTTAGGATTTTTACTCCCAAATCGAATTTTAAAGCTATTTAACATTGAAGATTAAATTAAACAAAAAGAAAATTGCAAATAATTTTTTAATCCTTTCCTTTTTTTATCCAGCTTTATCTTCATTATATTGGCTTCTATAAATCATTAAATTTTCTGATGTAATAGATATTTCATTAAAAATTAGTTGATTTGATCCATAAAGAATAAATCAAGATCGAAAATTTAAATCATCTATAAGATTGACGAGGTTAGAAATTGAGCTTATCTTTAGAGGAAAAAATTGCATTACTCAAAGAAGTTGGCGAAGAAATCATCGATGAAGTAGAATTAAGAGAATTAATTAAATGGAAAACAGAACATAACCAACCAATTTATGCTTATGATGGATTTGAACCTTCTGGTAACATCCATATAGCTCAAGGATTATTAAGAGCTATTAATGTAAATAAAATAACAAAAGCCGGAATAATTTTTAAATTTTTAGTTGCAGATTGGCATGCTGCAGCAAATCATAAGTTTAAAGGGAACCTAGACGTTATCAAAAAGGTAGGTAATTTTTTTATTGAGGTTTGGAAAGTTTGTGGTATGGAATTAGACAAAGTAGAGTTTATTTACGCTTCAGATTTAGTTAAGGACCCAAAATATTGGGAATTGGTATTAAATATCGCTATTAATAGCTCTTTAAATCGAGTAATAAGATGTACTCAAATAATGGGAAGAGAAGATACGGATGCGTTAACTGCATCTCAAATATTATATCCATTGATGCAAGCTGCGGATATTTTTTATCTTCCCGCTGACATCTGTCAATTAGGATTAGACCAGCGTAAAGTCAATATGTTAGCAAGAGAGGTCGCAAGCAAATTAAATAAACCAAAACCCATCTCTCTTAGCCATCACATGCTAATGGGTTTGGGAAAACCTCCTGATACCGAATTAACTGGAGTAGATAGAGCCGTAAAACTTAAAATGTCAAAATCTGATCCAGATTCTGCGATATTTATGTTAGATTCTGCAGAGGATATAAAAAGAAAAATAAATAAAGCATATTGCCCCCCGGAAGAAACAATTGAAAATCCTGTATTAGATTATGTGAAAAGTATCATCTTTGAACTAACTGATGTGTTTAAAGTGGAACGACTAGATAAATATGGTGGTAATATAGAATATAATAGTTTTACTAAATTGGAAGAAGATTACAAAAAGGGAAAATTGAATCCTCCAGATTTGAAGCCAGCTGTGATTAAATATCTAAATCAATTTCTTAAACCGATTAGAGAGCATTTTGAAAAAAATCAAGAAGCAAAAAAGTTATTTGAATTTGTTAAGAAAGAGGATAAAAAAGATAAAGTAGCTAACAAATCGAAAAATTAAGCTAAAATTAATTTCACGAAGATTAAATAAGTTATAATTAGAAGAAAATCTAAAATGTAGATGATATAAAGAAATAATCAATTATTATGTCTCATTTTTTATTAATCGGGGATGCTCATATTCCCAGAAGAGCTAGACAAGTATCACCTCATATAATTGAAAAAATAACTCAATTAAGTTCAAAAGAATTATTTGAATATACTTTTTTTACAGGAGATTTAGTAAAAGCGCCAGAATTCCTTCAATTCCTCAATATTAGAACAAAGAATGATGTTTTTACCGTTATAGGTAATATGGATTATTATGAGAGCAATAAAGATTCTCCAATCTACCAAAAATTACAATATCCCTTTAATAATGATATTTCATTGACACTTGGTCTTACTCATGGTCATCAAATTTCTCCAAGAGGAGATCATTCACAATTAGAACAAATGGCTATAGAAAGAGAATACAATATTCTTATCTCTGGTCATACACATAAAGAAGAAATTTTTCTTACAAGTAAGGGAATTCTTTTACTTAACCCTGGAAGTGTAACAGGAGCGTGGTCTTTTGTCGCTAGTGGAATTCCATCTTTCATAACATTAGTAATGAAAAGAGAGAATCAGATGATTGAATCAACTTTATATCATTATGATATTAGATCAGAGAAATTTGATGAATCTAAATCTTTTTTTTATTATAAAAATAAGAGGATTTATTCAAGAATTTAATTTGAGATTTGGCTGAGTTTCTATAAAAGAATAAAAAAAAAATGAAAATCTTATCTGGGGGTTTTTAACTTATCCAATACAAGAATTTTTGGTAATTTCAATAATATTCCAAGATTTCTTTTTCCCTCACTGCTTTTATTGAATCGTAACTTTTTATAACCGAATTTATTCTTTTTGAGTATCATATGTAATATAGAATATTCTCCATTTGAAAAATAAAGTAAATCTTCTGGAGATGCCATGATTTCTAAATCAAAATCATCCGATCTTGCTCTATTAATGGTATAAACGCCATTATCTGCTATTACATTAACCCATAAATAAAAATCGTTTGTTATTTGAAGGCCTATATTTAATTTGACCTTAAAATTGTTAATTAATTCTGTATTTTTTGGATTCTTGCGTTTATCCATTATAATACTTTCGATCACTCCCTTAAACGTAATAAATAAATTGTCTTGTTCTACTTGTTCCATGAATATCCACCAATATAACTCATAAAATTATTTTTTCCTAATTATCTTAATTGACAGAAATAATGTGATTATAGTTAATAATTTATTTAATATCACAAAAATATAAGTATTATTACTTTATCTACCTTAGAAAAATTAATTCAAAAGTTGTATAATTTTAAAGGTGAAATTTCACAATGTGGTTTTTTTTCTCGCCAAATATAGTATATGGACCAGATTCTCTTGATTTTTTAGAAAATATTACGGGACAAAAATGTTTTATCATTACAGATAAAGTATTAGAAGATTTAGGGTATCTAAAAATATTAACTGATAAACTTGATAAAATAGGTAAATCTTATAAGGTTTTTAATAATGTACTACCAGATCCACGCGATACGGGTGTTTTCGAAGCAACAGATATATGTAAAGAATATGCTCCCGACATTATTATTGCATTGGGGGGTGGTTCAGTTATGGATACCGCTAAAACGGTATGGGTTCTTTATGAATTTCCAGATTTTAATATTGATGATATTCATGCGTTTCGAAATGATTTGTACGATATGGGTAAAAAAGCGAAATTAGTTGCAATTCCTACAACATCTGGCACTGGTGCAGAGACAACATTCGTTACAGTAATATCTCGTTTTGAAGAAAATATTTGGAAAAAATATTTTTATTTACACAGAGGGCTTATTCCAACTTATGCAATAATAGACCCAATTTTCCCAATAGGGATGCCTCCACAATTAACAGTAGATACAGCTTTCGATGCGTTAGCTCATGCTGTAGAAGGGTTAGGGACTTTATGGAGAAATGAATTTAGCAATGCTTTAGCTTTGAAAGCAATTGAATTGATCTTCAAATTTTTACCAATTGCTTATAAAGATGGGAAAAATACAGAAGCTCGCGACTACTTACATCAAGCTGCAACTATAGCAGGACTCTCTTTTGGAAATGGTCAAGTCCATATAGGTCATACTCTTGGTCATTCGTGGGGGTCTATGTTTCATGTACCCCATGGTAGAAGTGTAGGAATCGTCTTAAAATATGTTACTCAATTTATTCTGAATGATACAGAAACCGATGATGCTATAAAGATTTATGCTAAACTTGCAAAACAACTAGGTTGGGCAGGTTGGAAAGAAAATGACGAAAAAGCAGCAAAAATAGTAATAGAAAAAATTGAAGAACTTGCCAAAAAAGTTGACTTTCCCTTAAGTTTAAAAGAAACTGGTGTATCCCCCGGAGATTTTGAGAAAAATTTAGAAATGCTTGTAAATCTTTGTTACCAAGATGCAAGTTCTGTTTTAACTCCAAGACCTACAAATGGAGAACAATTCAAGAAATTATATCAATATGCCTTTGATGGAAAGGATGTTGATTTTTAACCCTCTTTTTTTTATAAATTTTTAGTTCTTTTTCTCTCCTTATTCATTTTCAGAAAGTTATTAAAAGTGTTAAACATATAAATAAGAATTTTTATAATTTGATTAACCCTTATTAATTTGTCGGTACATAAATGTCCATTTTAGAAGAGGAGCATAAATTTCTAAATTATCTTGAGAAATTAATTGGAACCGCAATACCTAAGGTAGAAGAATTACAAAGTTATACTTTTGGTTATACTGCTGAAGAGGATCATATTAATGGTTTAGGTCTCTTTTCGTGCAAATTAACGATTATTCCAGAAAAAATTAATACGTTAACAAAATTAGAAAATCTAATTTTAAGAGGTAATAAGCTGAAAGTACTTCCAGAAGAATTATGTTTTATTCCTCATCTTAAAAAGTTAGATATAAGTGAAAATAAAATAACTAGGTTACCTAAAGCCATTTATTCTCTTACTTCATTGAAAGAGTTATATTTAGAGTCAAATAAATTAACGATAATTCCCGAAACAATCAAATCATTATCTACCCTTACGTTTTTAGACTTAAGTGAAAACCTTTTAAACAAGATTCCAAATTCATTAGGTTCATTACTTAATCTTATAACTCTAGATTTAAGTAATAACTTGTTAGACGAGATACCTGATTCAATAGGAAATTTGACTAAATTAGAATTACTTTATCTTGCGAATAATAATTTAACTTCACTTCCAGAATCTATTGGCAACTTAAAAAGTTTAAAACGATTCAATTTGAGGAATAACCATTTAACCAAATTACCAGATTCTGTAGGTAGTTTAACCTCTTTAAGTTCCTTATTTTTGAAAAATAATAATTTAACCTACATTCCAGATTCAATTGGAAAATTAGAGAATCTAAGATATTTAGGATTAACTTCAAATAAATTACCTTATTTACCTACTACTATTGGTTCGTTAAAATCATTAGAAAATTTAAGTGTGAGCTCAAATTATCTTACTGAGCTCCCAGAAGAATTAACTCAGTTAAATTCATTACTAAGATTAGAAATCTCGAGTAATGAACTCAAATCATTGCCTGAGATTAAAGATTTATCTGCATTGAAAATCCTCAGATTGGATCGAAATAATCTCAGAACTTTACCAAATTCAATTGGAAACCTTCATTGTCTGGAAGTATTGAAAATTGACAGAAATGAAATAATAGAATTACCTATACCTATTGGAGACCTCCAGAAACTTAAAGAATTGGATTTGTATGATAATCAATTAACACGGTTACCTGAATCAATTGGAAATCTTGTGGCACTAGAAATTTTAGATTTAAGTAAAAATCAATTAAAGTATCTTCCTGATTCGATTGGGATGCTTAAAAATCTGCGAGAGTTAGATATATCTACAAATAAGATAAAAACACTTCCAGAATCGATAGGAAATCTGCCCCAATTGAAAAATTTAATGGTAAGCTTTAATAGATTGGTTACTGTCCCTGACTCACTCGGAGAATTACCTTCATTAGAAACATTAGATCTAGGAAAAAATTTAATTTCTACAGTACCAAATTCCATTGGAGAAATATCATCATTAAAACGATTATATCTGTATTATAATAACTTATCAGAAATACCTGAAGAAATTGGAAAATTAGATAAGCTAAAATATTTATATCTAGGAAATAATAACCTTACAAAAATCCCTGAATCTATTGGAAAATTAAAATCTTTAAAATATTTATTTTTGCGAACTAATTATCTTACATCTATTCCTGATTCTATAGAATCCCTTACTTCTCTTCAATATTTAAATATAGAACGAAATAATTTAAGAAGAGTCTCAAGTTCTTTAGATAAGTTAGAAGATAGAGAAGTTAAAATTTTAAAATAACTCCTTTCTTATAAAACCTTTTAATGGAATTTGGTTAATTTATCTTTAAAATTTATCTTTTAGGAATATTTATTATTGAGTCTTTAATATACAAGAATGAAATTTTAAAGAATAAAAATAAGTATTAGATAAACTTGCACATAATTATAATATTAATTAAATAAAAGGTCGAAATAAATGAAAGGATTTGAAGGAAAATTATTACATGTCAATTTAAGCACAAAAGAGATTCATGAAGAAAAACTCGATGAGTCAATTGCAAAAGATTTCCTTGGAGGAGCAGGGTATGCATGTAGATATTTATTTAATAAAATTCATAAAGATACTGACCCACTTTCACCAGATAATATTTTGATGATAATGACTGGGCTCTTTTGTGGATCAAACGTACCCACAAGTGGTCGATTTGAGATTTGTGCTAAATCTCCTTTAACAGGCATTTGGGGGGAGTCTAACTGCGGAGGCTATTTTGGTCCTGAATTAAGAAAAGTTGGATTTGATGGAATTATAATAAAAGGAGCCTCTGATAAACCGATATATATAGAAATTACAGATAATGGAACTACTCTTAAAGATGCTTCTGCTTTATGGGGAAAAGGAGTATTTGAAACCGCTAAGATATTAAAAGAAAAATCTGGTTCTTCTCTTACTAGAGTTGCTTGTATAGGGCAAGCGGGAGAGAATTTAGTAAAATATGCTACGATTGCATCAGAAGAAAAAGCCGCAGGGAGAACTGGAATGGGAGCTGTTATGGGTTCAAAAAAGTTGAAAGCGATCGTTGTTAAAGGCTCTAAAAAAGGCTATGATCCCGCTAATCCTGAAAAATTCAAAGAAGGAGTAAAGTTAATGACAGAAAATATAAAATCAGCATTTGCCACTATGATGTTTGGAGATTTAGGAACATCGAGTGGAGTAGATATGTATAATTCTACTGGGGAATTACCAATAAAGTATTGGAGATTGGGAACTTGGGAGGGTGCATTTAATATTTCTGGTTCTACAGCTCATGAAAAGATATTTAGTGGAAGTTATCCTTGTTATGCCTGTCCGATAGGTTGTGCCAAGAAAGCAACCATTAAGGAAGGTGAATATAAAACTGAAATTGAAATTGAGGCTGCCGAATACGAAACAGTAGCTGGATTTGGATCAATGATTCTAAACGATAATTTAGAATCGATTCAAAGAGCAAATAATATGTGTAATGACTATGGGATCGATACAATAAGTGGAAGTAGTACTATTGCGTTTGTTTACCATCTTTTTAATAATAACAAGTTAACGTCATCTCAAATCGATGGATTGAATCCTAACTGGGGTAATGTAAAACCTTGTTTAGAAATGATAAAAAAGATAGCACACCGAGAAGGAATTGGAGACATTTTAGCAGAAGGTTCAGATGCAGTGGGAAGAACCTTTGATATACCACAAGATGAAATTGCTACGGTATATGGTATGGAAATCCCTTACCACGATTTGCGTCGAATGTATGGAATGGCTGTGGGGTATGCGTTGGGTACTCCAAGAGGACCCTGTCATACATCTTGTGATGCGTATATGGTATTATTGGGATTGCCTTTTGATGAATTTGGAATTCAATTAAATACTGATTGGTATGATGATGATGAAAAGATGGCTGAGTTTTCTGCTAGAGTTCAAGATTATAGAGCACTTTACAATTCTTTAATAATGTGCATTTTCGCAAATCCCCCTACTTCTATGGTTTTACATTTGGTAAATAGCGCAACAAACTTGAATATGACCATGAATCAATTTAAACTTATGGGAGAACGAATCTATATGATTAAACGATTATTTAATCTTAAAATGGGGCTCACTCCAGAAGATGATCGATTACCAAAAATAGTGTTAACTCCTGTTGATGAAGGAGGATCAGCAGGAAAAACACCAAACTTTCAAGTATTAAAAGAGCATTATTATAATTATCGTACCTTCAATAGAAAAACAGGATATCCCGCTCAAGAAAAATTAAAATTGCTTGGATTGGATACACTCTAACTTTTTTTTTACATTTTAAGCTTTAATTAGGTCTATCTTACAAATTTAAATAGTAAAGGTGGTTAGATTAAAATATGGATATATCTAAAGCTATGGAAATCAAATTATCTAGAGAACTACCTCCCGACCCTACTTTTAAATCTAATATTCGAAGGGCTCCTAATCGTGGTTTTAATTTAACTAAACAAGAAACTGCTTTAGCATTAAAAAATGCCTTAAGATATTTACCAGAACCATTGCATGAAAAATTAGCAGAAGAATTTTTGAACGAACTCATGACAAAAGGAAGAATTTATGCCTATCGTTATCGCCCACAAGAAGATATAAAAGCCAGACCAATTGATGTATATAAAGGCATATTGGAAGCAAGGGCTATTCAACTTATGATTGATAATAATTTGGATGTTGATGTTGCCCTATATCCTTATGAGCTTGTAACTTATGGTGAATCAGGTCAAGTTTGTCAGAATTGGATGCAATATTGCTTAATTAAAAAATATTTAGAAGTTTTAAGCGAAGATCAAACTCTTATTGTAATGTCAGGGCATCCGCTTGGTTTATTTCTAAGCAAAAGGGAAGCTCCTAGGGTCATTATGACGAATGGTTTAATGGTTGGAATGTTTGATACACCCTCTGAATTCCATAGGGCCCAATCTCTTGGTGTTGCTAATTATGGTCAAATGACGGCGGGGGGTTGGATGTATATAGGTCCTCAAGGTATTGTTCATGGAACTTATATTACATTACTAAATGCTGCAAGACTTTACTTAAATCTTCCCGCTTCTGAAGGACTTAGAGGAATTGTTTATCTTAGTTCGGGATTAGGAGGGATGAGCGGTGCTCAAGCAAAAGCAATAGAAATTGCCGGTGGTATTGGAATTATCGCTGAGGTTGATTATTCCAGGATCGAAACTAGACAAAAACAAGGTTGGGTAAGCAAAATCTCAGACAATTTAGAAGAAATCTTTAGTTGGGTTGATAAATATAAGCAAGAAAAGAAGGAAATTTCGATTGCGTATCATGGAAATATCGTGAATCTTTGGAAATTTGTTGTTGATAATAATATTAAAATTGATTTAGCTTCCGATCAAACATCCTGTCACGCACCCTATGAAGGAGGATACACTCCTATTGGTCTCAATTTTGATGAAGGAAGGGAATTATTAAAAAGTAATAGAGATAGATTTAGAGAGTTGGTAGATAAATCTTTAAAACAGCAGTACCTTCTGATTAAGGATATGACAACAAGAGGAACGAAGTTTTGGGACTATGGAAATTCTTTTTTGAAAGCAATTTATGACGCAGGTGCTATTGATATAGCTATAGATAATGATCCAAAAAATGGATTCATCTTCCCCTCCTATGTTGAACATATAATGGGACCCTTGTGTTTTGATTTTGGCTATGGGCCTTTTAGGTGGGTTTGTTTATCATTAAAGCATTCTGATCTTATTAAAACTGATGAAACCGCATTATCATGTATTGATCCTAATCGTAGAGCTCAAGATCGAGATAATTGGTATTGGATTAAGAATGCTGAGAAAAATAAATTGGTAGTGGGTTCCCAAGCACGAATATTATATGCTGATATGGAAACCCGCATTAAAATTGCCTTAAAATTTAATGAATTGGTAAGAAATGGAGAGATTGGGCCAATTATGTTAGGTCGGGACCATCATGATGTTTCAGGAACAGATAGCCCATTTAGAGAGACTTCGAATATCAAAGATGGGAGCAATATTATGGCAGATATGGCTCATCATAGTTGGGCGGGTAATATTGCGAGAGGAATGACTATGTGTGTTCTATCTAACGGAGGAGGAGTTGGCACTGGAAAAGCAATTAATGGAGGATTTGGATTAGTTTTAGATGGAAGCGAGCGTATTAATAATATTATAAGAAGTGCTATTGATTGGGATGTGACTAGTGGAGTTGCGCGAAGAGCTTGGGCTTCAAATGAAAATGCGCTCTTAACAGCTTACAATTGGAATATTAAAAATTATAAGAAAGGCCAGATTACCCTACCTTTCAATGTTGAAGAGAGTCTTCTTCACAAAACTATAGAAAAAAGCTTAAAATAATAAAATTAATATTTTAAAAAGTGATTTACATGAAAGAATTTAGATATGGAATAGATTATATGTCTCCAGAAATTGCATTGAGTTTAGCTAATGGCAAAATTAAAGGAGTCATAAATGATGAGACTAGAGATGCCATACTCAAATGCTATGAATCAGTTAAAAAAATCTCTAAAGGAAATAAACCAGTATATAGTATTAACACTGGTTTTGGTTCATTATGCACAACTATTATTTCAAAAGAAGAAACGGGTAAACTACAAGAAAATTTATTAAAAAGTCATAGTGTGGGTGTAGGTAATCCAGTAGATCCCTTAATAGTAAAACTTATGTTAATTCTTAAACTCCAATCATTATGTAAAGGTTATTCAGGCGTTTCATTAGATTTAATTGAACGAATTTTATGGCATATTGAGAATAATTATCTCCCTTTAGTCCCCGAACAGGGATCAGTAGGTGCTTCGGGAGATTTAGCTCCTCTTTCTCATTTATTTCTTCCTCTAATAGGGTTAGGATTTCTTTCTAAGGGAAGAGATAATTATGTTGAATCTATTAAGATTTTAGAAAAGAATAAGATGACACCATTAACTTTACAAGCAAAAGAGGGAGTTGCGCTTATTAATGGAACTCAATTTATAGTAGCTCACGCTATTTTAGTAAGCGAAAATCTGAAGAACTGTCTTGTTAACGCTGATATCATAGCGGCATTAACTTTAGAAGGATATTTAGGTTCTCCTCAACCATTTGAAGAGAAATTAATCAATCTTAGGCCTCATAAAGGAGCAATCATGACCGCAAATCGAATAAGACGTCTTATTAAAGAATCCGAATTTATAGAATCGCATAAAGAGTGTGGTAGAGTACAAGATCCATACTCATTACGATGCATCCCTCAAGTTCATGGTGCTTCAAAAGCAGCATTAGATCATTTAAATGAGATTTTAGAATGTGAATTAAATTCTGTAACTGATAATCCTATAGTATTTGATGAATCTTTTACTCTAAGCGGAGGCAATTTCCATGGTCAACCCATGGCTTTACCTTTAGATTATGTATGTATAGCGGCTTCAGAATTAGGGAACATTTCAGATCGTCGTACTTATCTCTTACTAGAAGGTAAATGGGGACTACCTCCGTATTTAATAGAAAAATCAGGTTTAAATTCAGGATTCATGATTGCTCAATATACTTCTGCAGCATTAGTAAGCGAGAACAAAACGATGTGTTTTCCCGCAAGTGCAGATAGTATTCCAACTTCCATGGGTCAAGAAGACCACGTTAGTATGGGATCTATAAGTGCTCGTAAAGCTCTTAAAGTAATAGAAAATTTAGAAAAGATACTTGCGATAGAATTATTATGTGCGGCTCAAGCATTTGATTTCCGAAGGCCATTAAAATCAAGTGATATCCTTGAGGCATGTCATAATTGCACTCGTACAATAATTCCTCATGTCAATGAAGATGTTATTCTTTCTGAACTTATAGAGAAAGCATTAAATATTATAAAAAATAAACAACTAGTAAAAATTTTAGAGGGTTTTAATTCATTATGAATGCATTTTCTACTCCAACCCCCAAGAGAGTGGAAGTTAAAAGTACCGTAATAAAACCGAAGAAACTTGAGCCAGATATTATAATTGTTAATGCTAATCAAGTTATTACTATGGAGTCCAATTATGGAGTCCCCCGTATAGGTGAAAATATGTCGAAACTTGGAATCCTTTTTGACGCTGCTGTCGCTATTCAAGATGATAAGATTGTATTCATTGGTAAATACAGCGATATCCACACGAAATGTTCTATAAATGAAACTACTAGGATAATTGACGCCTCTAATCAAATTGTAATGCCAGGTTTTATCGATCCTCATACTCATATCATTTTTGATGGTACAAGAGAAGATGAGCTTGAGATGAAATTAAGTGGGAAAACCTATTTGGAAATATTAGAATCGGGTGGGGGTATTTTGAAAACCGTAAGAGCGACCAGAAATGCTTCTATAGATAAATTAGTGCAAAACGGTAAAAAAATCTTAGATACGATGCTAGAATATGGAACCACAACTATTGAGACCAAATCTGGGTATGGGCTTGATGTTGAAAATGAATTGAAGTTATTAAGAGTGGCAAAAAGACTAGATAAGGAACATCTTATTGACATAATTCCAACGTTTATGGGTGCCCATGCTATACCACCGGAATATGAAGGTAGACCCGATGATTATGTGGATTTGATTATTAATGATATGATTCCTAAAATTACAGAAGAACATTTAGCCGAATTTTGTGATGTATTCTGTGAAAAGGGAATTTTTTCAATTAAACAAACAAGAAGAATTTTGGATGCAGCAATCACTTTTGGTTTAAAACCACAAATACATATTGATGAAATTGAAGATACAAATGGTGCATTATTAGCTGCAGAGTTAAAAGCAGTTCAAACAGGTCATCTGTTAAAGTCAAATGATAAAGGACTTAAGGCAATGGCCTTAGAAAAAGTGATAGCTACACTTTTACCTGCTACACCTTTTTGTTTAATGATGAAAAATTATGCCCCTGCAAGAAAAATGATTAATTATAACGTTCCTATAGCGTTAGCAACCGATCTCAATCCCAACGCTTGGACTGAATCCATGCAGATGATATTTACTTTAGCCTGTTATACCATGAAACTAAGTCCTGCCGAAGTATTGACTGCTGGGACAATAAACGCCGCCTGCGCAGTCAATCGACAACACTATGTTGGTAGTATAGAGATTGGGAAACAAGCAGATATTGTCATTTTGGATATACCAAATTTTAAGTTCCTACCCTATAGATTTGGTGTTAATCTAGTATCAAAAGTGATAAAAAAAGGAGCAATTGTCGTAGATTATGAGTAGATTTCCTAAAAATCAAAAAAACTCTCTAATAAGTGTTTAGGCTCTAACTTCTCGGGTTTCTCAAGTTGTAAATAATATTCTATTGAATTTAATACAGCACCTAAAGGTAAGACGCCTATAAGTTCTGTACCCACAATATTTACTCCATATCTCGCAGCTTCGACTCTCACTAATTCTAATTGGCGATAAAGAGGTGTTTTTCTATAATTTATATTACTAATACCAACTTGAACATAATTTCTTCCTTCTAATATTGTACCCATAGCTTTAACGTTTACTAATCCTCCAGAACGTAAATGAATTGCTTTTGCAACCTTTTTAGCAATTTTGATATCCTTAGTACCTAAATTCACATTAAAACTGATAAGTGGTTCTCTCGCTCCTGTGATCATAGCACCAGCAGTAGGATGAAATTCAGATGGACCATAATCTGGGTTATGTTTCGGATTTGTTCTAATAGTTTGCTTTAATCCTTCATATTCTCCAACTCTGATATTGTCAATATTTTTTCTTTCAGACATCGTTGCAGACTCTTCATATAAATATACTGGGATACCCTGTTTAGCCATTTCTTCAGCAAATTGTTTTGACAACTCAATACACTCCTCAATTGATACATTTTGGGCAGGAACGAAAGGTACAACGTCTATAGCTCCAATTCTTGGATGTTGTCCTTTATGTTCATTCATATTTATCAACGATATTGCCTTTTTCGCAGCAGCAATATTTGCTTTAAGAACTGCTTCTGGTGTTCCAACAAATGTAACCACAGCACGGTTATAATTAGAATCATATTGTACATCCACAATTCTAGTTTCAGGAGTATTTTTAATTTCTTGAACAATCTCCTCTACTTTTTTACCATCCACTCCTTCACTATAATTAGGTACCGATTCCACTATTTTTCTATTTTTGATTTGCATAATAGTATCCTCAATTGTAACAAATTTTTGATTTATCTTAATATTTCCTATTCATCTTTTTATAAGGAATATTTCTTCTTTTTGTAGGTTTTATTTGTAAAGATATAAACTTTATCTTCTCCGTTCCCTTTAATCCTTCCTTGAATCCCTAATTGTATTATAATATTATCTTTTTTCGTTCCACGTGGTGTTCTTTTTACTATATTCCCATTATATAGAATATCTGCGGCACTTTGATGAAGATATGTATCAGTAGATTTTCCCATGATAATAATGTCATCATTTTTACTTATATATCCATTATTTAGCAGAATAGTTGCATAATTATTGTCAGAATCTATTACTTTTCCAACTCTAATATATCTGTAATGTGATAAATTTGTTGGTGATTTATGTTGGTGATCGCTTTCTGTCATTCGTTTAAAGTAAAAGCCTGGTGTAAATCCTCTATTATAAACCTTCTTTAATTCCGTTACCCACTTCCCTACCTTCTTTTCATTAAAATTACCTAAATAATGTGCTTCTATGGCTTCTCTATATACCTTTGATACGATTTCAGTATAATGAGGATGGCGCATTCTACCCTCAATCTTAAAAGCATCTATGTTGGCATTAATGAATTCAGGAATGAATGCAATAGTGCAAAGATCTCTTGAATTCATAAATCTTACTCCATCATAGATATATTCAATTCCAGATTCTTCCCTGACCCACCATCTTCGACGACAAGGTTGAATACAACTTCCTCTATTAGCTGATCTCGCTTCATCCCCACATATATCTTGTGAAAAATAACATCTTCCGCTGATTGAAGTACACATTGCCCCATGTATAAAGATTTCAATCTCAGTAGTAATTAAATTTCGTTTGATTTCTTTAATTTTTTCTAATGATAATTCTCTTGCTAGTATTATCCTTTTTGAGCCTAAGTCTTCATAAAATCTAGCTGAAACTGAGTTAGATACATTACATTGAGTAGAAATGTGAAATGGAATCCCAAGTGTCTTTGCAATTTGAATTGCTGCCATATCATGAACTATTACAGCATCGATCCCAGCATCTAGTGCTTCTTCCATTATTTCTCGTAAATAATTTATTTCATTGTCATATACTAAGATATTAGTTGCTAAGTATGCTTTCAAATTCTGAGAGTGGCAATAATCTGTAACTTTACTCAAATCTTTTAAAGCAATATTTTCTGAGCGCACTCTCATATTATAATCTTCAATTCCAAAATAAATTGAATCCGCATAAGGAGATGCTGCTTTTATCGATTTAAGATTCCTTGCAGGGGCTAATAATTCAACTTTTTTCATATAGACTAATTCTTCTTATAAGTTTTCTAATATTATAATATAAAAGAATCATGATATTATTTAAAAAAATTGAAAAAATTTAAGATAAAATAATTATTTTGTTTTACAATTTATGAATGAAGTCAAACCCAGTAAAATTTCCAATTGGTTAAAAAGAAGAAAACGGCTAATTATTGGGATCTGTACAATTTTATTACTTATTTTTATGGCATTTTTTGTGAATTTCGTGCAATTTATTCAAAATTTGATTACTATTGGTTTTTTTGGATTATTTATTTTTGCATTAACCTATACTAGTGCATTTTTACTAAGAGCCTATAAATTAAAATTAATCTTTAAAGGACTTAATATAAACATCAAATATTTAACCTCCTATTTCTCAACGGGAGCGTCATTTGTTATAAATGATTTGACTCCAGGCAAGTTGGGAGACTTAGCTAAGATTTTTATAATAAAAGATGAAGAAAATATCAAACTTAGCGAATCTGTGGCAGCTGTTGCGATTGAGAGAGTATTAGATTTATTACTCCTTTTTATTATAAGTTCCTTTGCCTTATTATACCTATATTTTAGTAATTTTGGTGAATCTTCTTCAGGACAAGTTTTAGGTCAAAATATTCAATTTTATTTGTCTATTGGCGCAATATTTATTATTGGGATATTGGTTATCTTTTTCTTTCTTCTATATAAAACAGAATTCATAATTAACATATTAAAGAAAATTTCACCTAAACTCGCTCATTATATGGGACGATTCATTATAAATTTCAAACTAGGTATGAAAAAATTTAAGGATCATAAACGAGAATTAATATACATTATCTTGCTAGGTTTTCCTACTTGGATAATTGATGCTTCTATTGTTATCATCTTTTTTTATATGCTTGGATATCATTTGAATATATTTTTATTAATACTCGCAATTCTCCTAACATTCTTTAGTAAAACATTTCCATTAACTCCTGGGGGCTGGGGTATTTCTGAAAATGTCGGGGCCGCTTTTATTTACTTCTTTTATTCTCTAACAATTACATACCCTGCAATTTTATCAATATTTATTTTAGATCACTTATTTAGGAGTGCATATCTTTTATTTTTTGGAGGGTATTCCATTTTTCATTACAATTTCAGTCTGAAAAAGATTGAACCAATTAATAATTAACCCAATTTCGGAAAAATTTAGAAATAATAATAAGCTAAATAGAGATGGATTATAGAGATTACATAGATGGACAAACTGGAGATTTCTTTTGGTTTAAGAGTAAAAAAGAGTTAATTCATATTTTACTAAAAAAGAGCAAAGGAAAGAAACTTAAAATTTTAAATATTGGTGCTGGAACTGGTGCTGATCTTGAAATAATAAACAAATTTGGCGAAACTTACATAATCGATATCAATAAAAAAGCATTGGATTTAATACCACCAAATTTTTATTTTGAAAAAAAGGTATGCGATGCAACAGCTTTACCTTATGGAAATGATTATTTTGACATAATCTGTTCATTTGATGTCTTTGAGCATATAAAGGATGACAAAAAAGCAGTTTTGGAAGCATATAGGGTGTTAAAGAAAGGTGGATTCCTTTTTTTCACAGTTCCGGCTTTTAATTTTCTATTCAGTTCACATGATAAAGCTTTACATCATTATCGTAGATATAATCCCAAATCATTGTATAATTTATTAAATAAGTTTGAATATGGATATTTTAGCTATTGGAATTCGATATTATTTATTCCTATTGCTCTATTAAGAATATTAAAAAAAAGGTCAGGCTCAAAAACAGACTATTTTCGTCTTCCTTCCATATTAGAGAAGATCTTTTTAAATCTCTTAAGCATTGAAAATAGATTAATTAAGAAAGGTTATCGCCTTCCATTCGGACTCTCATTGGTTGGTTTCTTTAGAAAGTGAATTACCTTTTCTTCTAATTATTTTTCTTTCTCGAATTAGCCGAAATTTAAGAAAAAGAATATACAAAATCATGGATTTTTCTTTTTTAATTGAAATGTAAGATTTAGGGCCTTCAACCCAGGAAACAGGAATCTCTTTTATCCGATAATTCTTTATTTGGGCTCTAATTAACATTTCAGAATCCCAAAATGCTCTTCTTCGCAAATCCCATCCCATATCTTTCACTAAATCTTGAATAATTTCATACCTAAATAATTTAAAACCGCATTCATGGTCTCTAATTCGAGAACTAAAATACATATTTAAAAATGTGTTAAAAAGTTTTGATACAATGAACCTATAGGGTGTTCTTTTAAGTTTTGCTCCTTTCTGATATCGACTTCCTATGACAATATCATACCCTCTTTTTATTTCTTTAATCAATTGAGGGATCGAATTCATATTAGTTGAAAGATCAGCATCCATAAAAAAAATTAGATCCCCTTTAACACCCTGTGTAACAAACATTTTTGCTAAATTTTCTCTAACAGAAGGGCCATTACATTTCAAGTGAATAACATTATTAATTTTAATAGAATCCAAAATTTCACTAGTTCCATCAGTGCTTCCATCATTAACAACATAAATTTTATAATTTTCTGTTAATAAGTTAGAGAATTTTGGAACCATGTATCGGAGATTAGGTTCAATAAATTTTTCTTCATTATAAACTGGAATAAAAATCTTAATCATAATACCATAATCCAAAATTTAAGGAGAAATTCAAGGTTAATATAGATTAATAAAATTTATAATTTAATTAAATTTTAGATTTATTAAATTTCCTAATGAAATTAAAGATATAGCGTCAGAAGGAATCTAATTAAACTAATCAATTGTTTGATAACGATGCAAAATACTTCTAAAGAATCAAAATCAAACCTTATTCATTTTCTATTTTCTCACAAAACATTAATTTTAATATTAACTGGAGTTCTCCTTAGAATTCTTATGTTAATTTTTTATTATGTAATGCAAATTATACAACCCGGCAGGAGTTGGGGGGATGTTGAAATTAATTACAACCAATTTGATATATATCCTCCTCTTACACAGGTATTTTTATTTGTTTTTAAATTCCTATCATTTGGATCCGTAGAAATTTTTGCTTTTTGGGCTTTTTTCTTTGACCTATTAATAATGTTTGTTTTTTATTACGTCTTAAAGAGCTATACTATTCCCAAAATGATGTATGCTTATGGTTTATTTTTTATTAATCCATTTCTTTTTTTAAATAATGTATTTAGTTTATCTAATTGTGGTTATCATATTACAGATTCATTCTTTTTCTTGCTTTTCTTTATTGCATTGTACTATTTTCCTAAAACTGAAAAAATTCATAAATATTTATTTTATATTTTCTTGTCGCTCTCAATCTGTGCTAAATTATATACTCTACCCGCCGTTGCACTTTTCTTCTTAAAATTAGTCTATGATAAAGATTGGAATGAACTTAAGATCTTTCTAATTACAACAATTATAATTATGTTTATTTTCATAGTAGCTCCAATTTTTTACTTAGAAGGATACATTGGATTCTTTACATTCTGGAATCTAAGAGGTGAGGGTTATTTTCCCTTGTACGTTAGACTTATCCCTGCAGCTATTTTAACAATATTATATTTTATTTTCAGATTTAAAAGAGCAGATAAATTTGAGATTATTTTTGCCTCTATTTTTATTATGGCACTATTTATCTTTTTCAGTAACCCGTATATAAGATATTTTCAACCATTCATCTTTTTTGGGATCTTAAAACCCAAAGAGTTTTTCGAGATCAATCTAAACTTAAGAATAAAAAAATTGAAGGTGAAAATAGATAACAATCTTCTTGTCTTTTTGCTTTCAATAATTTGTGTGTTTATTGCTTTTCTATTAATTATATTTGTCTTAGACCCTACTTATTTCTAATAATCTTTATACTTTTTTTAAAGTAAAGAAGAAATAACTAAACTCTTTCTGTTAATTGAATACTAGTAGGGATTATTACCGCTTTTGGAGCTTTTCCATAAACCTCCTCTAACTCGTCAATTAAAACCTTCCAATCTTTAACTAGTTTTACAGATTTTGGAAAGTAATGATTTAAATCTGCTTTACTTATATTAGGAGAATAAAAGTATGTAGCTCTCTTTTTTATAAATGCTTTCCATACAATTTGATCTCCATAATTGCTATATAATTTAGCACCAGTTTCACCTGAAAGACTATGATATCCTTTTCCCTCATAGGAAGAAGACATTAGCACTGCTGTTCCATTTCCATCTAATAAATTATTTGGTGCTGTCATTAGAAAATTAATACTTTTCACAGCTTGGTTTAGTTCAGAATCTTCAGGGTATGAATTAAAAAAGCAAATTTGATTATTCAAGGTTACATTTGTGTGATATGCTTTTTTTACGAATTCCATAGTTACGCGATGAGCATTTCTATAATGACCCGCAAAAATTTTGGTGGTTTCACCAATTTCATTCATTACAGCATTGATAGAAAAATCTAAACCTACTTTATCTGCAATATCTTCAATATCTTGGCGTATTTCAGTCATTCTGCCAATACCTGCTCCTATACCTCTCATACCTGCAGAGTGGTTCGCCTCTAATGTGCGAATTCCGCACACTCCCGGTAATACTATCTTAGCCCCACCACCAAATCCTGCTAAAGGATGAGGAATTACTCCACCAATAGCTATTTTAAGGTCTGCTTGATAATATGTTTTATTTACTTCTATAGGGGTGCCGATCTTTGATTCACCTAAATTAATTAGATTCTCATAAGGATGATGATTCTCAATATTATACTTATTTGCGATTTTTTCTCCCAATTTTAAAATACAATCATGCTTATTCATTGGTCGGTGAGCACCTATTGCTAATAGAATTGTTATATTATCATCTGGAATGTTTGCAGGTTGTAG
>Ga0180437_10002680_pt1 | contig 27793 bp, 25 predicted proteins | sample SS_ome_4_FD_132410 | JGI IMG/M metagenome (GOLD analysis project Ga0180437, IMG submission 132410) | Hypersaline lake sediment archaeal communities from the Salton Sea, California, USA - SS_3_D_1 metaG | ecosystem: Environmental > Aquatic > Non-marine Saline and Alkaline > Hypersaline >...
TCAGCCAAAGGGCCGATCCCCTTATTTTCGCCATGGGAGAGGCCATAGAGTTCAACAAGGCCATCGGGAAGCAGCGCATCGAAAGAAGAATCAAGACGCTGTCCGCTTACTTTAAGCAAGAACTCCAGAAGATACCGAAAGTCCGGCTGCATACATCCACCGATCCTTACCTGAGCGGAGGTCTGACGGCTTTGTCCATCGAAGGCGTCAAAGCCGAGACCATCGTCGATTATGTGCGGGAAAAGTATAACATCGTCATCCGAACCATCGGGCGGGAGAGAGACAATACCCGGGGCGTACGGGTATCCACCAACATCTACGTTTCGACCAAGCACGTGGATATGCTCCTGGAGGGCGTCGGTTACCTGGCGCGGAGAAAAGCGTAACGGAATACAGGAAACCGTTCAGAGAATACTTCAATTCGAGGAGGACACTCTATGCGATCGTGTAGACGGTGCAAGTGCCACAACGAACGATGGTACGGCACGATGTGTATGGCTTTGATATGGCTATGCCTTTGTCTGACTCCACTAAAGGCCCAAAAACGGGTAACATCGACTTCCCCCGAACTCAGGTTGCAATGGTACCATCAGCATGTGGACATGAAGGATCGCTCGCTGTTCAAAAACGTGCCTTGGCAATTCCTCGGGCCGACGAACATAAGCGGCAGGATGACCGACGTAGCCGTTGTCGCACCCAAGGGAAAACATTACACGATCTACGTGGCAGGAGCATCGGGGGGTGTCTGGAAAACGACCAACGAGGGCACCACATGGGAGCCGATCTTCGAACACGCGGCCTCCACGTCCATCGGTGATGTGACCATCGCACCGACCGACGCGGACATCGTCTGGATCGGAGGAGGTGAATCGAACATCTTCCGAAGCTCCATGGCGGGATCGGGCGTGTACAAATCCATGGATGCCGGAAAGACCTGGCACCACATGGGCCTGGCGGGCACGCATACGATTCCCAGAATCATCATCCATCCGGAGAATCCTGATATCGTCTACGTGGCGGCATCGGGGCATGAGTGGACGGATAACGAAGAACGGGGTGTATACAAGACGACGGATGGGGGCATGACATGGGAAAAGGTGCTGATCATCGACGAGAAGACCGGGGCCATCGATTTGGTGATGCACCCCACGGACAGCCAGACCCTGTACGCATCCACGTGGCAGCGCATCCGTAAAAAATGGAACGATCCCCGCAACGAGCTCGATTATACGGGGAACGGGATCTACAAAACCACCGACGGCGGACAGACATGGGCACCCATCAACAACGGGCTTCCGGAGCCGCGATACCGCGGCCGTATCGGTATCGACCTGTGTCTGTCCAAGCCGAATGTCCTGTACGCGTTCCTGGACAATTACGAGATCGCCCGGGAATCCGATGACGAAGAAGAGGATGCCTACGGCCGCCCCAAGGGCGGCGTGATCCGCGGCGCCACCGTCTTCCGATCCGACGACGGGGGCCAGAACTGGCGGCGGGTCAGCGCGTACGATGAATACATGGAAGGCCTCTCGGGCACGTACGGATGGGTTTTCGGTCAAATCCGTGTGGATCCCAACGATGAGAACACAATCTACGTGATGGGTGTTCGCCTCCATGTTTCCCAGGATGGCGGACAATCCTTCCGGCCTCTGGAAGGCATGCATGTGGATCATCACGGGATGTGGATCGATCCGGACAATTCCGATTACATCGTCGATGCCAACGACGGCGGCGTGGCCATCTCCTATGACGGCGGCGAAAACTGGCGGACGTTTTACGACAACGTACCCCTGGTCCAGTTTTTTAACGTCATGGTTGATATGGACGAGCCGTTCCATGTGTACGGCTCGATTCAGGATCATGGCAGCTACAGCGGTATAGTAGACCTCAGCCACGGACGAAACCAAATCCCAGCCGTGGAGTGGAAGCGTGCGCCCGGCGGTGAGGGCTCCAGCCACGCCATCGATCCTACAGACCCCAACATCGTCTATTCCGCCGGGTTTTACGGCAGGATCACTAGGACAGACCTCACCACCGGAGAACGACTAAGCATCCTGCCCGAGATCACTGAGGATGAGCCAAAACTGCGCGGCCAGTGGGTGGCACCGTTCATCATCTCCCCCCACAATCCGCGAATTATCTACCACGGGATGCAGTATTTATACCGGTCGATGGATCGGGGAGACTCGTGGGAGCGGATCAGCCCGGATTTGACGTATAACGACCCGAAGAAATTGGGGGATATCCCGTATCAGACCATATTCTCCATCTCCGAATCGCCCCTGAAGTTCGGACTCATCTACGTGGGCACAGACGACGGTAAAGTCCACGTTACCCGGGATGGCGGGGGAAAATGGAAAGAGATCATGAAAGGACTGCCCCATCAGAAGTGGGTCTCCGAAATCGTGGCCTCTGCCTATGATGAAGGCACGGTATACATGTCCCAGAACGGCAAGAGGGACGATGACTTTGCCCCTTACCTGTGGAAATCGACGAACACCGGCAAAACCTGGGTAGATATCACGGGCAACATTCCCAGCGGTCCCATCAACGTTATCCGCGAAGACCCGAAAAATCCCCGCATCCTGTATGTGGGCACGGATCTGGGGGTGTACATCTCTGTGGATAGTGGCAGCCAGTGGCATGTGCTGGCCAACAACCTGCCGAGCACGTTCGTCCACGATCTAGTCGTCCATCCGCGCGACGACATCCTGGTGGCTGCCACACACGGCCGGGGTATGTGGGCCATGGACGTACGCCCCATCCAAAAACTGTCGGACGATGTTCTCGCCAAGGATGCCCATCTGTTCGAGACCGAGCCGGCTAAGCTCCCCCGAAAACAATGGCGACAGTGGATCGACGGTCAGGAAGCCTACATCCATTATTACCTGAAAAACGCCCTTGAGACCACCCTCATCGTGCAGGACGAGGACGGCAACGTCGTGAACGATATCGAAGGCACAGGCGATGCAGGGATGAACGTGGCCGTCTGGGATTTGACCACGAAAGCCAGCACGGAAGAGGAGCCCGAGTACGTCGAGCCGGGCCTGTACAGCGTGACTCTTCAGGCCGGTACTTCGGAGATGGAAGTTAAAATGAAAGTAAGGAAAGCGGATTTATAAACCGGTAAGAAATCCAAGAAATCTATCGAAGATGCCATCTTTCCCGAAGGATGGCATCTTTATTTAGGGGAGGGATGTCTATCCTGAATAGTCCAGCAGGGCCGAATAGGTATCCCGTTTGCTCTGGTACAAAGCGACTTCTTCCTGCTTGGATCGTTTCTGTGCGCCGGCTAAATAGACGTCGATCTTCTCCAGCAGCATACGAATCGCGGCCGTCTTTTTGGTGGGCTCCAGGTCGGGATTCTCAATGATTTTCTCCAGGGCATAGATACGAAACCGATCCATACCCCAGTATTTGCGAGAGAGTTGATCCTCGTGTCCGCCGTACTTCGTGATAAGGGGTTCTTCCAAATACAGCACCGGTAGGAAGGCACAGATACGCAGCCACATGTCATAATCTTCGCAGGCGGGCAGGATTGGATCAAAAAGTCCGAACCGGTCGAACACATCACGGTGGATGATGACCGATGAGGGTGAGATGATGCACAGTGGAAGGCAGTGCTCGAAGATGTGACCGCCGAACTTCTGGTGTAACTTCTTGGGATTGACGCGTCGGCCTCGGCGTATCCATATTTCATTCGTGTAGCAGATGCGGTGTTCGGGATTCTCCTTCAGGGCCGACACCTGTTTTTCCAGTTTGGCGGGATGCCACTCATCATCCACATCCAGGAACGTCACCCAGGCTCCCGATGTCTCTTGAATCCCCAGATTTCGAGCCGTACTGATTCCCTGATTTTCCTTCCAGATATACCGGACCTTGGAAGCGTATGGACGGACGACATTTTCCGTACCGTCAGAAGAGCCATCGTCGATAATCACGATCTCATCGGCCGGATGGGATTGTGCTAAAACGGATCGGACGGCCCGTTTAACCAAATCGCAACGATTAAACGTGGTGATGATGACGGAGATTGTAAAATCACTGGTCATCATGCCTCGTCCAGAATGAACAGGCAACGGCCTCTGCCATACTCGGAAGAACCATGCCGATGTGACTCGATCTTCATTCGAAGTAGGCTGCTTTGTGTATACTGAGTAGAGTATAATCTAGAAGAATTAAAATGCCCTGAAAAATATCATCGGGCATCAACGTGTCCTGGAATAGATTTACGCCGGGACAGATGAAGCATCAGTTCCAACCCACTGATACACACCAGGATCGCGACCAATCCCCAAAGAAAGAGTCGACCATGAACAGGAATGAGTAGACGGCCACGGATCAGAAGAAATCCCAGGATGAAGCCTCCACACAGATTGATGGAAACGGCACCCCCCAGTCCCAAACCAACGAGCCCCCCTTCCTTTCGATGGCATTCCATCACCAGGGCGATGCCGATTCCAAACAGCACGCCACCCAGAATGCGGGCGTAAAATGCCTGTTCTACGAAGGGCACCCCCAACAGGCGGACGATCCCGGGCGTGTACAGGATGAGCAACAATCCTAGGACGACATTGATAACCGCGTCCACCAAGAGTATCATAGAACGTTTCATACTGTCCCCATTGTTGAGAAAATCCACGGGTGTGTTATAGATGAGCTCGCAAGTCCGGCAATCTGTTCCCTACTGCCACTACATACAGCATAAAAAGTGTGAAGCTCACGATGCTGCCCGGTTTCGTTGGAACCCGTCCGTTTATTCACGATACCGGACATGATTCGTGCAAGTGGTTATATGACGGAATGACCGATCCTACTCCTAGGGCATCGCGTGCCAGATGGCCCGAGCTACCTTCCAGGAACCATCGAACTGGCGCCTCAGTATGCGAAACAGACGCGTTCTCTCTTGTGTCTCCTCACCGCCCGAGACGGGACGCGACGCACCGTGGAACATGCCCCATTCGTACGCCCAGTCCCCCACAACACAAACCTCTTCGAATGTATGGATATATTGGGTGATTTCAATCCGGGCCATTTCCTCCTGGTACGCCTCGAGATTGGCCCGGACAGCCTCCTTGCCCTTCACGGGCTCCTGGCCCGGCTGGAGCAACACGATATCGTCCGTCATCAGGGATACCAGCGTTTCTATGTCGTATTCTTTGGAAGCTGCCATGTCCTTCTGGTGGAGCTTTTCGATCTCTGCCAGCGCCTGTTCGCGGGAGGCATCATCCCCGCTACGACACATGCAAAACAAACCCACAGCAAGACTCATCATAAGTATATAGATAAGGGAGACATTCATTATTCTTCCTCCTTGTCATAAGTGACACTCCTATGACGGTATGGATACACCCTCGGCACATTCCTGCGGCTCCACGATGCACTCGTCAACGGCAGATCAATCTCAGAAACTCCACGCGCGTCGACGATCTCCTCTCAAAACTCCCCAGCATCGTCGATGTCTGCATGACAGTATTCTGTTTTTCCACGCCTCGCATCATCGTACAGAGATGCTGGGCATCGATGACCACACCGACTCCGCTGGGATTCAGCACGTTTTGGATGGCATCGGCAATCTGTCGGGTCAACCGTTCCTGAACCTGAAGCCGCCTCGCGTACATATCGGCAATCCTGGCCAGCTTGGACACACCGATAATCCTGTCGTTGGGGATATACCCGATATGGCATTTGCCGAAGAAGGGCAGCATATGATGCTCGCACAGAGAATAAATCTCGATGTCTTTCAGGATGATCATATCCCGGGTTTCTGTCTTGAAGATGGCATTATTCACAATCTCGTCCAGACGCTTGGAGTAACCCTGCGTGAGGAAACGGAACGCTCTCTCCGCCCGCTCAGGGGTTCGGCGTAATCCTTCCCTGCCGGGATCTTCCCCGATGCTTTCGATAAGTTTCAAGTACATATCTTTCAAAACGTTCCCCACTTAAATCATGGTGGATCGAATACATACGGACGCAGTCTTGGGAGATCAAACGATTCTGTTCGATGAACGGTTTTTACTCGATGAAAATGTCCAGTCGCTTCATCATTTCCGATTCCTTCTTCGAATCCGTCACACCGAATATACCCTTATCGGTCAGGACAACGCCGACGAGCCCCTTATAGGGAATCTCCCTAAAGAGCACGGGATGGCCCTTATGTTTCTTCCCTTTCCATTTTCCCCCCAGCTTCCGCCATATGGACTCCACGGAGTCGTCGGGTCCGGAAATGATCGTAAAGTATTGGTAGTCCGCATCGGATGCGTCTTGATAACCGGCATACACACAATCGGTCAGTTCGCCGAGACCCAAGTAGCCCCGCTTCACGAATCCTTCGGATTCAGGAATTCTTCCGTCCTCTGGAAGATCATTCAGCTCATCGGGATATGTGTCCGCCCCGGGTAATGCCTTGTCCAAGGCTGCCAGGAGTGCCCCTCCGTTGGCCTCGTCGATTTCGCCTTCATACGCATTCACCTTCACATAAAAACCATCCTTGAGAAGGAGGCATTGATACGGAGGCGAAACGACGCCTTCCACACCCACGGCCAGTGCCGGATTCTGCCGTGGCCGCTCAGCCTTATAGACACCGAAAGCGTTCAATCTTGTACCCATGTCATAAATGTCCACCGTAACGACGAGATCACCCCGGGAGATGTCGCAGGATTGTAGAACTTGAAAATCATAACCTAAAAACAACTCCGCGGCCCCGTTGATGTACTCCCAAAGATTCTCCGGGCCGAACGTACGGACCTCGCTCACGGCTTTCCAGCCTTCGACCTTGGGAAAATCGCTGGCGCCCAGGGACGCTGCCAGCGCGACGAGTAAAACAAGAACGATTGTTTTTTTCATGGTAACACCTCATTCTACGGGTTTTTTATATGAGTCATCATGACATTATCCATCGCTTCATGATAGATGGATTCCTCCTTTATAAATAATGAATCCTTAAAAAAAGGTACAAAATTTATGCATATTTGCAAGCGGGAACTTTAAAAAAAATCGAAAGGCGGATTTTTACCGTTGTCGCATGAAAATTGAGACACAATCAGGGTATGATTCTGGAATCAGCGATTGAGCTACCGGCATCGATGAAGTCTACCGTTCAAAACAGCTTTCGATTTCCTTAGATGGACGTTTGGTGCACGTGGAGCTGGAGGCCGGTAGAACATAACCATGAATCATTTAAAATGGAATCGTTATGGGAACCATGCTGATTACTTCTTATGCGGGACCAGTTCCACAACCGTCGCGCCCCATCCGCCCATGTCCGGCGGCGCATCGTGAAAACGCATCACATCGGGGTTGGAGGTTAGGGCATGGATGACCTCGTACTTGAGCCGGCTTCGTCCCTTCCCATGAATCACGCGCAACCGATTCAAACGGAGTGTCCTGGCGTTCTGTATGAAGGCTTCTATCATCTCGGGTACCTGTTCCGGAAAAAAACCATGAAGGTCGAGGGTGTCGGTCACAACGATATGGGACGGTATCCCCTCCATAGATGGTTCTCGCCGAACGTCCTCCTTCTTCTTCATTCCGGAGACTCCTGAATCCAATGGTCGATCCAGTCCAATACCGTCTCCCACCAGAGTCGTGCATTCTGCGGCTTCGTGATAAAATGTCCCTCGTCAGGAAAATACAGGAGCCGGGATGGAACACCCAACCTCTGGAGAGCCGTGAACATCTGGAGTCCCTGGCCCACGGGTACCCGGAAATCTTTCTCTCCGTGAATGACGAGTGTCGGTGTCTTCACACTCTTCACATACCGAACAGGCGACCATCTCTCGTAGTTCTTCATGTTGGCGTAGGGCGTGCCCTCGAATTCCCATTCCGGGAACCAGAGCTCCTCGGTCGCTCCATAAAACGAAACCGGATCAAAGATGCCGGCATGAGAAACGAAGCATTTAAACCGATCGGTGTGTCCGGCCATCCAGTTGACCATGAAACCGCCGTACGAACCTCCGGCCACTGCGATGTTTTCTGCTTGGACACATTCAAATTTCTTAAGCGCATAGTCCAAGCCCGCCGTCAGATCTCGATACGGGGTATTCCCCCAATTTTTGGACACGGCATTACAAAATTCCTGGCCGTATCCTTTCGAACCCCGAAAATTAATCATGATGACAATGTATCCTCTGGCTGCGAACATCTGGGCATTCCAGCGGTAATGAAATTCATCTCGCCATGCTCCCTGAGGTCCACCGTGGATGAGCAAGATCGCCGGATAGGTTTTGGCTGGATCGAAGAATGGCGGTTTCAACAGAAGCCCGTGGACGATCCTGCCATCGAATGAGGGAAACCAGAAGTCCTCCAGGGTGTTCATTTCCAGGGCACTCAAGACATTTTGATTCACGAACGTAATCTGGAACGTCTCTTCGCCCTTGTCATTACAGCAAAATATTTCCTCGGGCAGGTTGATGTAGGATCGCTTAAAATAGATAATGTCATCGTCGGGTACAGTACACAGCGACCGGTTGCATCCATCCAGGGTGACCACTTTGATCTTGCCGTTCTTGATCTCCACAGAAAAAATCACCACACTTTTCTGATCGCCGGCACTGTAGTAGATTTTATCCGATGAAGGAGCCCATACGATCTCCTCTACGTCGAGGTCGAATTCGCTCGTTAAATTGAGCGCGGTACGTGTCTTTCGATTGTAAAGCATCAAGTCGTATTGGTCGGACTCAAAGCCGGGTTTTCGCGTAGCACGGTAGGCAATATACTTACCGTCGGGTGAATACACGGGCTGGTTATCGTTGGCCGGATTGGGAGTAATCCTTCGGATCGTTCCACCGCTGGTCGGAACGATAAATATATCGTTGTTGGTGGACAGGGCGATATCGGCGTCTGTATTGCGGACGAAGGCGATTTCGCGGCCGTCGGGCGAGAAGGCAAAATCGCGATGACTTCCGAGAGCGATGGGAGGGGTGTCAAAATCTCCGGGTGTCAGGTCCCAGGGCTTTCCGCCGGTTGAAGGCATCACAAAAAGATGACTCCTGCGGTCATCCAGCCATCGATTCCAGTGCCGATAGAATAAACGGTCTATGGTGCGGGCTTTTATCGGCATGGCCATCGATTGCCGGTTCACGTACGCGCTGGAATCCAGACTGGACAATTCCGGGTACACATTCGTCGTGAAGGCAAAGTATCGCCCGTCAGGCGACCATATGAAGTCATCCATGCCCGTGGGTATACTGGAGATCTGCTGGGCTTCTCCTCCATCCATGGGGATGGCATAGATTTGTTGAGAACCACCACGGTCGGATAGAAAAGCCAGGAGCGTGCCATCCGGGCTCCACGAAGGACTCCCATCGTAAGCAGGATGTGTGGTGATTTGACGCGCTGTACCGCCCATACTGCTGACCAAATAGATATCTGAGGAGCTCGCATTGGTCTCCATATCGTACCGGATCGAGGTATAAGCAATCCATTGACCATCGGGAGAAAGAGTAAAAGTGCCGATTCGCTGTACGGCCCATAGATCTTCTACGGTGATGGCCCTTTTCTGGGGAAAAACACGTTGCGCTATACTCAGGAGAACAAGAAGAACGAGGATAATCTGTCTCATGCGTCGCCTCGTCTCTTATGTTTTGATGAATCTCTGGATACCGGCTCGATGATAGAAATAGATCCTATCAATCCGACGCCCTCGATGTCAATGACATGGAATGCTGCATCCATGAATGATATAAAGACTCGATTCCTCGATGCTGGAAACGAGGATTCTCTTACCGCCAATGCCCCTTTACCCAAACCCAGCCCCGGGGTCTTTTTTCCCAATGTCCGGCGACCCAGGACTTGCCGGGACGGGGCTTCTCCCACCGCCCCGATACCCACACATACCTGCCTCGGCTCCACTTCCAATGACCGCTAATCCAAACGGCATTGGACCAAGGCTTTGCCGGCCGGACCTCTGTCCGAGGGGGCGGTGGTTGTTTAACTACGATAGTCGGACCACAGCCGATGAAGAGAGCGCTAACAAACAATGCCAGAAAAAGAATCGCAATGAGATGTCTTCGTTCTCGCATGACAATTCCTCCCTGTATTCGTGAACGATACTTCCCGTTTCGAGGCGATGGAGATATCCTCGAACAAGGGCTCAACATAGTAGTTAAACGCCCCTTTCATTTGTTTTATTGTTTACGGCTTCCCCCTATTCATCCGTCGGCGCACACCAGAGGCGCCCATTGCTGGAGGAATCCGAGTACCTTCTCAGGATCGTGCCCTTTCTCAACACCTTCTTGCGTGGGCTTCTCGAGACTGCCCGTTTCCTGAGTCGTCAGTTGATTGCCCTGGTTATCTAGAACGACGAGTACCGGGAATCCGTGCTGGTAGGGATTGCCGTACTGTTCGTTCAGGTCCAGGTATTTGTCGCGCTTTCCCACGTCGATCATAACCAGTATATATTTTTGCTGAAGAAAATCATGGATCGTCTTATTCTCATTGAAAAGACGGTGCAAGCGATGACACCAAATGCACCAGTTCCCGCCGAACATCAACAGGACATGTTTCCCCTCGTCCGCCGCCTTCTCCACGGCGAGCCGAATATCCTGTTTTGCATCGGCCGTTTCATCGTATATGTCGGAGTTCTCCGTTGTAATCGATGCTTTATTATCTTGCTGACAGGACAGGAAAATTGAAAAAACCAAGCAAACAACGATGTACACTGGTACGAAACGCTGAAGAATCATTTTTTTACCTCTTTTTATTGCGAGTCTGCGATTGCCTTCCATTGCGAACGGTTGATTCGTGACCTCCTATTCGCTTTATCGTGCGCACGTCTGCGCCCTTCCTCCGTCGATGCTGATGGTCGTTCCGGTTATCCAACCCGACCGATCGGTGGCCAAGAACACGATCAGCTCGGCTACTTCCTCGGGCTCGCCGATCCTACCCAGAGGATGTGTAGATGTGCTGTGCTGAACAAAGGCCGCATAGGCCTTCTCATCCATGCCTCCCCGTCTGTGGAGGTTTGTTCGGACGACGCCCGGATTAACGGCATTCACTCGAATGCCTTTCTCAGCCAGCTCCAAAGCAGCGCAGCGAGTAAGCTGATCGATGCCTGCTTTGCTGACGCAGTAAGCCAGCACACCGGGAAACGCCCTGATCCCCGTTACACTGGAGACGTTGACGATGGCCCCTTTCGATTTTTCCAGATGGGGAACGGCAAGCTGCATCAGGAGAAAGACGGATCGGAGGTTGATGTTCATCATCGTGTCCCAGGCATCCAGAGACGTGCTCTCCACCGTGCCAGAACCGATGATCCCGGCCGCATTGACCAGAACGTCCAACTCTCCGAAATGATCGATTGTCCGCTTCACACACGTTCTGGCTTCGTCTTCTTGGGATAAATCGGCGGGCAGGATCACCGTGTCAGAGGTGCTTCCGATAAACCCGGCCGTCTCCTCCAGCACCGTTCGATTCCGACCCGTTAGGGCCACGCCGAATCCCTCCTGGGCCAGCCGAATGGCCGTCGCCCTTCCGATACCGCTGGACGCCCCGGTCACCAACGCGGATTTCTTCTTGTTATCATTATGGCTCATCATCGTTACCTCGATTAGAAATCCCACGGCTTGCAGAGAATTCCCCGCACTTTCAGATCAAAGAATCGACTCACGTTGGCCGGTCGGATGACGGCCGCTGTGTCGGCTCCGGTGCCCGTTCCTCCCACGGAGATCACGTCTTGATCCGTACGGATCAGTCCCGCATCGGCAGCCATCATACAGAGTTCTACAGTTACCTTTAAACCCTGACCCAGTATGCGTAATGTGTTGGCTACGATCTCGTCGAGGGCATACGTTTCGAACTTGAACCGGAGAGCCCGGCTGATACCGGCCAGGGCATGCTGACAGGTTAGGATTTCTCCCCCCAGCGCTTTGATGCGGTCGCGGTTCTCGGGGATTAGCTCCTGCTCGTTTTCCCGGCGGAAACCCGTGCAGTGGGTAATGACGATGACATTGTGATGCTTCAACAGCTCGACGGCCTTGATGCCCGTTCGGCCCGAGGCGCTGGCCACGAGTATGGTTTTGATATCCAGCATATCCGCCCATTCTTGGACGAGTTTTAATGTATCATCGGTATTCTCAGGTCCTGGTTTCTCGAAATATTCTGTCTGGTACTTCATTCTATTCCTTCCATGTTATCTTGAATTCGGTTTTAGAGGTCCCATAAAATTCTGAGTCACATAAATAGCATCGAATCCGTTGTACTTGCCCGATGCAACACCGATTCCTATACGATCGAAGTCTCCGTTCAGGATGTTTTCACGATGACCGGGCGACCGCATCCACTTGTCCACCATGCTCTCGCTGAATTCCCGATAAGACTGATAGCCGATAACCTCGTCGGTTTCGTGAGAAATATACACGACTTGTCCGTTTCGGTAGGTCTTATAGTACGGCACATCGGCGATCTTGAGGTAATAATCCACACCGATATTCTCACCGACCACTGTGTTGGCTCGAGCCACACCCGCCAACTGAATTCGGTCGACCAGTTGACGCCGCGCTGGAACGGGAGAGACATGCGAAAAAAAATCGTGACGCACCATGTCCTCACTATGGCCTCTAGCAGCATTCTTCAGTTTTACATAATATCGGCATGCATCGAGACGGTATCGCTCACGCACCCGGTTGGTGACATCGACCAGTGCTTTTTCCAGGAGTTTACGGTCCAAACGCCGCGGATTTAAGCTCTGGTCTACGGATGCTGGATTCCTATATTCAGATTTTGTGCGGGATACATGGTTCTGTGAAACCGGAGGAATCACAGAAGCAAGGGGAATACACAGGACGAGGGGAAGTACTCTGTCCCACATCCGCCTATGTCTCTTGTATGCACAATTCTCCATAATCTTCCGTTTATTGATTTTGATAAAAGGATAACCTCTCAGTCGGTCATCCGAGCGATGATGGTCATGTTCTGGGAATTGAAAGGATCCTTTCCTTCCGCCGTATACATGAAGTCGATTCGATCCTTGTAGTTCTGGACGATCCGCCAGCGTACCATCTTCAATGTGGAATTAAGGAGGCGATTAGTCTCGGAGAACGGCTCTCCCAGAATCGCAAACGTCGTGGGAAGCCATTTCCCCGGAAAACGCGTTTTTAATTTCGGCTCGGTTCGGAACGCTTGAACGGCATGGACGAACAGGTCGATTACTGCCTTCTGGCCATCGGACGATTCCAGAGTCAGGCCGGATGGTTCCAAAGCTTTCAGAATGGCCTGTTTATGGGGCACGATGAGTGCCGTCGTGTAGGGCTTTTGATCGTTGTATAGCATGATCTGCCTAATATACGGACAATGTCCCATTAGGCTTTCCTCGATCCCTTCGGGACTGAATTTCTCTCCATCGTCGGAAATAAGCAGACTCTTATAACGGCCCAGCACGACAAGGTAACCATCCTCATCGATGGCACCCAGATCGCCCGTACGAAGCCAGCCATCCCGCAGCGTTTTGGATGTTTCCCGGGGATCTCTCCAGTACCCTTTCATCACGTTTTCGCCCTTGACGACGATCTCCCCCGTCTGCCCCCCGATGAGCGCATTCCCGTTCTCATCGCAGATTTTAATATTCAGGCCGGATACGACCGGACCCGAGGTGCCCATCTTCAAATAACCGGGATGATTGGCAGAGATGACAGGTGCCGCCTCGGTGAGACCGTAGCCTTGATATACGGGGATGCCGATGGCTGCAAAGAACCGCTGGTATTCAATATCTAGAAGTGCGCCCCCGCCCACGAAAAAAGCCAGTCGACCCCCGAATTGATCCCGAATCTTCGAGAAGAGAATCGTATCGAAGAGGGAATGGAGGGGTTTGAGCAACCGCCATCCTTGCCATCGGCCGTTGCGAAAACCGTCCCCGTGATAGGCATAGGCCACTTTCAGGCCGAAACGGAAAAGTTTCTCGACTTTGGATCCCAGGGCCGAGATACTCCGCTCGATATTCCTCTTAAAACTGTCGGACAATGCGGGTACACTCAGAAGAAAATGGGGCTTGATTTCCTTGATATTCTTGCCGATGTTTCGAGTCGTTTCGATGAGCGTGCTCCCTATCTCGATAGAGGCCATACTCGCACCGCCCGACATCAAGGTATATATACCGCACGTATGGGCAAAGGAGTGATCCCACGGAAGGATGAGCAAGGAAATATAGTATTCAGGAACGTCGAAGAATACCCTGGCCTGCTGGACGTTGGCCGTATAGTTGCGGTGGGTTAAAACGATCCCCTTTGCATCGGCCGTGGTTCCGGACGTATAACAAATCGTGGCTGCATCGTCCCCTTTCACCGATTGCCATCTCTGCTCGAAACGGTCGGGATATTTTTTCAGCGTCGCCTTCCCGGCGGTACGGAGGTCCTTCATACCGACCAGGTCTGGATCTTTTTCGTCAAAAGGATCAAGAACGACGATTTTCTCCAGTTCTGCAAGATCATTTTTAATTTGCAGGATTTTACTGAGTTGTCTCCTGGAAACAACGGCAAAGCGAGCACCCGAATGACTGATCCTGAATCGGAGTTCAGAGGGTTCCTGAAGTTTCACGGATAATGGTACGCAGATTCCACCAGCGAACAGAATCCCGAGTTCCGAGAGTACCCAGTCATTCCTGCCTTCAGATAGGAGAATGGCACGGTCGCCCTTCTCCAGACCCATATCCATCAGCCCTAAGGCCGTATCGGCCACGATCTCGAAAGACATACGGTACGATAACGATCGGTACTCTCCGTCGATCTTTTTCCACAGCATGGGATTATCAGGGTATTGGTCAACGCTCAGACGAAAGAGGTCGATGAGGGTTACGGCCATAAAAAATACTCTTACATAAACAGATGTTGGATAATTTTTGAAAAAATACGAAAAAAGCGATGGTTATGCAAGCAGATTTTAATGCGAGGATGCGAAGGGAAAACGGCCGTCCTCCAATATACTGTACGTTCAGCCGTGTTACCTCCTAAAATTCAGAGGATGCGAACTCACTCTCTTCTTCGTAGTCTTCCATGTTCGGCCGATTGTCTTCGTCGGAAACAGAAAAACCTAGGGCTTCTTCCGTGGAATAGGGTTTTGCCTGACTGCACTTCACACAATGACGCGTCTCAGGAAGAATCTCCAAGCGCTCCCGGGGTATCAAAGCGCCACAGATTTCACACGTCTCTTCGCTCTTCATGGTGCCATCCCTCCGCACGTATCTTTCCATCCACGATTCTGTTGAAATTTACGATGCATGGTCGAATTTTGTTCCAGTAAAAATGAATGGATTATATAACCTCATCGATCCATATTGTAATACAGATTATAAAAATAAATTGCAATTACCGTACCGTCATTTCGATGTTTCGCATGGCCGAATCCGATGACCGAATAACAGTCGATGGGATTGGATTAAATCAAACCACCCTGCGGTAGAGAATGATTTCCGGAGAAGCACATCTTTTGAAACGAAATAATAATAACAAATACTTACATCGATATTCCATGGGGAAGCGTCCTACAAAAAAATTTGGCACAACAATTGCGATAGACATCAACAGAAATCGTAATGTTCTTTTCCGTGGGCAATGAAGGTTGATTGTTATTGATCGGACGAAACAAGGGGCGGAAAAAAGAGCCGATACGAAAAGAGGCTCAACCACGGGGAAGACGATAAAAAGAATTTAGAAAATCATTTCCTCTATCATCTCTACTCCTCCGAAGGTCGCTGGATCGGGTGCTTCAGCGGCCTTTTATATTTAAACGACGGACTGTTACCAGCTTCCAAAGTGAATCCTCCCTCCAGTTTCTTCTTGACAACCGCCGGGGGAATATTTAACTTGTGATAGGATTGGTTGAAAACTGGGTATTTCCATGGTTATCACGCTGCTTACAGACTTTGGATTAACCGATCCCTATGTGGGATCGATGAAAGGCGTTATTCTGTCCGTTCATCCGGACATCCACATCGTAGACATTACCCACGGTATAACACCCCAAAATGTGGACGAGGCAGCCTTTGTCCTGAAGAACGCATACGCCTATTTTCCAGAAAATACAGTACATGTGGTGGTCGTAGACCCGGGCGTGGGGACCCAGCGGGCCGTTCTCGCCGTTCAGACGGATCGATACCTGTTCCTGGCACCCGATAATGGCGTACTCAAATACATTTTTCACGAGGAGCCGGAGTGCCGAGTCTTTCGGGTGACGAATGCATCGTATTTCTCGGAGCATGTCAGTCGTACTTTTCACGGGAGAGACGTCTTTGCTCCTGTCGCGGCCCACGTAGCCCGGGGACTGGCTCCAGAAAAACTGGGAGAGCCCTTCCACGATTACATAAAGGGAACCGTAAAAAAACCGATCCAGGAAACGGATGAAATCTCTGGAGAAATCCTATACATCGATCAATTCGGAAACGCTGTTTCAAACATCGACGAATCACTGCTCACAGGCAGAGAGATCAAAGAGATTCGCATCAAAGGGCATACATTCCATGCACTCTGCAAAACGTATCACGATGTTTCCACTGGCCAGCCCCTGACCCTCATTGGGAGTAGCGGAACAGTGGAAATTTCCGTGAACAGAGGCCATGCGGATGAACAGTTGAATCTACAGACGGGTGACCGGGTGACCGTCACGTTCATATAAATCGGAGCCCCTGATGGATAAGGAATCTTTCCCACGTTTCACATACGGTAACGCAGACCACGACGATGCCGGTTGGACGGTTATCCCACAGAAGAAGCAGAACATCAAACTCCATGTTCTCCTTTTTGTACTGACGATATGCACGACGTATATGGTCGCACTGGGGGACGGTCCGTTGGGAGCCCTGTGGTACTCCCTGGGCATCATCACGATTCTTCTGACTCATGAGATGGGCCACTATGTTATGGCCAAAAGACACGGCATTCCCACGACGCTTCCCTACTTCATCCCCATACCGTTGCCTCCTTTCGGAACGATGGGGGCCATCATCAAGATGGAAGGCCGGATTCCCGACCGTCGTGCCCTGTTCGACGTGGGAGTGGCAGGCCCCCTGGCCGGTATGGTGATGATCGTCCCTGCCATCCTCATCGGCCTGAAACTTTCACCCGTCGTCGAATTGAACGCCCTGGGAAACGATACCATCACTCTGGGGGATTCCCTCCTTTTTTCCCTCCTGGCACGTATCTCCATCGGCTCTCTTCCGCCGGGTCAGGACGTGGTCCTTCACCCTCTTGCCTTCGCCGGATGGGTCGGTCTCTTGGTCACGGCCTTGAACCTACTGCCCGTGGGACAACTCGACGGCGGCCACATCATGTACGCTCTGTTCTGGAAGCGGAGTAAAATTCTCTCCACGATTTTTTACGCCATTTTCCTCTTCATCTGTCTGTTTTATTATGTGGGATGGTTTCTCTTCGTCATCGTGCTCGCCTTTGTCCGTCGACATCCGCCCACGATAAACGACGGCCTTCCTCTGGATACGAAACGAAAAATACTGGGCATATTTGCCCTGATTGTCTTCATACTGGCCTTCACGCCCGTCCCATTCGGATTTGGGGAAGGCTTGATTCCCATGCTGATAAAACAATTCCGGCCATGAAATCGGTAAAAAAAATCACGGGAATGGGGGAAGTCCTCTGGGACCTTTATCCCGGCGAGAAACATCTGGGAGGGGCACCGGCCAATGTAGCCATCCACGCCCACCGCTTGGGAGTCCATGGATTTATTGCCAGCGCCGTGGGACAAGACAGCCTGGGGGATGCGATCATCGGAGCCTTAAAAAAACAGGGGCTCTCGACGTTTGCCATCCAACGGTGTCGAACGCATCCTACAGGCACTGTGCGTGTTAGGCTGGATGAGAACGGCGTACCCCATTTTCGATGTTCCCGGGATACGGCCTTCGATCACATCCATTGGAACGGGGAGCTGGAAAAACTGGCCCACGAAACCGACGCTGTCGTCGTAGGAACCCTGGCCCAGCGGAATCCGACATCTCGCAGAACGATTCAACGGTTCCTCGCCGAAACCATCGGCATAGTCGTGTTCGACGTCAACTTTCGCGAGTGGAACGAGACAACCGGACAAGCGGTTCTGGAAATCCTGATCCATACAGATATACTCAAATTGAATGAAAGCGAGTTGCACCAGATGAAAAGCGCCTTCCGAAAAAGTAAATTGAGACTCGTGCCTTTTCTCGACTGGCTCATAGAAAACCACCATTTAAAACTCATCGCACTTTCCCTCGGGGCCAGGGGATGCCTCCTGTCCGACGGCTCGGCTCATGTGCTCTCACCCGGTATTATCGTCGAACCCGTGGATACAACGGGCTGTGGCGACGGCTTCGTCGCGGGAGTCATCGTAAAATACCTGGAACATGCTTCCCTGGAAGATACGGCGGAATTCGCTAATTATTTGGGGGCTTTCCTGTCCACACGAAAAGGGGCGGCACCCGTGTATACCCTCCATGATGTTGAGGAATTTCGAAAGACACATTCTGAAAGGACGGATATACAATTATAATACAGAGTCAAAATGAGGTTACTCTTGAGTCATACCGAAAAGAGAAATGAAATGTTATGGACAATGGGACAATCTATAACTGTATGAATTCCTGATGCGGGCCGATCTTCATCCGGCATTTTCCCTTGTTTTGTTGTGTGCGGGTTGCTATATTCTACGGAATTTTTCATGAACTCTTTAATGAAATATCTGCCATGGGAGAGAACTCTTTAGTACTGGGAGCGTTCAAATAGGAAGACGATGAAAGTTGGTGTGTTTCAGTTCGCCCCGGAATTCGGGGAGAAGGAGAAAAATCTTAAGAGGATAGAGGATGCCACGCTTCAGACGGACGCGGACGTGGTCGTGCTGCCCGAGCTCTGCTGCACGGGATACCAATTCGTCTCCCAGGAGGAAGTGGAATCGCTTTGCGAGCCCATTCCCCAAGGCAGCACCGTGCAACGATTCATCGATATCGCCCGAAGAAGAAACCTCCACATCGTAGCAGGGTTGGGTGAGAAGGCTGGCGGCGTCTTTTACAATTCGGCCGTGCTGGTGGGTCCCCGAGGATTCATCGGGAAATACAGAAAGGTCCACCTCTTCTGGGATGAACACGACTGGTTCCAGCCGGGAGACATGGGTTATCGGGTGTGGGACATCGGACCGGCCAAGATCGGCCTGATGATCTGTTACGACTGGATCTATCCCGAGGCGGCCCGCTCGCTGGCTCTCCAGGGAGCCGATATCATCTGCATGTCGACGAATCTGGTCCTCCCTTATTGCCAGGACGCTATGATCACACGATCCATCGAGAACCGTGTCTTCACCGTCACGGCCAACCGCATCGGCAGTGAAGAAAGAGGCGGTAAAAATAAGCTAACCTTCACCGGGGGCAGCCAGATCGTCGATCCCCAGGGGGTGATCCTTTTCCGATTGGGTAAACAGGTTGAATCCATCCAGGAGGTCGAGATCGACCCGAACCGGGCTCGCGACAAACAGATCACACCGAGGAATCATCTTTGGAAAGATTTCAGACCGGATCAATATTTTAAGGAATCACTGGAGGATATCACGACGAGATGACCGGACGGTCTGGGGATCGGAGAAAGGCCTATTACGGTCTGCTAGCAGCAGATATAAAATAGAATAAACAAGTGAGATACCGTAAAGGTGGATTAGGAATCCGACGGTTTATAAATGGATGAGAATTTCATCGTGGACTCATCCATTGATTCATGTTGACAAGAATAATATAGAGGTTCGTCATGGCCCAATTATGGACCGGGCCGCTGGAAAAAGTCGACAATTTTCGTTGGCGTATTCCAAAGTCCTATCAGAGAGGTATGCATGTGCCGGGACTGATCTATGCCGACGAGGCCATGCTGAAGCTCGTCCGGCAGGATCAGGCGCCCCAGCAGGTGGCCAACGTGGCGCACCTGCCCGGCCTGCTGCGTTATTCCATGGCCATGCCCGACATCCACTGGGGATACGGTTTTCCCATAGGGGGTGTGGCCGGTGTCGATGCTCAAGAAGGGGTGATCTCTCCCGGAGGCGTGGGCTACGACATCAACTGCGGTGTTAGGCTGGTGCGTACGAATCTGACACGAACCGATATTCAGGATCGTGTGCAACAGCTCGTCGACAGGCTCTTCCAGAACATTCCCTGCGGTGTCGGATCGACAGGAAAACTGAAGCTGTCTCATAAAGAGGAGCGTGCCGTTCTCCGTGACGGCTCGTCCTGGGCAATAAAGCAGGGTTACGGCTGGAACGAAGACGTGGAGCACACCGAGCAGAATGGCTGCCTTATGGGAGCCGAGCCCGACGCCCTTTCATCCCGGGCCCTGGAGCGGGGCAGACCACAACTGGGCACGCTGGGCTCGGGCAACCACTTTCTTGAAATACAGGAAGTGGACGCCGTCTACGACGAAGAGACCGCACGAGTCTTCGGCCTGGAAAAAGGGCAGATCACAGTCATGATTCATACGGGCTCTCGTGGCCTTGGCTACCAGGTGTGCGACGATAACCTCGACCGCATGGTCCGGGCCATGACCCGGTACAAGATATCCGTCCCCGACAAACAGCTGGCCTGCGCCCCCGTCACCTCATCCGAGGGGAGGCAGTACTTTGCCGGCATGGCTGCCGCAGCCAACTATGCGTGGACCAACCGCCAGATCATCCTCCACTGGGTCCGGGAGACATTCGAGCAAATCCTACGGCAGCCGGCCGAAAAACTGGGGATGCACATGGTGTACGACGTGGCCCACAACATCGCCAAATTCGAAGATCATATCGTGGAGGGAAAACAGAGGAAAGTGGTCGTTCACCGCAAGGGTGCCACCCGTGCCTTTGCGCCCGGGCATCCCGATATTCCCGAGAAATACCGGCCCGTCGGACAGCCCGTCTTGATCCCCGGTGATATGGGCACGGCATCGTATGTCCTGGTGGGAACCCAGATGGCTATGGATGAAAGCTTCGGGTCCACCTGCCACGGTGCAGGCAGGGTGATGAGCCGTCACGCGGCCATCAAAAAACTCAAGGGCCGGTCGATTCAGAGGGAGATGGAGAGTCAGGGTATCCTCGTCCGGAGCCGGGGACGGAATACCCTGTATGAAGAAGCCTCGGAGGCCTACAAAGACATCGACCGTGTCGTGGATATCGTCCACGGTGCAGGGCTCTCTAAGAAGGTCGTCAGGATGAGGCCACTGGGCGTGGTGAAAGGATAATAAAGGGATTCACGAATGGGTATTCGGACGGATTAGGTCGCGTTACAACGATGTTTTTTTCTTCGAGGTCTACGATGACGAATCCTGAAACGCCTATTTCGTTATAGTGGACCGATTCATACGATAATATCAGAAATTTATCAATAAACCTCAGGACGTGGGAGTCCCCATGCAGTTCATGACCAAATCAAGAAGACGCATCACCATCAACATCACCTCCCTCATCGACGTGCTCTTCCTGCTGCTGATCTTCTTCATCGTTTCATCCACATTCCTGGAACAGCCGGGCATGAAACTCGACCTGCCCAAAACCACCCGTAAGGAAGCCCTCCGCATCGAGGGATACACACTGTTTATCATGTCCGATGAATCGATGTACATCAACGAAGAGCCCGTGACCATGGAGCAGTTACCCGATGAACTGAAGGCCATCGCTCCCGAGCTGGAGGAACGGGGATTGATCCTGAAGGCTGACGAAAACGTCCGGTACGGTCTCGTCGTGGAAGTTATGGATATCGCGAAGGGCAGCGGTATTCAGAAGCTCGTCGTAGCCACCCGGATGAAAGATGAGGAATCGCCATAAATTGGCCAGGGATTGAGGAGAGGGCCGACGGGAATAGCGTATATGCCAAACCGACGATCCTCGATACATGAATCTTACATGTCATGATTTAATCATCAACGATTCAACCAAGCAGATAGTACGACGATGCAGGTTTTGAACACGGTTAAAGCCATGCAGGCCGAAGCCGGGAGGATACGGCAGGAGGGCCGAACCATCAGTTTCGTGCCGACCATGGGATATCTCCACGAAGGCCATTTGAGTCTGATTCGGATTGCCCGAGAGCATGCCGATGTAGTAGTCGTATCCATTTTTGTGAATCCCACACAGTTCGAACCCAGCGAGGACCTGGATGCGTATCCACGGGATTTACCAAGAGACGAACGCCTGGCCGAAGGAGCGGGGGGCGATATCATTTTTTATCCGCCCGTTGAGGAGATGTATCCGGCGGGCTACCTAACTTATGTCCATGTGAACGAGATTACAGAGACCCTCTGCGGCGCCTCGCGGCCCGTCCATTTTCAGGGGGTAACGACGATCTGCGCCAAGCTTTTCCATATCGTGAAACCCCATATCGCCGTGTTCGGTCAGAAAGATGCCCAGCAGGCCGTGGTCATCCAGCGCATGGTCAAGGATTTGGATTTTGACATGGAAATCGTCGTGGCCCCCATCGTCCGGGAAAAGGACGGTCTGGCCATGAGCTCCAGGAACACCTACCTGTCACCCCAGGAGCGACAGGATGCCCTATCCCTGAACCAGTCGCTCCGATTGGCCGAATCTCTCATCCATCAACAAGGGGAGCGTCGTTCCGAGGTCATCGTCCAAGCCATGCGGGACCATATCGAAAAAAGAGACAGTACCCGCATCGACTACATCAGCATCGTCCATCCCGAGACGCTAAAACCTCTAGAAAAAATCGAGGATCGCGCCCTCATCGCTCTGGCCGTGGTCGTGGGCAACACGAGGCTCATCGATAATGTGATTATAGAAATAGCGTAAAGACGGTGGAGACGGCTGATGTTTACCGATAGAGACCGATAACAGTATCATCCGAAAACGAGCGAATCGTCTTCCCAACCTTCCATACAGAAACATTCATAGGCATCGTGATTATCGTCTCAAGGCTGCCTTGGAAAAAATATAGTCCGGAATATCCACGTCAAACTGAATGGAATCGACGATAAACTCCGTACCCTCTCCCGTCTTCAGCATATCCTTGAAGATAAGCCGCTTAGGATACCATCGCTCGTCCATCCAGGTTACATCCTTCATCTCGAGTCGTTTGAGGAGTTTCCCGCTCTTGGCCAGGAGTTCCTGTTTCAAGGGCACCTTCCGCTCCTGGTCAACCCATATCTTACGGAAATGATAGGCGACGTCCTTCGTCCTGGCCGTCAATTCCAGCAGCCAGCATTCACGATCCTCCACATCCTCCGTACCCGTGACGACGGCATCGTACTGATTCGTCAGTTTCGGGTCTTCCATCATATCTTCGTAAGACAGATCCGAGCCCATCACGGACTGCCGGAGCATGTGGCCTGAAATCTGAATCGTCCGGTCGGTCGAGGGCGAGTACATCCACAGGTTATCCTCCAGTTTCAGCATCTTGGTTCCCTTCTCGCGAGCCGGCGCCAGGTATTCGGTGAACGATTTTTCCGTGCCCTGGACCCACGACTGGGACTCAATGGTTCGGCTGCCCCGCCGCCCGTGGATGACCATCTTGGACGTTACAATGCGATTTCTGGACGAGAGGTTATGATCGATGTCGTTTAAAACGTCATTCCCGTCAGGATATTGACCCAACGCGATTCCATAAAAACATAACACAGCGCATATGACTATTCTATTTTTCATAACGGATACTCCTTGTTTGGATAGCATACGAGGCGCGTTGTTGACGACTCCACCTCCGATATTTCGGTAGCACTACACTTCCAGCTCCTTGAACAGTTGTGCCGTCTTTCGCCTGTAAATGCCGATACCCGAGAGTCCCGTACCCAACACCGTCGAAACAAGACCTGGAAAAAGCCCGAGGTAATACGCTTCCGGCGTGATACGCGCACGAAACGTATTCGGGAGCATCATCGTTGCGTTCTTGAAAAAAGAGCCTGCATTGATACCGTACGTCTGGAGTAGATACGATATCCCGAGTCCGACAGCCGTTCCCAGCAGTGCACCAAAAATCCCGATGAGCAGCGACTCGGCAATCATCAAACGATACACGTGACCCTTAAACTCGCCGATGGCCAATCGGAGGCCAATTTCTCCGTAACGCCTTAAACCACCGATAAGCCCGGCATTCCACAGGACGATGGACATGACCAGAACAAAAACCGTCACCACGATCCCCGACACCGAATCGATATAGTCTATCATACTCGCCAAATCGTTTTGTTCCGGCAGCCGCAGCATAACGGGGGCAAACTCGTCCTGAGTATCGGCATACTTGGCGTTAAAGGAAGCTTGGACACGCTTGGCTTTCTGATCTTGATACATGTCACTTTTAAGATAGCCCAGGATCTCTCCCGTTGCATCCTGCATATCCAAGGCCATCTGGGCATCGGAAATATCGATAATCATCGCTCCCCGATCCATGGCGTTCACGCCAAATACCACCGTCCCGGTAACCGTAAAATTCTGTATCGCCAAGCTCCCGTACATCGTCGAACTCAGGAGTGTGGCTGTTTCTCCGGGATTCACCCCCAGTTTCTGTGCAAAACTATCACCGATGAGAATCTCACCCGGTATTTGAGGCATATGTCCCCGAACGATGGCTTTCTGAATATTCAGTCTGTCGATTTCTTTCGTCTCCTTCGACAGAAGATCCACGGCCAAGCCGACAGCCGGCCCTTGTGCCTTGGTCTCACCGGCATCATCGGGAACATCCAAGAGACCACCAAAACGGATTCGTGTGACCCATTCCATGTCGGGATAATCGCGCCTTAATTCTTCCACCAGGCCATCGACATCCACCAACGCCAGGTCGTTGGGAATTTGATCGACGTTCTCGGCATAGGCCCTGCTCATGACCTTTACGTGTCCGGTCAAGAACTTGGCATTAAAATCCACCATATCCCCCATGATTCCCTTGACCCAGCAATTAAGCAGGACAGTGAGCATGACGCCCAGTATCACGACCAAAGCAGGAAACAAGCTTCGGTGCTTATCCCGAATGAGTCCTTTCATTAGAAATTTGATCATCGTCCATTCCCTATGGTTTGGTTGATCTATTGTATTTTTCCCCGTATCGCATCCGTCGGTTTCATCTTTGAGATACGTCTCGCCGGTAGATAACTGACAATTGTCGCACAAAGAAACACAAACAGAACCGTACTCAAGACAAGACCCACACTGTATTTGGGGAAAATCTTTTCGGCGATAGAAAGTCCGTAATCATCCACGGCCTCCGGCATCTTAAAGCCATGCACAGCCTGGATGGAAAGTAGAGGAATACCGTAGATCGCGGCCAGGATGGCGGCCAAAATAGCATGCATCGCTCCTTCTATCGTAAACAGACGGATCACCTGTCCCCGTGTCATACCCAAGGCGATATCCGTCCCGATCTCTTTCTGGCGTCGGAACACGGACAAGACTTGCGTATCGAATATAGCCAGCAGGGCTAGCAAGAGTAGAATGATGTAGAGCACCGAACCGCCTACGGTCTTCCTCTGGATAATTTCATCGAGATCCGCCAATAAGAAAGCGCGATCTTTAACGATCCATCCCGGCACATCGTCTGTGATAAAACCCTCTTTGTTCGTCACCACGATGGTCGCCTGTTCGGGCATCTGGAGCATGGATCGCAGGCGCTCCAGTGGAATCCATACCTGTCCGTTGTCCACGGCAGGCACAGTCGTCTTGAAAATACCCACGATTTTTACATCAGCTGCATCGAACGTCCCGTTGGCATCGCGCCACCTGACCGTGACATAGTCTCCGATCTTCAGCTTCGTGCTGGATGCCATTCGTGTCCCGATGATAGCCGCGATTTCCTCATCCTCCTGATTTAAAAGGGAGGAGGGAAGCTGTATGACCTCCTGCCCGGGATCGATGCCTTTCAGGAGTGCACTCTGGATTCTGCCTTCGGGATAGATGGTTGCCTGGGCGATGAGAATCGGTGTGTACAAGCCCTCATCGATCCGGGTTTGCAGCGCCTGGGGGAGCGTTCCGTGGCTGTCGGTAATCGAGAACGGATCGTACGGGTCGTATGCCTCATGCCAGTACTGTCCACCTCCGATGTCCCAATCGATCATATCACGCCGGGCCTGATGGTTCCAGCCTTCCAGGATTCCTTTATGCCAGATAATCACGACGAAAGATAAAGATAGAACGAAGACGTTCAACCACGTCCGCAATCCGGCCCCGATGAGATTCCGATATGCAAGTTTTAAAGCAATCATGACACCCCCTGATATTAATAGTTTATCTTTCCCCGAATGGCATCGGTGGGCTTCATCCCCGTGATTCTTCTCGTAGGAGCGAAGCTCACGATGGTGACAGCCGTCATGATGAACAACGTGGTGCCCACGATCAAGCCGATACTGTACGCGGGAAAAATCTTGTCTGCAATAGCAACACCAAAGTTATCCGCTGCCTGCGGAAGAGCAAGCCCTTTCATGGCACCCAGAGTCAACAAGGGTACGCCGTACAGGGCGGCCAACAGGGCTGCCAGGATGCCGTGCATGGCGCCTTCGATGGTAAACAGTCGAACCACCTGGCTCCGTGTCATGCCCAGTGCCATATGCGTCCCGATTTCTTTCTGGCGGCGAAAGATGGAGATGACCTGCGTGTCGAATATGGCCACCAGGGCCAGACACAAAAGTAAAAAGTAAAGGACCGAAGCCGCCACGTTCCTCGTTCTCACAAGATCGGTGATGGGTTTGAGCAAAAGATCGGAATTTCGGAACGACCAGCCAGCAACCGGGAAGACGGCATCCGTATGCTTGTCTAAAACTAAAATCGTAGCATGATCCTGCGTCTGCAGCATGTTTTGAAGCCGCATAATAGGAATCCACAATTGGCCCTGATCCACGGAGGCCACGGTCGTCTTCATAATCTGAGCGATCTTGACCTCTGCTGCGTCGAACGTTCCGTCCTTATCCCGCCATCGTACCGTGACGACATCCCCCACATTCAGCTGCATGTTTTTTGCCATTCGTGTGCCTATGACAGCAGGAATTTCGTCCATCTCGGCTTCGAGAACTCGGGAAGGGATACGCAGGATGCTCTGCCGGGGATCAATACCCTTGAGCAGGACACTCTGCATCCTGCCCTCGGGATAAATCGTCGCCTGGGTCATGAGGATGGGCGTCACCTTCCCCTCGCGGACGCTTTGGTATAACCCGACGGGTACAGGACCGTGGCTGTCGTCGAGGGTGAAGGGATCGTAGGGATCGTATGCCTCATGCCAGTACTGACCCCCGCCGATTTCCCAGGCCATGGTATCGCGAAAAGCCTGCCGTTTCCATCCGTCCACGAGACCCTGAAGGTAAATAACGATCACGAAAGAGAGGGATAGTACGAAGACATTCAGCCATGTCCGGATTCCGGCACCGACGAGATTTCGGTATGCCAACTTCAATGCGATCATGGCATCCTCACTTTTTCACTTTCTTGAAAACTTCGTCTTTCACCACCCTACCGTCATCCAACGAAATCTTACGGTGGAGATACTGAATAACCTTCTCATCATGGGTGGCAAAGAGAAACGTGGTTTCGAGATCGGCGTTGAGTTTCTCCATCGTTTGCAGAATGTGATGGGAATTCTCGGCATCCAGGTTTGCCGTCGGCTCGTCGGCCAGGACGATCTCCGGTTTCTTCACCACGGCCCGGGCGATGGCCACACGCTGGCATTCTCCTCCCGAAAGTTGATCGGGCTTTGATTTGAACCGATCGGCAAGACCGACCCATTCCAGTGCATCCATCACCGCCTTCTTTCTCTCTCCGGCTGGTATTTTCTGCAACAGCAGAGGGAACTCAACGTTCTCAAACACGGAATAAACCGGCAGTAAATTGAACGTCTGGAAGATGAAGCCGATGTGCTTGTTCCGCAGCTCGGCCGCTCTTTTATGTGAAA
>Ga0180437_10002685_pt1 | contig 27735 bp, 22 predicted proteins | sample SS_ome_4_FD_132410 | JGI IMG/M metagenome (GOLD analysis project Ga0180437, IMG submission 132410) | Hypersaline lake sediment archaeal communities from the Salton Sea, California, USA - SS_3_D_1 metaG | ecosystem: Environmental > Aquatic > Non-marine Saline and Alkaline > Hypersaline >...
CAACTCTTATTCAGGCCTGTTTCTCGAGCCACCATACTCGTTACACCATCAGCGCCAATAACCAACCTTCCATCTATGGTCTTTCCATCAGCTAACTCAACTCTGACATACTCATCTTTAAACCTCAGATGTTTTGCTCTTGTACCAGTTAGAGGCAATACACCTGCTTCAACAGCTTCTTCAAACAAGACATTGTCGAATATTGTTCGAAGAGTGAGTGCCATCTCCACCTTGCCTTCAAAGACAATTTGCCTATTTGGAGAATGAAGCACACCAACTTTAGCAACACCCTTTACAAACTCCGAAGCCCTATTCTTCAGATATGGAAACTCATCTATAATCGAGCTAGAGAAACCTCCTCCACAAGGCTTGTCTCTAGGAAATGTATCCTTGTCTATCATACAAGTATTGAAGCCAAGACGAGCTAGATGGCGAGAAGCTGAGGAACCACCAGGACCTGCTCCAATCACAATGACATCATACATTCTAGATAGTCACTCACATTTGAAGCCAGAACTAAATCATCTTAAAAGTTGAGCACATCAACCTTATTTAGACTCTAGTTAGCAACAGGGGGAGGACAATGAGTCAGCTTCTTGAGGCTCGTAGAGGTTTGCGACGGCGAATTAATTCATATGCAAAATATGACCTTTTTCTCCACCGCTTCATCACAGTCGTTCTCATTGCGAATATGCTCTTGATTCTGTACGCACTCATATCTGTAACATCAATCATGACTCTAAGTGGAGTGGGATTTCTTGATTCGGTTCCGATTGCCCTCTACATTCTTCCATTGATAGTCATACTACCACTCATGATACGGGCGTACTATTCTGAGAGAACTGCAGCATTCAATTTTTTGTTCCTGATGATATGCACAGTGTTTTTTTTTATGCTATCCTTTCTTGTTCATGGTTTCATTATTTTTCTTATCTTCAACATCATTGCTGCTGTGTCAATTTTCATATTGGGAAGATATAGACCTCGAGGGAAGTTAAGAGAGGTTGGCAGAGGAATGGTTGTCTACTTCATTCTTCTCAACTTACTCGGACTTGCTTTTCCAATCTCAACAATTATTATGGGGCAGACACAAATTGCGAGCACATCTATGGGTGACAATCCTGAAATCATATTGAGTATCCCACTGGCTGACTTTGCTTTTCCATATCTTGAAACAGATCCCACAATACAATTGCTCTCCGATATTCAAACCAATGATTTCCGATTAGACTTTCGGATTCTTGAGAATGATGATTTATCCTGGCTGAGGCTAGGGACTTGGCTAAGTGCTCTCAATGATACCGGGATACAATACTCAATTACTCTAACAGCTGACCGAGATCTTCTAGCTGGTGAGAATCCTGCTTCACTAGCGACATCAGAGTTGATAGAGGCGATATATGCGAGTCATGGAATCGCCTTTGATCGACTCACGAATTTTGAGCTTTCTAATATTACCAATAGGCCAAACCTCATTCTCTTTGATATGACTCTCTCTGAACCTGAATGGCGGGCACTGATGCTTCGAACAAGGAACCTCGACCTTACTGGTTTTGCAGGTCTGATGAGAACCTCTATCTTTTCCATTGATAGCACTCGGATTGAGGACGCATCAGCATCACTTCGAGATGCGACAACATCATCCGGGATAGCATCTGGACTGCTTGTTGAAACTTTCGTTGTCGATGACCTGTTTGATGGCGATTCATATGCTATGCGTCTTTGCGGAGTTACATCATCCTCTCTACAAGAATGGGATCAGGTATCTGTTCTGTGTAGTCGCTCTCGGTTTTCTTTTGAGATGAGTGGGGATGTGGGTGAATACCTATGTCATTCATATTCCCGTTCTATTGGGCAGTTTGCGGCGACTTGGAGTATGAGGCTTGGAGAGATTGGAAACTCGACTGATATCTCGGACCGGTCTGACAGTGTTTATGAAGACCTGGATGTATTAGTGAACGACATTGCATTGGTCACTGGTAATGGTGTCCAGCGAATCATCTTGGACTCTATTCCCTCTCTGCTAAATGCCTTTGGAAGTGAATCTCTGTCTAATCTAAGGTTATCTATTGATGAAGCTGAAACTGGTATTGCAACCTACACGTTCAGAATCTATGCATATCGCGCTGTCTTCATGGCAATCGATGCATTTGACCTCATTATGCTTTAGGTGATTTCACATAGACTTCGAATACACCAGCCCATATCTCGCTGCTGGACTCAGCCTTTACAAGAAGGTTCCCTCCGAAGTTAACTCCCATCGGTCCAGACTTGCCTTTTTTCCAGACATCTGCAAATATCAAAGAGTGAAGTCTGTTCTGGAAGTCTTCGGTGATTCTCTGTATCATACTATCAATGTATGCCTCATCGATTCCCTGAGGACTCAGATCCGCAGTGGAACGAAACAATCTCTCCTCACTAATTGCCCCTTCAGTCTTGTCGAATCTATACCCTATCCCTCCAACCAGATAGAACTCCGCCTGAGGAACATTGGGTTCATCTCCAACAACAATCAATGATCCATCTGTTAGTAAGATGTAAGTGGGTGAAGCCACATTGAAAGGGATTGATGCGGCTTCCACTGAAACTTCATCCATTTTCAATTCCTTGGTAAGAAACTCATCTAATGTCCGTACCTTTGTGTCGAATCGAAAAGGATCGAGCTCTCCTGTGTGAAGGATATTTCTGGCTTTCCTCAGAATTACGTCCAATATTCGTTGAGTTGTTTTCAAAAATTCAACACGTGCATCCTTATTGCTCAAAATATCCCCTGCGGAGATAACAACTCGGAGAAAATCAACTGATTTGAAGTTGTCGAGTATAGTACGGCTCAAGTAGGTTGAATCTTCTGTTTCAAGAAAGCCCTCCTGTGTCGCCACTTCCGATGGGATTGGATTTCCAAGATGGACTTGTACAATCTTGCTACTTCTCTTTGCCTTGAAAAACACACCTACATCATAGGATTTACGTGGCAAATCGATTAATTGGCGTACAAATGTTCCATCAGGCACAATTTCTTTGGCCTGTGCCTTCGCGTAGATTTGAGTGTATTTTCCAAAGAGGTCCGTTCTTGACATCTTCCATTCTCCCGTAGTCTAATACTACCCTCATTCCACTCTATTATCATTTCGGGTGATTTACTCCTCGAAACTAACTAGATTCCAGGACAGTTTGTACATAATTGGAGTGGAATTTGGCCAGTTAAGAAGTAATGAAATCCGATGAATGCAATGAATCCTATTACAACCACCAGAAATAAAATCTTGAGAAATTTCTTCATTTGCTTTCTTTACACGCTCTTCCCTCTTTCTTTTACTAAACCTTCGATAACGGAAGTCACCCACAAATTATAAAGCAGGTGAGTCGAGCAATCCGCTAGGCCACTTCGAAAGGCGATGACAATGGAACGAAAACAAATTGGACCACTTCTGATAGTGATTGGTATTTTATTGCTATTCATTTCATTGTTCTATGTTCTTCCATTACCTAATTTCTACATTGTATCTCTGTTCATGATGTTTCTTTCCGTTGTCTTAATCGGCGTTGGAGCTGCTTTTGTTCGGGGTGTTGATAGTTCCTTAGATGTTCCTACTGATGATTGTTATTACTGCAAGGGCATGGGCAAGATAAAAAGCGGAAATGAGATGCGAACCTGTCCCCGTTGTGGAGGAACTGGGTTGGCTCGAGCTGATGATTATGAGCAACAATGAGCTTCGAAGAAGATGAGTATTAGTTGGGAGGAGTGTACATACGACTAAACAGATAGTCATTGCACACAAAGGTGCATCGGGACATGCTCCGGAGAATACACTTCTTTCTTTTATTCGTGCGTTTGAACTTGGAGCTCATATGATAGAGATCGACATTCATGCAACTTCTGATGGTGAACTGGTCTGCATTCATGATTCAACTCTTAATAGAACAACGAGTGGTAGGGGAGATGTCCATTCGTTCACGTATGGCGAAATAAAAGAATTGGACGCTGGTGCAGGTCAGTCTATTCCCACTCTTGAAGAAACACTCAGATTTGCATCAGGAAAGATGAAGGTCAATATTGAGCTTAAAATCATTGGCGCCGAGGAAGAAGTCCTTGAAATAGTGCAACGAACTGGAATGCTCCCTAATGTCATTATTTCCTCATTCTTTCATGCGACTCTAACAGTTCTCAAAGAATCAAATGAACAGGTTTCCACTGCAATGCTACTTAATGCGTCGAGGGAGGAGTTATTCCAATACGCTTTGGATTTCAGAGTGGATGCAATAAATCCGCAACACAATCTTGTTACTCCTGAATTAGTAAAGGGTGCTCACCAGACTGGATTGCTTGTATATCCTTGGACAGTAAATGAACAGCATAGAATGATTGATCTCTTTTCTATGGGTGTTGATGGACTGATAACTGATTATCCTGATAGAGCTGTCAGAGTTTTGGGACATTAGGCCATACCTATGATTTTTTCAAGAAACTCTAAGATTATGGGATACGCCATCTTTCGAGTTGGATGACAACTTATCACATGCTCAGCTCCTTCTATCAGATGGAGTTCTTTTATGCCTGACGAGATTGCCTGTAAAGCAACCTGAGCACTCGTCGGGTCTATTGATTTATCCTCAGTCCCCTGTAGAATAAGCGTTGGAGTAACAACTGCTTTCATGTGCTTTTTCGCTTCTTTTTGTAGCTTGAAAAACTCGTGGTATGCAGAAACCGGTTCTCTTTCATACTTGGTCCTTTTCACATCATAAACTCGTTGCGCCGCCTCAATGTCAATATTTCTGTATTTAACAAGATATTTGAGTAATGGCACTAATTTAGGAAGAAGTCCTGGAATCCTCAATGCGGGAGCAATAAGTATCAATCCATCGATGTCAGTTTCTTTCGACGAAATCATGATGGAGAGCAATCCCCCCATCGAAAACCCGACTACAAAAAGGTATCTAGGTTTCCATGACCGTACAACTTCTAATCCACTTTGAAGAGATTGATACCAGTCCTGCCAAGAGGTTGCCTCGAGATCTTCAGGCGTGGTTCCATGTCCCGCTAGTTGGACCGAAAAAGACGCAAATCCTCTCTCTGAGAGGTACTCCGCAAGAGTGGACAACTCATCAGAAGAGGCACAAAAACCATGAACGAGAAGGAGTGCAACGGAGGCTCCTTCAGGAAGGGCTACTATGCCCTTTGCATCAGGAGCCAATGTCTTTCACTCTTCAAGCCTTACGAAGCTGAAACCTTTTCGAAGCATTCCAAGTCGAACTCCTGCTATTAGCCAACTAATAATAGAGAGTATCTCTGTACTCACTACAAATACCACCATTATAGACACCATTATTGCGATTTGTTCAGGAGTAGGAATACCTGCAAAAACTATCAAGACTAGTACAACAACTATTGCTGCAGCCGCTAAACCTGTCAAAGTTGCAATCTTAATCAGTGTACCTTCAAAACCATGACCCTCGTCCTCCACCTCATTTGCTAGATTCAGATTCATTGTCATTACTAGTACAACACTAATGGAATAGAGCGCTAGAAGGAAGGCGGCTACTGTATTCGCCTCATGTGTTACACCAACGTTCCCTGCAATCACAGGAATCATGAAGGAGAATAAGACGCTTGCGCCCACGAGTATTCCACCTGTTGCATATCCTCTTCCATATGAGTAACCAGCTAATGACACATTTCGGATTAGAAGTATCATGAGAGGTAAAACAATGATTGTGGGTCCTTGGATAGCTGGTGAAATTCCAGGGATCATTGTAATATTGAACCATCGATTGGTTGGCCAGAGTGCTAGTGGTCCACTGCCAAGTCCTCCTAACATTATGATGATGATGGTTATTGATGCAGCAAGACTTACCAGTACAGTTAATGCACCTTGAGAAAAGCCAGTCAATCCTCTTATCCAAGATTCACCCATCAGTAAGAACTGCGTGATTATAGTAGCAACCCATGGAATTATCATAAGTGAGAACAATGTGAAAGGATGAATCATAAGAATTACAGAAACTAGAACCATTGGAATTCCTGTAATAATATCTGTCTTTGCTGTGTAAGAAGCTCCCACAAGAAACAATACACCAGCAGGGGCTATAACAAGGAAAAATCCCCATGCACCAACCCCACTTATACGAGCTCCTGCTTGACCAGCTGCCAAAAGACCAAATAGCACGAGGAAGATCATCAGATATTTGCTTCCACCTTTAATGATGTCTTCACCAATAGCTACTGCCTTGAGCTCTCTTGCTCCTAGCCTTGGAGCGAGCATTATCCAATACATCATAAACGCCAGAAGACCGAAAATTAGCACTGGATTTGTTTGATAGGTCACTGGACTGGCTAATGTACTCCATGGATACCACACAGTCTGGTTTCCAATTGTATCAACTGGTCCAATCAATACAGCTGTAAGACCAAGGAGGAATAAGATAACTCCGCTTACTCCAAAAGCAAACTTTGCTTTTGGCGGACTACGTGCATACTCACGGATGGTGCCAAAAGTGGACCACCAAAATAGCAGGCTCACAAACTGACCTACGAGTAGAATCCCATATGCAGCGTATATCAATAGAGGACTCAACGCTTGACCCAGTGCAAGAATAGGAATAAAAAGAGCATTCAGTAAACCCGCAAGAAAACCAATCCAAGTCTTACTGGAATCAGTGTAGATAATCGCGATAAGTTGCCAAGCAATGACGAAAATCGATCCCAAGAGGTACATAGGAACCAAGAAATTAGGAATAAGAATCGGACCAAATACAGCCCCGAACTGAGTAATAACAAAGATGGATGTTGCAGCAGCCACGATGAAGCCTACCCATATGACATTGACCAGACCAGAGCCAAGGAAGCTTCCAAGTTGCCTTGACCCTATTGCTTGATACAGAAGATTTAGTGCCATCAAACCCATGAATGCACCAACTAGAATATGATAGTATGGCGTTCCCTCAATTTCCAATGCGACTGCTGAGCCTGTTAGCTGAACCCAATTCAAGGATGCGATTGGAACCAATGGTTTTCCAATCAGTAGACCGAGAACAGCTGCTATTATGCCAAATATACTACCAAAACCAGCATACTCGCTTATCCTCTCACCAGACTGATCTGAACCACTTAATATCGACTTCATTGTACTCAATTGGGACATGTCTGATTTCCTCATTTGGTGATGGTGACCATTAGTTTTGATGGTACGAAGATGAGGGGTATAAATGCGTATCGGACAGTGCTTCTGTGTAAGACTTAATACACCCTCTAGCATAACAAATCGAAAAAGGTGGTATTGCATGGGATCAGATTTTGAACTCTATGTCAAGGGAAAGCGAATTGAAATGAATGAATTCGTTGCCAACATACTCAGTGACGTACTTATGGCAATCCTCTCGAATCTCCGAGATATTGATTTGGAATCGATAAACCTAGTTGAGATTGAGTAGAAACAAGCATTATTTGGATGTGGTTTCGCGATGAATGGATGGAATGGTAGGATATTATGGGTTGATTTAACGGACAAGAGATCCTATACTGAGAGTTTGCCTCTTGACACCTATTCCACTTTTGTTGGAGGAAAAGGACTTGGTGCCTACCTGCTGTATCGTGAGCTGAAACCGGAAACTGACCCTCTCGGCTCCAACAACATACTTCTGTTTTTGTCAGGACCTCTTCAAGGACTACCTGGAGTCATGATTGGTCGATGGACTCTGGTTACGAAATCCCCACTTACTGGACTATTTTTGGATTCACATTGCGGAGGTCCCTTAGGTCGTGAGATCAAAAACACTGGTCATGATGCGCTCGCAATTCGAGGTAAATCAGAAACTCCTACTACCCTTTTACTTGAAGATGACAAAGTAAGCTTCGTTGATGCTGAGTATCTTTGGGGCAAAGGCACTCAGGAGGCAACTAGACTTCTCCATGACTCATCACCAAAGAACTCTGCTGTATATGTGATTGGTCCTGCAGGCGAAAACCTTGTTCCTATGGCAACCGGTTGTTGCGAACTAGCTCACCAGACGGGACGTGGAGGTGCAGGAGCTGTTCTTGGATCAAAGAACCTCAAGGGTGTTGTAGCTAGAGGCACCAAAAAAATGAGTGTAGCAAATCCTACTACCTTTAATTCGCTAAGAGTGATAATATCTAAGAGATGGAATGATAAAACGGATTATGGATTCAAGGACTATGGTACTGCAGTTCTTGTTGAGGTAGCAAATGAACGCGGTCAATTTCCAACTAGGAACTGGCAAAATACATTCTTTGAGGGTTATGAATCACTCACTCCTTCTGAAACCGAGAAGTGGATGACTGGAAATCATCTCTCTTGTCCCCATTGCATAATTCGATGTACCCATTCTTACAAGACGGAGGACCCCAGCAATCCTGGTACTGAAGTAGAATCAACTCCAGAGTATGAAACCTATGGTTTGTGTGGTGGTAATCTTGGAATTAACGATGCACAATCAGTCTTCAAGTTAAACTACCTCGCTGATGATTTGGGTCTTGACACTATTAGTACTGGATCAGTCATTGGTTTCACTATGGATGCCTTTGAAAATGGCATCCTGAATGAGGATGAGATTGGATTCCCCATAAGATTTGGTGATGTAGAATCTGCACTCAAACTGATGCGGAAAATAGCCTTCAGAAAAGGAATAGGTGATTTATTGGCTTCTGGTGTTCGAAGTGCAGCAGAAAGAATTGGACGTGGGAGCGAAAAACTTGCAGTCCATGTAAAGGGTTTAGAAACAGCTGCATGGGATCCAAGGGGAAAACGAGGACTTGGTCTCTCATATGCCACAGCAGATGTTGGCTCAAGTCATTTACGTGGATGGCCACAGACAACCGATAAACCCGATGCTTCTGCACTTGATGTGATTGAGTCTATGGTCACTGAACGAGATACTAAAATTCTGACGGATTCCCTAATTGTTTGTCATTTCACATGGCACTTCCCGTTGTCCAGAGAAGAGAAAGTACAGCTATTGAATTCTGCAACAGGTGTTCAGTATGATGATAACCTTGTTTCTTTGTTTGGACAGCGTATTGAAACACTTATCCGGTTGTTCAATATCAATGAAGGTATAACTCGAAATGATGATAGCCTTCCACCTCGGTTCTGGGAGACTGAAACGATTGGCCCTTCAAAAGGAATGAGATCGTTCATTGACCAGAATGATTTTGAAAGGTCTCTTGACCTATATTATGAACTCAGAGGATGGGATAAGCGCGGTGTTCCTACAAGGGAAACCATTAGGAAGCTAGGATTGGATTCACTTGTTTCATAAGTTCTTCATTCAAAAGCACTAAGGCGAAAGTTTTTGCGAAGCCAGACTTCCTTTCTCTCTTCTTCATATCCAGATTCAGTGTAGAGTTCGAAGAGGTCTTCTCTGGAGATATCAAAGATTGCATCTAATGCGTATAGTTTTCTCTCCTCAGCGATTTCGCTTGTTTTTTCTAACATTTTTTGACCTATGTCTGTTTCTTCAAGCTCATCCTCGATTTCGAAGTATCGTATAAAGCCTACACGTCCCATTGCAGGATCTTTTGCAATATCGAGCTTCAAGGCTGCAACAACCATTCCCCGAGTAATAGCAATGATGAACATTGTTTCAATACTAGCTCCAAGTGGGGTAGAAGATGAGTGTAAAATCAGCTGTTGGAAATTCTTTCCTTCGCGAACATAGAACTCTTCAATCAATGACCTATCCTGGGCTGTTGCGAGTCTCACTTCGATATTCATACTATTGGGACCTCCGATTGTCGCTTGAAACGCCTTTGTTAATTAGAAGCTTTTTGTTAAGGACCAATTTCATATAGTTTGGCTCTAAAGTAATCACAGGCATGATTAAGTTGACAACTGAGGAAAATACATCCCCAGATATTCTTCTTCCTTTGATTCTAGTGATCTGCCTAATTCTGCTTCTCCTCGCGCTTGCGGTAATCTACATTCCTCGGATAATTGGATAGAATCGTTATTTTAACAACCTGTATATCTCATCAATATTCTTGGTGAACTCACTGTCTGGATGTCGTAGAGTGACAACGTAGCGACTTCCTGCCTCAATTAGAAGTGGGAGTAATGGGATTATTGTCGCAACAGTTGTTTTGAATTTCTTCTCGACTTCTGAGATAATTGCCTTGTTCTCATAGATTCCAGGTTTTTTGTTTATTATGATTCGAATATCAGGAACCTGTAGTTTTCTGGCGACACTCAGAGTCGCTGCAGTGCCAAGTAGGTCTTGTTCATCAATTCTCGCAACGACAAAGAGATAATCTGCAGTAGCCATTGATAGCAATGTTTCTCGGTCAAGCCCTGGATGCGTGTCGATGATAAGATAGTCCAGATCTTTACTCTTAATGACATCAGTAAACCCTTTCTTGAGGTCGCCGACTTCATAGCCTTCTCTAAGAATTCGGGTGATTTCTGTAGCTGTCATTGAGCTTGGAATAAGGAACAGCTTTCCTCTCTTTATGTTCAGTCTCTGAGTCAGGTCCATGCAGGCATCTGTAATATCGCATGATCCTCTTAGGTAGTCATTGAGAGTGTATTTCATTTTCTCCCTACCAAGACCGAAGATGACGTGAATTCCTGGCGATGCCATATCCGTATCCATGACAGCAACCCGTTTACCATCTAGGGCTGCAGCTGCTGCTAGGTTTGCTGCGATGTTGGACTTCCCTGTTCCACCCCTAAAACTATGAATTGAGATTATCTTACCTGACATGACTAAGCACCCGTTCTTTTGGCCATTCAACATGATTTCCTAAGGATCGAAGAACTTCCAATATTCTTGATGCAGGAATTCCAGACCGTTCTTCAATTTCTCTTACTGAAAGACTGCCATTGCAGTATTTCCAGATTGATTCAACGACATCATAGTCCTTTTTCTTAATTCCTATGACCTCAAGGAATGCCGCAAATCTTTGATCTCTATCCTCCATAATGGGAAATAATTTCGCTATTCGGACAATTTCCTTAGCTATAAGTTGCGCAAGAACTTCATCCGCCTGTTCCCTAATCAGACCACTTGCCTCATGAATCTCAGCTACCGTTGATGTTCCTCCAATAGCATTAACCATTCTTAATGCTCCTGCTTGAACGCTTTCAGAAAACGATGAGAGCGCCATCTTTGTTTCGCGTCTCATATCTTCGGCTGACATCGTTGCTTCAACTGCGTCATGGTCATAGAAAGAGATTGGACCCTCCACCTTATCGGGTTCAAACTTCCTCGCATTGCCAAAACTGGTGAGTTGTAGCGAAGAAACAAAGGGATTCACAAGTTCAAGGTAGGTCTTCTCTGATAGTCCAAGTTTAACGACAAAGGCAGAAATCCCTTTCTTAGGAACTTGAATAAGAAGGAATGCTGTTCCTTTCTCTAGACTAGAGTGTTCTTTCATTTCTGCTTTATCTTTCACTATAGGGATGAAGTCCAAAACCGCTTCTAGTTCATATGCTCTTAGATTTGACACAGCAACATAACCATCTGAAGTAACCATCCCGCCTCGTAAAATGTCTCGATTAACCTCCACTTCAGATAGGACTCGTTTTAGCTTATTCAAGTCTTGTGATGGCAAGAGTATCGTCTTATATCGGCGTGCCAATCCTGGGATACCATCAAACTTCTGGAGGGTCACCTCAACAACATCAGCAAAAGCACGAAACTTTTTGGAGTCAGGAAGTTCTCTCCTTAAATCGGAGTAGAACATACTCACAAATTGCTCTGCGAGATCTTGCAGTATCACTCGATGGATTTCTCCACTGTCTTCCTCTGATACGAGAGCTATAAAGTAGAGGTCTCCCTTACGTTCCCATACCAGCTTATTCTTGGCGAAGGACATGACAGTTATCCTGTCTTGGCCCACCTCTTGGGCAAATGAACCTACGGCAGAGAGAAATGCGGCAGCAAGTTCATCCAGTCTCCGTGTTCCACTCACACTATAATGGAAGAGCAGTATACCAGTTTCACGGAGAACAATAATCTCTTTCACCAAGGAGGTGGCCTCCAAACAGCACGAGCGCCTCAAGAGGGACGCGAAGGCTCTTAATATCTTTGTTAAAAAATAGATGGCTTAAATTCAGGCTTCTAGTTCATCAACCAATCCACTTACCTCTATAAGATTCCAATCAACTCCATCTCCAAGCTTTTCAAGTACGTCATAGAGCTGATCAGGAATAACACCAAGTCGCTCACTTATCTCTACTAGAGACCTGTTTCCAGTGCATAACGATTTTGCACGCTCTAGAAGCTGGTATTCCTTATTGGGTAGTCCGATGAGATCAAGATAGGCATTGAATCGTGCATCTTTCTCTTGTATTATTGGACAGAGCTTTGAAACTCTTAGCAGTCCCCTGATGGCGAGGTACTCTATAATCTCTGATATTTCTGACTCAGAGATCCCTAGCGTTCTACCAATCTTATGAATCGATGTCTTTCCATCGATTGCTGATAGTACTCGATTTCCAGTGTTTCCTAGGTCTCTATGGAACTCATCGAGAAATCCTCTAGCTCTTATTGCCATGTCCAGATTCTCTTTCTTCACCTCTGGAATGACAAAAGCACTCAGGCTCGACATTACAATTAGTATACCTTCATAATATGAAAAAACTCCTCGGACATCTTTCTCAAAATCCATAAAGACATCAAGGACGGGAATGTCCATCTTCAGCTCAGTTTGATATCTAGCTACGAATCTCTTACTTAATTCTCGTAAAACGACTCTGAGAACTTTTTCTGAAGAACCCGACTCCACTAGGAAGATGAACAGATAATCGGTCCCAAACTGCTCATAAAGGAGCTCAGAACCTTCAAAGGATAGACTCTGTACTGATTTCTCTCCAAACTCGGTTGCGAAGCTTGTAATTGCACTTAGAAATCCCGAAAGTAATTCATCAAGCTTTCTTGTTTCCGTCTTTGAGAAATGGAATATTGGACTTCCACCGCTTGTAAGAACCATAAACTCATGAATACCGAGTTTTTCGACCAAGTACCTTCACTCCTGCCATTGCGCAGATTTTGTAGGGTCTTTAAGATATCGCCTGTGAACTATTAGATAAGCTCGAAACATCCATATCGTTGTTATGAATCGCTCTGCGTGACAGGTGAGTATGGTCTTGTTGGAGTACCGAGAATTTCCGTTTAAGACAGTGTTGATCTATATCCTCATTGCTGTTCCGTTTGCATTCGCAATCTATGTCATCACAGGTTTCGTTTCAGGCACGCTATTCGAAGGCTCGCTTTCTCTGCAGGATCATCTCGGACTTCTTGGATATGGCGCTCTCGCAGCGACAATCTTAATGATTCCATTTGGATTACTCGTGGATAGGGTTCGAAAGCACGATCAGCTGATGTATCTGGCTGCTCTCATCCCCAGTCTACTTGGCTTAATCAACGAATTGAATGTCGTTTCAAGTATCTCGGAGATGTTTGGGATTTTATTAGCAACCTCTTCCTTTGCGAGTCTCATTCTGATGCTGCTTTCTTGGACTCTGAGGATAAGTCAGAGTGTTGTAGTCCGATTTCGAGCCCGGACAGTCGCAGTCTTTCTAACGGTTGCAATCGTATTCTCCCTTTTCTTTCAGTTTCTCAATGAGAGCAATATAACTCTGGACTCTGACACTATCGCTCTTCCTGCCTTGATATCATTAATAGCTATCATCATATCAATGGCATTTCGACCATGGAGAGTCCCTCGAGCACTTCTTGGGATCTCTGGTAGTTCATTCAAATACTTCATTCCACTTACACTGATAATGGGGGCTCACATGCTTTGGTTCTTGGTCACAAAACAGGCACTCAAAGATCTTAATCCCACATTCATTTCTCTAAGTAATTCAGTTGATTTTAATCCACGCTTTCTTGAGTATATTCCTCTTGTTGTAGCAATCATATTGTCTGGAATAATTGCAGATCAGATTGGGAGAAAGACAGCCTTTCGGTTCGTCGTGTTGTTAATGGGTCTATTGACAATCTTTGGGTCGTCCCTCTATGCAGCGAATCTACTAAACTGGTTATTGATATCAGAGAGATTTGTTGAAGGCTTTCTACTTGGGCTTTGCCTGTTTCTCATATGGCCTGAGATTGGTTCAATAAAGACCAAGGGTACTAGAGTGTCTCTATATTGGTTCTTTTTCCTGGGATATATTACTCTATTCTGGGCTTTGGATCTTAATGCTGTAGTATTTGGTATAGTTTTCACTACACCAGAGTTATTGTCTGTTTTCGGAGGTCAGGTTGCAATACTTCTGTCATTGATCGCCCTTTTCTTGACTGGTCCCCTGCCAACAGCATTGACCCGGGAAATTGAGATGGAGGATTTAGATTTCGGATTTGACGAACGCCAGGTGAAAAGGACAGTTGATGCATTTGTGCAGGCTGATGACTTTGCGTCAATTCGAAGTCAGATAGATATCATTGATGCAGGTAGTGAAATTAGCGATAGCGAGATGGATGCTATCTTGGGTGATGAGTTTAAGGAGATGCTCCCCCTCCGACGGGTTTCGGGCATTGGGGAAAGTCTAGAGAAGAAATTGAATGCGGCGGGCTATGAGTCCGCCGCCCAGTTAGCTGGTGAGTCTGCTCAAAGGCTAGCCCAGAAGATTGATGGGCTCAGTATTGAACGTGCAGAAAGAATCCTCAAGGATGCAAGGAAAGTCGTCAAGAAGACGGTCAAGAAAAAGAAGTAGTTCAATGACTACTTCGGCTTGTCCATTAGATTCCTCTTCGTCTTTACCTTTCCTTTGGAAACGTGTGGATTTCTTAGGACTGAATCCCCTGACTTCTCTAGCTCACGAGCCTGGTCAGCAAGACCTGCTGCAACTCTCATCATCTCATGACCTGCCGCAACTAAGGGGATGTAATCCTCTGCTTCTTTGGTCTTGAAACATCCTGTTGCTGTAATCTCTGCCACAGCCTCTGAGATTGTAAGTGCAGCAATTGCCTTGGCTTTTGCATATGGATTTTCAAAATACCCACAATTGACTGCTTTTTCAACTGTTAGCTTCAATCTGGGCATCTCAGGGGTTTCTCCCGCTTGCATTGCCGAGATGACCTTGTCGATTTCATGTTGAATCGCCCTTGCGACTCCAGTTGCAGACAGTACCTTGATCGCATCCGCATTGAAGAGAGACATCTCTGTCGGATCAAGGAACTCCTTTTTTGCACCTATCATGGAGTCGGATGGAATCACGATGAACCCTTGGCCATCAAGAACGTGAGGCTTTTTCTTGCCCTCCTCATCTTTCTTATAGAATGCCTTCTCTGCGGGACCATCAGAGATAGAGATTGTGGGAATCTTCGCTTCAGCCAGCATTTCTCTGACCTTTGTTGGACCGGGTAGTGCCGCATTTGGACTCACAACAAGTACAAGATGGGGTGCCCAAGCAATGATTGACTCAGTGGGTCCCATACTTGATTGTTCGTCCATCTTTGCACCACTGGTGAAAGCACGGACATTGATATCATCGCGCTCTGCGCGTTCGTCAAACATAAGATCTAGAAGAGGAGCGGAGGCGATTGCTCCAAGCTTGATTACTCCTACATTGATTGTAGTTGTTGACATTTTATCAACTCACTCCTACGTCACGCAGCACAACGCTCGACAAAACTGTTGCGGTTCATTTTTTTAGATAATATGCCAATCCCGTACCTGCTAAAAGGTCGGCTCCTCGCAGATGTTTCCCGCAAGTTGCACATCGAAAGACGATTCTTGGGTCGTTTGAAGCAGTCCCGCATTTATTGCAAAGCGGTTCGACATCGAGGACAGCAAGATCTCCTACTTTAATCGGTTGTTTGCAATTCTGGCATGTAACTTCTGCAATATCATCAACCAACACTGCGTGAAATTGATTGCTGCATTTTGGACAAAAGAGTGTGTATACTTTATGGATGTCGTTGGAATCACAGCGAGGACAAAGAAGCTCAATGGTGAGATCCGATTCACCACACTGCCGACACTCAACCCGTCTTCCAAATGTACGAGACTCGAGTATGTTTTCATCTTCTAAATCTTTTAGCATTCTTACAACTTCATCATCATCAAGACCGAGATAATCATGGACATTTGGATATCTGACTGAAGCCCGTAGAACATGTTTTGGTGTGATTACCTGAATTCTTTTGTTTGACATGTCGTCAAAGAGTTTCTTCACACCAGGATTGGTTAGGAGTTCTGCTCCACTTGTTTCATCAATCAATTCATTAAGTAGTTCAAATGCCCGTTGAATTTCAGCGTCCCAATTATCACTATTGAAATCGATATATTTTATAAGTCGAAGTAGATTGCGCTCAATAGTTGGTGTATTGTCGCCCTCGCTCAAAAGGATAGCAATGCAGTTAGGTGGTTTCATATATGAAATAATGAGTCCTCGCGGTAATTTTGAATAGCCTATTTCTGACTCTCGGTTCACTCCATGTCCCATAAAGACGATCATGGCTTCCTCGCCTGAGAGAGTTTCAGTCTCAGGATACGATCGACCGACTGAGGGGCCGAGAACATCATCCCACCATATCGAGTGAATTGCCTTTGGCACTTTTATTTCCCCGATGTCTTGCTAGTCCCTTTTTTGATAGAGATGCTCAATGCCTGAAAAAACATTCTATCTTATCAGCCTATGCCATACGAATACTAGAGTGTTGTTGTATGGAACAACTAGTACCGAAGAGTATAAAACCGCACCAAGAAGTTCGAGCGGTCAACAAGGCCAATACAGAGAACAAAAGGAAGTCTGACGCATGGTCAAAATTGGTTACAGAAACATTGCAATCATATTCATTCTAGCATGGCTTGTGCTTTCACCCTATGCTTTGACAGCGAGTAATCTTAACAAAACGAACAATCCTACAAAAATAATGACACTCGCTGCTCCTACGATTTCTGGACCTAGTACCTATGAATTTGAGAATGGAACCCTTGGGCACACTCTCGTATACACTGCTAGCGATCCACATCCTAAGAATTACACAGTGACGGTCGATGGGGATGAGTTGGACAATGGCATTTGGACTGGGGGCAAAATAACAGTGTATTTGGTCTTGCTCTATCACGATGGACGTATCAATACTCTTCCAAAGACATTGACCATGGTCTGCACAGTGTTCAATGATGAGGGTGAGAGTGCCTCTGCGACAACCATTATCACGGTTATTCTGGATGAGACTGCGCCAATCATTGCCCAACCTGATAACATCACCTATGAGGTCGGCAGTTTTGGCCATGAGATCAGGTGGAACATCACCGAAGCCAATCCAGATTTCTATAACATCACTCGTATATCGAATGAACCTGTGAATAACTCAACAGTAATTGAGGCGGGAGATTGGATTGAAAAGAATATCACGATCAGCATCGATGGATTGAATGCATCTCGGTGGTATCTCTATTCTTTGTTCGTCAATGACACCTTCGGTCGAAACTCAACGAGCTTTGTGAATGTAACTGTTACACCTGACACAACATATCCCACGATCACGTCACCTGAGGACGTAGCATTCGAGTTTGGCAGCAAAGGACATGAGATCCTCTGGCATGCATATGATAGCAATCCAAAGAACTATACAATCACAGCACTGATCCTCTATAATGACACTGTCTATGGTAATGTTTCAGAACATAGCACATTCATAGATATCATACAAACAGACTGGTCCTTTACCGATCCCAAAGGCGGAGATATCGCCACTTCTGTTGACCATCTGTTCTTAGGAAACTATACTATAACCCTCACACTTTTTGACGACTTTGGGAGAATGACCAATGATTCTGTCAATGTGACCATCTATCGTGATCTTCGCTCACCGGTGATTACTTCATCTGGTGACCTGTCCTATGAGGAAGGGTATACAGGTTATAGTATCAATTGGACTATCGAAGAGAACAATCCAAAGTCCTTCAACCTTACACTTGATGGTGCGGTTTATGACAATGGAACGTGGCGAGGTGAAGGGTATGTGATTAATGTGGATAGGTTTCCTGTAGGCACATATCTCTACAACATGACGTATACTGACTTCTTCAATCAGAGCTCGTTCTCCGTGATAGAAGTTGAGGTCACAGCTGATGCCCATCAGCCTCTTGTTGCTGAAGTGAGTACATTCCAGACCTTCTCAACCTCAACCACAAATAATCTGACAGTTCATGCTTATGCTTGGGATTTGAACAACATCAGCAGTATCGAGATTCAATGGGGCGTTGGAGACCCCGAATCTCTTGATTTCGAATACGACAGTAAAGACATGGTTCAATCCGAGATTGCCAATATATTCACTGCATCTCTTGGTGAATATGCCCACGGGGGAGTTGTCTGGTTCAAGATTATGGCACAGGACAATTCATCTGTTAAACTTGAATTTGATACTGGTTGGATCTCTGTAGAAATCACAAGTCAGGGTATTGATCGAGTGCCAGCACTGCTCTACGCCGCTGTCTTAGGCTTTGGTGCCTTATCCTTGCTTGTCATCTTCGTTCTATACTTCAGAACGAGAACTAGGTAATTGATTAGTTATTCAGTAGGTTTAGAACTTGTACAGGAATCTTATCACGGTTCAAGACAGTCAGTTCAATTAATACCACATCGCTTCGAGCTCTCACCTCGTCAAGAAAGGGATGCCTCTTGTCTTGAAGCGTGCCTATGACACACCTTGTGTCTAGGCAGTTACGAACCTCTTGAATGAAGAGTCGAGAGTATATCTCCATCTTTGCTATCTCATCAATGATTATCAGCTTGCCTGCTCTTCTTGCGCTTTCTAGTTCTGGCACAATAATAGTTACTATATCATGAATATTGACTCCATATTTTCCAACTCGATATGTGGTTTCAAAATCAATATGGGCAAGTATCCCACTCTCTCCCGAAAGAGTTTCGATACGAAAGCCCACACGCTTCCCATGTTTTCGAATCTCACTCGACCAGAATCCATTCACCCTTGAAGGACCAAGTCCTTCAATGATGCGTTTTATTGCTGTCGTCTTTCCTGAACCAGGCTTGCCAGTGAGAAGGATGTTGCTATTCATCACTCACATGAAACTGCAATGTCTTATCAATTTGCATATTTTAGTGACTTAATGCGAAGGCGTTAACTTGTATCTCTTGTTCATTTTAAAACGAGCGGAGTTGACCACTGACTGAACCGCCTTATCGTCGAGCTCTTCTCCCTCTAGGATGCCTTCTTTGATTGCTTTCCTCAGTACTTTTTCTGCACGGTCACTTCTGACAATGGCTGTTGTCCAACCCTCATCTGAACCGATGTTGCCGCATGAGATGTCGGAGTTCATGCCGGTCAAATCGGTGCAGTAGGAACAGGAGGATGCAGCAATATAGTCAAGTTCTTTCACTGGCCAGCTCTTCACATCCCCTCCAACAGTGACCATGAAATTCCCTCCAGCGATGGCGAATCTCTCAACCTTTCTGATGTCGATTCCTTCTTTCTTCAGGAAATCCACAAGTCCTTCATAACCAAATGACTCCATACAGAAGAGACTTATTTTGAACGCACTCATCTCTGGGTCCACATTGAAAACACTTCCAGGATGGGTCTGCATTCGATGTATTGCATCGATGTTACATGCTGTTCCAACGACAGCTACCGATGACAGATTCTCCTTGAAGAAGTTCAACATCTCTCCGACAACCTGTGCATGTGTGTAGATGGTTCCGCCTGTTTTGAGCAATTCATCTCTCGTTGTGACCTTCTTGGCTGTTGGCATCCAAGGTTTGTCCTCTCTCTGACCAACAACAATTGCTGCCTCAATCTCATCATCATCGAGCATCAATCCGAGAATAGCTGTGACAGCGCCACCATCTTGACGACTGTGCTCTCCAAGAGACCTGACCCTCCAAGCACTGATATATGAGCCAATAATTTCATTTTCCAGGATAAATGACCTTGGACACATTGCATAGCATGTGCCGCAGGCGATACACTTTCCTGTCAGTGTTGGGACATATTTTCCATCTATATACTCACCAGTTAACGCTTCCACCGGACACCCCGCAACACAAGACCCACACTCTACACAGGCTCCTGTTTGCACTACCTCCTTCTCGAGTTTCTTGAAGGCAAAACGTTTTGTGTTCTCCTTCAACCATTCTTGACTCTTTTCTGAGATAATCTTGTGGTTTCTTGTCATTCTGATTGCCTCTGCAAACAACTTCATTTTGCTGAGTGTTGGTACTATTTAGAAGTGCCGGAATTCTTCATTGGCAAAGGTATATCAAGACAACCGAATCGAGTGACTCTGATGGCAATGAAGCTCTCGAGTGACCAAATTGACATGTTGATATCGATAAGTGAGAAACAAGTCTGTGCTACAGACGAATGCTGCGTGCAACTAGTGGCTATTGCAGACCTTCCAAGCAGATTTGGAGAGTTTCAGATTGCAGGATTCGTAAGTCCCTGTGATGGAAAGGAGCATACCGCCATCATAAGAGGGGGTGTCATCGGAAAGGAGGGTGTTGTCACTCGAGTTCATTCGGAGTGCTTGACGGGTGATGTGATGGGCAGTAAACGTTGTGACTGTCGAGACCAGCTCCTAGAGTCTCTTAAGATCATTGAAAGAGAAAAAGAAGGAGTCCTTCTCTATCTCCGGCAAGAGGGAAGGAATATTGGTCTTACTGAGAAGATAAGAGCCTACGCTCTTCAAGACCAAGGTTTTGATACGATTGATGCCAACATACATCTAGGTTTCAAACCAGACGAGCGAGACTATGGAATAGCGGTAAACATCCTCAAGAACCTACAGATACAGTCAATAAAACTGCTGACAAATAACCCTGAGAAGATTCGTCAACTCACCGAAGCTGGTATCAAAATTGTGGAGCGACTCCCTCTCATAGTCGAACCCTCGGAATACAGTAAAGCCTACATTGAGACCAAGGCAAGACGATCTGGTCATCTTTTTGGGAAATATGCTGATATACATGATATTCAAGATATTCAATCAATTGACCCTGAGAATCTTAGTTAATCCACTTTTTTCACTTGTTTCTTCCCTACAGATTCGACATGTTGTCTTAGCACATCTTCCGAGTTGTCAGCCTTGACAAACACAGGGACACTGTCAAGGCCCGTTGCGATATAACTTGACAAGAGCCATGATCCCGGTGGAAACTCCAGAGTCTTGTCCAGAATGCTCAGGTCTATCTGAAATGAGCTGCTTACGACAGTTCTGTCATAAGGTCGTGGTAGGGTGCCCACAAAGAAGGTGTGAAGTTGTTGCATGATGTTTGTGTTCAGATAAGCAATTCTCTGAGTAGCAATCGCTCCGCCAAGACCATACTTCCTTCCTTGTCTTAGCAGTCTCTCGACAGCAGCACTACACTGTCCAAGGTGGCCACTAGCGTTGGAGGGGATAAATTCCTGTGCCTCATCAAAGACAAAGAGAATCTGTGGCTTTATCTCAAAGCTCTTCTTTCGATAGCGAAGTGCAGCACTTGTCAGTTTGATTACAAGGTCTCTTATAGTATCCGGGTCTGCGATTGAGATGCAGACAACCCTTTCGGGACCACTTAATTTCTTCATCAATTCCTTGATTGTTACCCCAGTGCTTTTGGCTTTCTGAGCTCTAGACAACACGCCTTTCAATGTAGACCTTGTCGTAGCCCATGCAAATACTGTTGACTTGTCATGAACTTGGTATGTTTCCATAGCTTGTTTCGCCACAGAGTCCAATTGGTCTATGAACGCGATATCGATTTCTTCATGTTCAGATTTACCTGCTTTGTCGATGAACGATGCAACAAAATCCATGATGGCGTCCATTGCCTGCACATATGTTGGTCTATTCGAGTTCTCTGTACGAATTCCACTCATTTCCTGAAGCAAGCTACTATAGGTTGGCACTTGAGTAAGGGGTCGGTTGTAGAATGTTACCTTCTTCTTGTCATATATTTCCCTCAAAACAGAGTTGGCACGGTCATCTTCCTCGAAGTCCCTAGGTTTCACAACAGAACGTGCAAAATTCTCTGCGGTCTTGGCTTCATCCTCAAGTACAATCAAACTCTCTATTTTTGGGTCCATGAAAACATCGCTTAGTAGGAATGGGTACTCGCAGCTTATATCGAAAATCACAAGCTTTGTCTCTTTATCATGATAAAGGACCCGTCGGAAAAGATTGGCGAGAAGATTGCTTTTTCCGCCGCCTGTAAAGCTAAAGACTCCAAAGTGATAGCGCACAAGTTTTGGCAGGTCGACATAGATTGGTATTTCCTGTCCGGATTCCATGAACATCCTGAGAACTCCGACGCGAGGGTCTTTCTTCGGGTCTGAAGAAGTGGTCTTCTTCTGGTATCCTATTGCCTCTTTGACCCGGGCATTGTAAATCAAGTCGACTGTTTCCATATCAATCAGATATGCTCTCTCACCAACAAGAGGATAAGAGAACCCCTTCCTGAACTCAATCTCTCCATTTTTATGAATGATAAGATCGTAGTTGATTGGCACTGCATTCATATGAACCATCATTGTGGCTTGGTCATCAGTGGACCAGTCTGGAACAGACTGCTCGATTATCTCCATTTGTAGAGGGAAGTAGTGACTATCACTTACTCCTCCAAGTCCATAGTGAAGTGGCCAGACTTTGCTAATCACCATCACGGTATATCTTTCAAGCCCTTCCTTGATGGCTCTCTTAGACTGACCCCTGAAGTTCTTAACCGCAAGAAGCATTCCCTCCTCGAGTTGAGCCATTAGCTCCTTGTTGTAACGAATCTTAATCCTACAATCATAGCGTGCAGCCGAACCTGACCACTCTGATGTGTAGTTTGCGGCAATAGGGATGACTCTAGCAAGCCTCCCCTCAAATGCACCTTCAAAGTCTGTGAAAAGTCTTGGTCTACTATGTTCTTCTTGTTTGTTCAATACTTGACCTCCTTTCTCGAAAGCTGCTAAGATAAAAGAGGAACTCTCTCAAGTCTGGACGATTCACCAACCAAACTCCAGCGCTCTCAATCATACCCTTGAACTGGCTGAAATAATATTTTGCGACCTTATCTGCGATGTAGAGTGGTCTGAGATGACCGAAGAGATCAGGGACACTTCTACTTGTCATGGCATAGAAAATCGAGATGATGAATGATTGGACTGGATTATTTATCCCCTCATAAAACAGGACATCAACTGATTCTGGACTGTCCGGTCTGTTTTCATAGTCATGAGGAAGAGTCGTTAGTTGCTCTGAGTCTGTATCAAACTCAGGATAAATGAGTCTATCATAGAGCAGAACATTGCTGCGGAGTTTTGGATCTGAGGTAGCTTGACAGAGTTGGAAGTATGATTTCGCAAAAGTCCTTTCCAAAGATATTTGGTTGCGTCGTGCTCCTGAAACCAGACCTGGTCTTCTCTCAAAATGCGGGACTATTGTCTTGAAAGCTGTGTCATATTCCACCGTAGCCCACGGTACCCTCAATTTATCCTGTTCATGCAATGCTATCCACTGGAGAATCATTCTGTCTGTATCTGGTGTGTCTTGACCCTTTTCGCCAAAACTACCCTTGAACCTGCCTACATGATTAAGAACTGGAAGGACCTGTCGTTTGAGGTCTCTGGCAGACGTGTCCTTAGCAACACCAACTAATAGAGTACGATTTTCCCAACATTTCTCAACCATGAGATATAACGATATTAGACTGAGAAAAGCTAGGTCATTTGTAGTGAGCCAACGACCTCCAACCTTGAAGCGCTCATCAAAGGACACTTTTGAGTCTGTTGAGAACATTCGTCCACATACTTCCTCAACAAGCTTGGTGAGTCGTTCCTTCATCTCTCGATATTGAGGGAGAAGAGTGAAGTATCTGTCCTTTCTCGTGATGATGCCCTTGACCTCGCCTGAACCTCTTATTCCCTTTTCCAATTCCTTGTCCAATCTCGAGAGATGAAACTCATCAGTCAATCCAAGTCTTTCTACAAGTTCTTGACGTGTCAGAGCAATGTCAGGTCCTTCTGACAGTTCTGCAATAACTCTTGGAAGGAGGAACTCTCCACGTGCAGGAGGTGTTGCAAGATCATGGTTCCCAAGTAATTTTCTTGCGTACACCCATTCAGTCTTCGTGAATGGCCTACCATCAATCTTGTATCCAATTAACCCACACTCATGGTCAAGACTCAGTCGGAAGTCTGAGGTTTCTGCATAGAACGAAGCGACCTCTGATGAAAAGACCCTATCGAAAAGCAAGATATCGACTGGATTGGGCGAGCTAGCAAGTCTGTATCCAAGGAAGAACTCTGCGAGACCCATCAAGAAGTCTGCAAAAGCTGCATTGTCCACAACCCAAGTATCAGAGAAGGTGATGGAGTCATCTATCTGCCCATCATCTCCCCTTATTAGTAGAGTCTGATCAATCAATGGCACTTCATTAATGTAGACAGGAAGAACACTGGAAACCCCAAGTCCCCTCTCTAAATAATGTTCATCGTAATTGATTCTCGTATCCCCAGTATTAGAGATGTCAATATCACCGGAGGCACTATATGCGCCTGCAAAGAAGACGACTAGATCAAACACCTCATGTTTCAGGACGGTGCCATCAATTCCAGCAAATGACAGCTTCCGTTTTCCAAAGAATCTATCAACAAAGGAAAGGTCAATCTTGGTTCCGGCATATGAGAGAAGAAGCCTTGAGAGGAAATTGTCATATACTCCTCTCAGTCCCTCGAACTTCGACTTGTAGTCTCCCACTTGCTTTTGAGCCCCTCCCAAAAGCAAGTCCCCTGTCTGCTTCAGTTGGCGACCAATGAATGATGATTCATCGTCATCCATGATACTCCCTCAGGGCTCCATTCAATACTCTTCTAATCCCCAATGAAGATAAGAAGATTACTCGGTAACGATGAGTGTTCGACCTTCACCTCTATATTCAAGCTTTATCTTCATAAGAGCATATGTAAGCCCTACCACAAGAATCATTCCTGCTATTCCTGAGATACCATAGACAGTTCTCAGGCTTCCTGAGAAGTCCCATAGTAATGCTCCGATGAACTGCCCAACCAGTCTTGTTGAACTCATTAGAAACTGATATGTCCCTAGAGCACGACCCTTCATCTCTTCTCTGACACCATTCACTGCCAGTGTCTTTTCCGCACCACTCCAAATAACAATGGGGGCTGCAAGCAAGATGTTCAAAATGAGTAAATCCAGAACTGTGCTACCAAGGGCAAATAGTGCTACAATAAAAGCTGTAGAATATGTTCCAATAATCAAAGCTGCCCGGATATTCCTATCAGTTGCTGATCCCACACTATACATCAGTATAACGCATGTGAATGACCAAGCGCTCCACACATAGGCATAAATCGATTCGGACAAGCCCCATTCATTGACCACTAGGTTTCCCATGTATGGGAACGCCAAGTTCATGACAAAGACAAAACCAAACATTCCAGCGGCAAAAATCCAGAAATTCCGACCAAGTCCTCTGAGTGTTATTACACTACCTGCTTTGGCTTTCATAATGATATCTTGTCCAAGAGATTCTCTAACACCACGGTACGTGGCTATCATAGCTACCAAAGCCCCCAGTGCTGCAAGAAGATGTAGGTCGCCAGCAACATATCCCATGTCTAGGAGAAGCCCGGCAATCACGGGACTCACTCCATCCACAAAAAAAGCAGGCAAGAGGACCATATTGAATGTCCTCGCAGCATTGACTCCACTTGTTTTAGCTATCTCATCAGCAGGAATTGCACTCGTCATTATTATGATGAAGGACCAACCAAGTTGGATTGTAGCATATTCTAGAGGTATAAACGGCCAAACTGGATAGAAACGAAGAGCGACAAGACCAGCGAACATCGGTATGAATGCAAATATCATGGAGTTCTTCCTACCAATGTAATCTGCAATTGTGCCTGATAGCCCATAGCCAATTATCGATGCTAATGTTCCTATAGAAAATGTGAAGCCTATCTGCCAAAGCTGATTTACACTGGCCTCGAGAAAGATACCAAACTGCCAAGCCCAGACACTAAATGAGAACTGTGCAATACCAGTCACGATAGCAAGACGGCGTAGGTTCCCACTCAAACCAAAACGAATTCGATCTTCTGACCCAGTTTGAACTATGGACTCCACTTTACTCGGACTTCCATAATCATGGTCATTCATACGAATCCACTCCGGAACGGAGAAACTGAACTACCAAACTCCTTATGACACTGACTGTCAGCTAAAGAGTCGTGTGACACAACCCTTAAAGTGTGCATTTCTCGATAGCAGATTCAAGCTCTGAATCTGGATGGAAACCCATAGTGATAACCCTGGAAGATGTAGACCTTCGATTAAATCGGGCAGTTACATTTGAGTGGCTGTATGCAAATGGTCTAGGTGGTTATACTTCTTCCACAATTGTGGGTCTCAATGTTCGTGGATATCATGGCTTACTTGTTTCTTCATTGAGTCCTCCTGTAGAGAGATGGTTAACTCTGTCAAGGTTAGATGAGGCACTTGTCAACATAGAAGGAGAATGCAACCTCAGCACAGAACAGACCAAGAGTGGAGTTACCCACCGGGGCTATCGTTATTTGAAGCGTTTCGAGCTTAATCCATTACCACAAATGGTCTACAAGACAGGATGTGTCGAACTAGAGAAGACAGTCTTCATGGCATATCGGCGAAATCTCACTGCGGTGAATTATGAGATTACAAATTCCGAAGAGACCGTGTTCACTGTAACACCTCTCCAGACATGCAGAGACCTTCATGCTAGACCTCCTCATCTCGACTTTACACCGCAAATAGAAATTGTTGATGAAAATGCCTACCTCTCCTTTGATGATCGTCCAAATAGTCCGTGGATGTATTCCTATACACCCGATGCAGAATTCATGCCCAGTGAGATAAGAGTCACTGAACCTCAAATCTACAGAAAGGACAAAGCAATGGGCCTGCCCCATGAGGAAGAGATGATTATTCCAGGTGTGTTTCATACTGTTTTAGAACCTGGCGAGCACTTCCTTTCATTTCTCTTTGCTGTGAGTCCAAATCGAAAGCAACTGATGAAGAATCTCGGCTCCCTAGCAAAAGCTCAGAGAAAGGACTTTGCGAAGCTTAGATTTGAAGAGCTGCGACGGAGAAAGATACTGAATGACCGAGCCTATTCCATGTCATCAAGGGAGAGAGACGAAGACATTGAGTGGCTCATTTTAGATGCAGACACATTCATTGTCGACCGTGCATCAACTAAGATGCGGTCTGTAATTGCTGGGTATCATGAGTTAGCTGATGTAGGATTGGACGCTCTCATCTCACTACCCGGTTTGACAATGTCAATTGGGAGGTTCCAAGACGCCCGAGCAGTCCTCATCAACTATGCAAGACACTCAAGATATGGGTTGGTACCAAATGATTTTCCTGATCGTGGTATACAGCCAGAGTATGACTCCGTTGATGCATCACTCTGGTTCATCATGGCTGTTCACAAATATATTGAAAACACAAATGATGTGGAGTTTTTGCGTGGTATCATTTGGGATACCATGGAGTCTATAATAGCCGCCTACAGAATCGGGACCAAATACAACATTCATGAAGACCATGATGGGTTAATAATCTCTGGAATTGATGGGGTAGAGGTTTCTTGGATGAATGAGCGAATTGGCGACTGGTGTGCTACTCCAAGGCTCGGTAAGTGCGTGGAAATCAATGCACTCTGGTTCAATTGCCTGATGGCTATGGGCGATATGTGTGAGCTAGTAGGCCGAGACCCATATGAGTTCAAAGCCGTAGCATCTTGGATACGAGAAGCATTTCAGCAGACA
>Ga0180437_10002686_pt1 | contig 27732 bp, 33 predicted proteins | sample SS_ome_4_FD_132410 | JGI IMG/M metagenome (GOLD analysis project Ga0180437, IMG submission 132410) | Hypersaline lake sediment archaeal communities from the Salton Sea, California, USA - SS_3_D_1 metaG | ecosystem: Environmental > Aquatic > Non-marine Saline and Alkaline > Hypersaline >...
CAGGGTGCAAGCAAAAGGCAAAGCGCTACAGGGATTACATATCTTTTCTTGGCCACATCACCCCCCTCTCACGAGCGACCAAAAGAGAAACAGCCCAACGATGACAGCCAGCGACAGCAGAAAGTAGGCCAGCCGTCGCCCGTGGTGATAGCTGGCGACCTGCTGCCCGTGGTTGGCGTGTTCCTCCACGCCAACGGCCATCTCCTCCACGTTATGAGAGCGATAGCCCAGGATCTGCCCCAGCCACCAGGCCCGGGCGCAGTACTCGTACTGGCCGATCTCGCTGGCACGGATGATACGGTCGGTGTCCCTACCCATTGACCTTTTTCTCGAAATCGCGCAGGGCCTGTTGCAGCTTCTCCTGCCGCAGGCTCATGGTCAGATCCCCCCGCGTCCGCTCCAGCACCCCCCGTACCATGTCGGTGGTGCGGCGCAGGCCACCGGTGACAGCGTTGGGGAAATCAATGGTGACCAATACGCCGTAGATGTCATCCATCATGGAGAGGATTGCTTCTCCCCGTTCCAGTTCCCCGTGACGGATGAGGTCCAGCACATGTCGGCGCAGCTCGCCTGCTGCCTCGCCCAGACCGTTGAGGTAGGCCGCGTATTCCACGCCTAATTCGTCGGGGTCGGGCAGGGGACGGTCGGTGACGAGGGCGTAGGTGATATTGGCCTCGGCGAATTCCTTGAGAGCGTCTTGGGTGTAGCCAGCGTGGTATAGGTCGGCATTGCCGTCCACGCCGTCCACCATTTCGGAGGCCAATGCCTTGGCCGTGGCCAAAAGCTCTGTGGCATTCTCGAATTCGCCCCGGTGGGTGGCCCGGATAGCGTTGGCGCAGTGGCGGATCAGTTCCCGCGAGAGCCGGAGTGTCTGGTCTCGCACCGTGGTTTTGGCTTCAAAGTTAGTGCGGATCTTCTCAGTGATGTTTTCCAGATTCTCCAAAATCTCCTCCCAATGATAGGAGCAGAGAGAGGTTTCTCTGCTCCTGTCTGGCTGTCTTATCTGTTCTGTTCGTCACCAATTATACCCTTTTTCAGTCCCGATCGCAAACGCCAAGCTCTCAGATCATTTCCTGAACCCGATGGGCCTTGAACACCTCTTATTCGCTCAAGAGATCTTTTTCCGCCTGCCGTCGAACTTGGGCCGCGGCCTCGGATAACTCGCGGATGTCAGTAAAAGCCCTTTCCTCGCTGGTGAGCAGACCGATGAAAAGGTCTAGCGGCGGGAACGCGTCTTGCTGCTCTCCCTTCTCCTGTTCGATGACGGTGGCCGGGCCTTGGAGTGCGCTTTTGAAATCTCTTTTGATCTTCTCTATCAACGCCTGGGCTCTGGCGGGTGCGGTGATGACGACGAAGTCATCCTCGCCGGCATGACCGACGAAATCATCTACAGTGCCCAGTTCTCTGACGGCTTGCAGCAAGGTGTTGGCAGTGATACGTAGGACCACCTTGGCTGATTCCAGGCCGCAGTCTTCCTTGAAAGGTCCAAAGCCGCTGATACCGGTATACATAAGAGCCCAGTTTTCGCGGCGCAACAAAAGCCTGAATTGGTCCTCGATTAACCTGCCGCTAGGCAGACCCGTGATCCCATCCATTGACCTCTTTTGCTGGATCTCTCGCACGGTGTTCTGTACCCGAGACTTTAGCTCTTCGATATCAAAGGGCTTGGTGATGTAATCAACCGCTCCCAGTTCCAGTCCCCTCAGCTTGTCGTCCTTCAAGATCCTCACAGTCAAAAAGATGACAGCGATGTGTTTGGTCAGTGGGTTGCTGCGCAGTCTGCGGCAGACTTGGTAACCATCCATGTCGGGCAGATGGATGTCCAGAATCACCAACTCGGGCATCCTCTCTTCACATAGGACCAGGGCCTCTTCCCCATAGGGGGTTGTCGCAACCTCGTAGCCAAGGCCCTGGAAAAGGGTGTCCAACATCTCGGCCAGTTCAACGTCGTCTTCTACAATCAGGATTCGCCCCTTGTCTGTCATCGTTTTACCTCTTTGCTGTCAATTCCGAAAGCTATGTCAACCGTCGCTGTGGGCTTCCAATGGGTGGTGGGCAGGCAAGCCATTGGAAGGAACGCTGATTCACGGGCGGGCCCTGGGCAGCATAAAGATGAATTTGCTGCCCCGGGCTGGCTCTGATTCCACCCAGATCTTGCCGCCATAGTTCTCGATCATGCGCTTGACGATGGCCAGCCCCACGCCGGTGCCTTGCGGACAGATGGCCCTGGCATTGGCCGTGCGATAGAATTCTTCAAAGATTTTGGACAGATCATCGGCTGCGATGCCAATTCCAGTGTCTCGTACCGTGCCGACTGCATAGTCGGGGTTGTGGGTCAGGGAGGCCACCACGATGCCACCTGCCTCGGTGTATTTGATGGCGTTGCTGATCAGGTTTGTCCAGATGGCCTTGATGTGATCTGGTTTGGCCCTTACCAGGGGCATGTCGGGGACAATGTCAACACTCAGGAACAGGTCCTTGTTCTCCGCCTCTACTCTCATCAGTTCCTCAACGTTGCGCAGCACGTCGGCCAGTTGAATCGTTTCCGCTTCTTCTACTTGAACCTCTGCCTGTCGCGCCCCGGTCAGTTCAAGCAGGTCTTTCACCAGGTCCAGGAGTTCGGTGGTACGTTGTTGCGCCCGTTCCAGAATCTGCTGCTCTTTCTCACGTGAGGCAAAGCCCCCCAGAACCAGGTCCAGGCAACTGTAGATAGTGGACACCGGAGCCCGCAATTCGTGGGTGACGGTCACCATGAACTGTGTTCGGGCTGCATCCAACTTTTGCAATTTTGTGTTGAGCTCTGCCAGTTCCCGGCTTTTGGCTTCGTGAGATCGGCTGACCTCCAAGAGTTCGTCGGTTCTGGCCCGCAGCCTGGCGCTGATCGAGGAGGTCATGTAGACGACCAGAAACAGGGTGGTGGTCATCACCAGAACGCTGGCCCCCACGTAGGTCCCGTGGTGATACAGATCAGGGTTGACGAGGCCCACCAGGTTGTAGTGGGGGACAAGGCCCCTGTATTCGAGGAGGGCCATGGCTGCGAAAAGTGAGGAAGCCAGCACGGCTACCAGGAAGCTGGCTGCAGGGGATAGAAGGATACTAGCAATGATCATATGGAAGACGAAAAAGAGGGCAAAGGGGTTTTCCACGCCACCAGCAAAGTGCAGGAGTGTGGTGAGGGCGATAAGGTCCAAGGCTATTTGCACGTAGACAAAAACCGTAGATTGGCGTAACCTCATCGCCGTTGGCCCATGGGCGCGGAGCCGGCGGGCGTATAGGAGGAACAAAAAGTTGTAGAGGGCGATGGCGGTCGTGACAGCGATGAGAGGGCCTTGCAGCAGCAGACCAGGGAGATAAAAGTTGACCACGACGATGGTCAGCAGAGTGCCCACCACCGCCAGCCAGCGTAGACTGATAAACCAGTCAATGCGTTCTATCAGTTCAACCCGCAGGGGGAACTGTTCTTCCATGATTTGTTCCTGGCTGTCTTCACCCTTGCCAAGGTTCCGAAGACCTTGGCAAGGGTTCAAATCACTTTTTCTTCAATATGCGGTTGGTCAATTCCAGCAATTCGGGGAGCGGCACCGGTTTGCTGAGGAACTGGTCAACGTGCAAATAGCGGTCAGTGGGAAAGTCGCCCACGTATTGGGTGTCGGTGATGGCGGTGATCATGACCACCCGAATACCCCGTAAATCGGGATCTTCCATCATCGCCTCACTTACGTCTACCCCTTCGGTGGGATGGGCCATCATCACGTCCAGAAACACCAGGTCTGGCTTCTCCTGGCGCATCAGTGCCAATCCCTGGGAACCATCGGCGGCGGAGAAAACCTCAAAACCGTCCGTTTCCAGCGCCGTCCTCACTACCTCCACAAAGTCGGGGTCATCGTCAATGATCAGAACTTTTCCCTTGGTGGTCATGGGCTGCCTCCTTTCTTGGCTTGCACGTGACATAATGTATTTATTACATTATATTTCCAAACTTGGGAAATGTCAAGAGGAGTTGCTAATCGTCGTCTTCTCCGAGTTGTTCTCGGGTGCGGCGCAAACGCGACGAGATGACGTCAGCCAGACGTTTCATCACCACGAAGCCGATGTGAGCGTTCTCCTCGAACAGGGCGCTGAGATCGGCGCTCTTGATAGCGATCACCCTCGCCCTTTCCAAAGCTCGCACAGACGCGGTGAAACGGCGCTGTTTGACCAGCGCTGACCAGCCAAAGATCCGCCCAGGAGTGACTTCCTCAATAGTGACGTCGCCATTGGGTTCAAGGTCGGAGCGTAGCTGCATCTGGACAGCTACCCGTCCCTCTTGGAGGATGTAGATTTTGTCGGCGACCTCGCTCTCTCCAAAGATGACTTCTTGGGGCTCGTGAGTCTCCTCGTGGCAAATCTGGGTGATCTGGCCCAATTCCTCGTCGCTGAGATCAGCGAAAAGTTCGCATTGCCTCAGGGCATCAATTGAGATCATTTTCCTCTACTCCTATTCCAGAAATGATGTCATTGCGAGCAAAGCGAAGCAATCTCTGTTACTCTGGGATTGCGGAGCCTGTTCCGAACGAGGTGAGGGATCTTGCTCCTCGCAATGACCAAGACGTACCACATCTATACAAAACTCTCCAGGAACTGAGAGATCTCTGTATAGGTAAAGACGGGGCCGTCAACGCAGACAAATTTCTCCCCCAAGTTGCAGCGGCCGCACTTGCCGATGCCGCATTTCATCTTGGCCTCTAGGGTGGTGATCATCTGCTCAGCGGTAAAGCCCAGTTTTTGCAGGGTGAGCATCACGAATTTGATCATGATGGGCGGACCGCAGGTGATGGTCACCGCGTTCTCCGGGGAAGGGGCCACCTTCTCCAGAAGCTCGGTGATGAGGCCCACGTTGTCCGTCCAGGACTCGTCACCCTGGTCAACGGTCAGGTGCAGTTCGGTGCGTGGCGCGGCCCGCCAATCATCATATTCGTCGGTAAAGACCAGCAGCGAAGGATGGCGCGCCGCCCACAGGATGGTCAAGTGGCCATAGTCCTCCCGCTGGTCCAGGATGGTATGGATGACCGGCCGCAGGGGCGCGCCGCCGATGCCCCCACCCAGGACGATCACGTTCTTGCCCTTGATCTCCTCCATAGGGAAACAGTTGCCCATGGGTCCGCGCACCCCCACGATGCTCCCTTCTTCCATGGCGTGTAGCGCTGCAGTGACCGTGCCGACTTTGGCGATGGCAAAGTCCAGGGCCGGGCCCCGGGAGGGGATGGATGCCAGGCCGAAGGGAGCCTCGCCCACCCCGAAAGCTGAGAGGAAGGCAAACTGGCCAGGGAGGTAGGTAAAGCGCTCGCAAGCCTGGGAGTCGTTCAACTCTACTTGAAATAGTTTAATGTCGGTGGCCAGGTCTTTGACCCCAACCAGCGTGCCCAGATATGGGCGCATGGGATTCGTTGTTTCCATCATCAGCCCATCCTTTCACTTCTTACGTTTCATCCACCAATCTGGCCACATCTCCCAGCATCTCGGCGATGTCAATGCTGACCGGGCAGGCGACGATGCAGCGGCCACAGCCCACACAGGCCACGGGGCCGAAATCCTGGGGGCAATAGTGGAATTTGCAATAGAAGCGGTTGCGCAAGCGTTGCATCTTGGTGGGGCGCGGGTCGTGGCCCCCGGCGATGCGGCGGTAGCCCTCGGAAAGGCAACTGTCCCAGGCCCGCAGGCGTTGTATGACGCTGCCCTCGACGCCCGACTGGGTGACATCATCGCGCACGTCGAAGCAGCGGCAGGTGGGACAGACATAGGTACACACCCGGCAACTGAGGCAGCGGTCGGCCAGGCGCGCCCAAACCCCATCATCGAAATGCTGACGCCAGACCTCCTGCGAAGGCACCGACGCACTTTCTGAACTGAGCTTGGGCTGAGGGCGCTTCTGGCTGGCCTTGCTCAGAGGCAGGCTGGCGGCCAAGTCTTCTCCCTTCTTTGTGACGATCTGGACCAGGTAGCTATCTCCAGCTTCGGTCAGCATGGCGTCCATGTCCCCCGCCTCGTCGGGGGCGCTGTCCAGGCTGGTGCAGAAGCAACCGGGCCACATCTCTGGACAGGCTAGCCCGATGAGGGTCGTCTTCTCCCGGCGTTCGGCGTAGTAGGCGTCGGCCGGCTGGTGCTCCAGGAGCAAGGCGTCCAGCACCTTTAACCCTCGCGCATCGCAGGGACGCACTCCGAAGACGACCTGTTCCCGCTCCAGCGGCGGTTCGGCCAGGCTCACCTCACCGTGCCCTTTGGTGATGGCCAGGATGGCCTGGGTGTCTGGAAAAAAGTGCTCCTTGGGCGACATGTCCGTCCGGGTAAAGTCAAAGGCGATCTCGTCGGTCGAGGCCACGCGCTTGTAAAGGACGTTGTCTCCCACCACCGCGGGTGCGATGACGGTGTACTCTTCCATGAGCCGGGTCAGCCAGGCGATCAGATCCTTTCTGGTTGTAGCTTTCATGGTCTTCCCCCTATCACAACGGCAGGTCTTCGTCGCGTTTGAAGGTAGCCAGCGGTGGCGGGGTCTGGGGATCGCCTCCCGACCGGTAGCCGAACAGGTCAGCCACCTCTTTGGCGATTTTGCGGTTGAGCAGGCTCAAAGGGATACCCACCGGGCAGGCTCGTTCGCAAGCGTCGCATTCCACGCAGCGTCCGGCCAGGTGGTAGGCGCGCATCACATGGTAGAAAAAGACCTCCGGCAGGTCAATGGCGATCCCCATCCAGGCCGGGTCTACCTGTTCGGCCACGCACTCGTAGCAGTAGCAGCCGGGGCAGGCCTGGCGGCAGGCGTAGCAGCGGATGCAGCGCTGGAACTCTTGGACCCAGAAAGCTAACCGCTCCTCGGCGGTCATGGCCTCCAGTTCGGCCAGGTCGGCCCAGTCCTCCTCCACATCCTCGACCTCCGGTGGTTCCCCGACCAGGGTGTCATAGAGCACCGGTACCCGCTCCTTGCAGCGGCGGCAGCGAGCTTGCAACGGGCTGCCCTCGCCGTCCTCCCACATCCCAGGACAGGCGATCCCGATGACAAAGACCCGTTCCCGCGCCACCTGTCCTTCGTGCAGGAGCACGTTCAGCGCCCGCACGTCGCAGGGCTTGGCCACGATGGCCACCCTGGGCGGCTCCTCCCCCTTGCGCAGGGGCAGCTTGCGGTCGTGCAGGTAGACCACCAGGTTGTGGCCACATTCCTGGTTCCAGACCAGACGCTCGGCATCCTCGGCCTGGTAGATGAAAGCTGGTCGCACGTCTCCGCGGGGGCCGCGCTCGTAGCCGATGACGCAGTGGACCTCTTCCTGTTCCAGCAGGTCTCTGGCTCTGTCCCGGATGGTCGTCTCCATGCTCTCGCTCATGCTTTCCCCCTTTGCGGTGGTTGCCAGGGGCCCAGTTGCTGCACCTGATCCGTCAGTTCCGCCACCACCTCAGCGAAGCGTTTCCCCTCGGAAGCCGAGACCCAATCAATGCACAGCCGCCCGGCGTCAACCCCCATGAAATCCAGGAAGCGGTGCATCAGGGCGTATCTGCGGCGAGCGTGGTAGTTGCCGTCGGCGTAGTGGCAATCGCCGGGGTGACAGCCGGCCACCAATACGCCATCGGCCCCCTCCTGGAAGGCTTTGAGCACGAACAAGGGGTCCACGCGCCCCGAGCAGGGCACGCGGATGATGCGGATATTAGGCGGGTAGGGGATGCGGCTGGTGCCGGTCATGTCGGCGCCAGCGTAGCTGCACCAGTTGCACAAAAAGCCGACGATTTTGGGTTCGAATTCGGCGTTCATAGCTGGTGTTCTCCTTAGCTAATCTGTATCAGTCTGAGGCGCTCGGGGCAGGTAACGGCACCCTGTCCGGTCCTGGAAGCGCTCGATGGGGCGAGGGATGTACTCGAATTCCGGGCTGGGGCACTGATGCATGCACTTGCCACAGAAGTCAATGAAGGCCATGAGATAAAGCCCCTTGTCTGGGATCTCGCGCCTGGCGGCGGCCCGCGCGAAATCGGCCTGCACCAACTTTTCTGGGGGCTCAAAGTGCGTCCGGCTGCCAGAGCCCTGCGTAAAGCCGTCCAGGCACCAGCGGCAGCGCATGTGGTCGAGCGCTCCATAGCGATAGGTACAACCGTCCATGGTGAACTCTTGCGCTTTATCTTTGCAAAGGGCGTTGATGGGGCAGGTCTCGACACATGCATAACCGCAGAGTTCGGGTTTGCAGAGCTGTTCGGGAGCCATCAACTCGCCGGACTCCAGGGGTGCCTCGGTGATCACCGAGATGAGGCGTTGGCGGGCACCATAGGCCGGGGTCAGGATCAGGTTGCTCCAGCCAAAGGTTCCCAGGCCAGCGGCCAGAGCTGCGTGCTTATGAGAAAAGTCACCCAGGTAGCGGTTCCATTGGTCAAAATGCTCGTAGTAGCGATATTGCACCAGCGTATGCGAGGGCGGAATAGGCAAGCTCCGGTAGCCATGGGCCTCCAGGACCTTGGCCACCTTCAGTGCTTCCCGTGACAGTTCCCAGTTCAGATAGGCAAAGCCGAACCACATATATGGGCCGGGCAGGCAGCCTTCCTCAGTGAAGGTGCCCCAGACCTCGCCGATGGAGCGTGGGAAGCCAATGCCAGCGACCACCACGGAACGAGCTTTGGGCATGTAGTAGTTGGGTTGGGTCTGCTCCGGTCCGCTGGCAAAGCGTTCCACTGGGGCAAAGCCCACCATGTCAGCCCCGGCAGCCAGGGCGACTGAGCGTATCTCTTCAGACAGCAGATGCATGTGCCACTTCCAATAATCAACTAGCCCGGGGCCATCAGGTCGGCGAAGGCTTGCTCCACGGCGTAGCTATCGCCGGACAGGCGCGAGACCTGACAGCCGGCTGCTACCAGTTGGGCCTCGTCCTCGGCGCTGACAGCCGAGGTGTCGCCCACGATGAGCACCCTCTGGGCGTGCATAGCCTCAGCCACGCTGAACCCGCACAGGGCACCGACCTTTAACACATAGTTGTGAGCCAGGAGCAAGTTGGTGCGGGTGCCGGGGGCGTTGGGCCGACCGAACAACAGGTAGAAGGCCAGAGGCTTCTGGGGCGGGGGCTCGGCTGTCACGGTCAGGTTGACGGTGACCACGCTCGTCCCGTCGGTGTGGATGTCGGCCTGCGAGACGTTGGTGCCGCTCACGGCCACGGTGAATGAGCCCTCTGGCAGATTGGCGAAACGGTAGCGGCCGTCCGCACCGATCACCTGGCTGGCCACCATCTGCCCGTCCGAGGACAGGACGATGACCATCCCGGCGCCATTGGTCACCGTTCCTTCGATGACGCTGTCCTTTGGCGTCACACCGTCTTTGATCTTGCGCTGAAAGACCACGTAGAAGGAGTGGTGGAACAAGGTGTTGCCCCAGGCGGGTGGGCCGGGTTCGTCGGGATGGCCGCTGTGCAGGTTGACTACCTTGTCGCTGGGCAACCCCACCCCTTCAACTGTAGTCACCTGGTGTTTCCACAACGGGAAATTGGTGCCCGGCTCGTTTTCGGGCTTGTCAATGGTCGCCTCACCCTGGCCACCCGGCCAGGTCATCCGTGTCTTGGCCCCGTAGATGCGGTTGGCGTTTTCGTCCAGCAGATCCACATAGACGTTATGGTTGCCATGATTTTCGACGGGTGTCAGGTGGTGTACCTTGATCACCTTCCAGTACGGCTGCCCTTTCTCGACCTGGGCTGGCTGGATCTCGACCCCGTAGGCGACGGCATCGTTGACAGTTCCACCAGCAAGGGCATCGTTGATTTGATCTTGAAACCACATGTTTGTGCCTCCTTTCTTTTAATGCGCAAAATCTCTGTTCTTGCTACATTCCCAGTCGTGCTTTGCACTTTTCTACCCACTCCGCATCCATGCGAGTGAGCCGCTTCTTTCGTAAGTTCTCCCTCATGATCCAAAGCACATCTTGATCATTGCTGGAAAACCATCTTTCCATCTTCTTCTTACCTTCCTCTGGAAGCGCAACGACGGCCACGCTCCAACAATAGCCCAGGCCTTTTCTCAGGGCTTTGAATTTATCGTTTTTTCGGTCCTCAACCCTCTGTATTGAGGCTGTGATTCCGTCAAGGAGCTGGAGAACTTTTTGAATGTGCTTTTCTTCGCGCAACAAGTTGGGTTCACACAGAGCGGCAGCCGCAGCTCTCTTCTCCAGCAGGTTGCCTCTGCCCCATTCCTCCATTTCTGGTAACAACGAATCCATATCCACTTGGCCAAGACGTTGCAGCGCCATAGCGACTCCTTCCCGGATTCTCCACCGGGGGTCAGAAGCGTATGGACGTAGTGTCTTCAGAACCTCCATTTTCCCCTCGGCGAGGAGTCTCCCCAATCCGACGACGCCGCAGAAGGCCAGGAACTCGTGAGGAGAATTCACCGGGGCTTTTCCTGGATCGAAGGAAAGATAACGCTCGAAAAGTTCTTCACCACCCTCGTCAGCTACGGCTTGTGCCAATTCAAGGTTTCCTCTTGGGCCTGGCAGTCCAGACTCTTTCAACAGGAACGAATCCCAATCCTCAAGCGTTCTGAGGGTTTCCCGGTACTCATCTGCTTTACTCATACTTCACCTGAAAAGGTATGTCGCAAAGTTCGCCTCAGCGGATTTGATAGAACCTCTCTTTAGGCTTCACCGAAGCCCGCCATCATCTGCCGTCACATCTCCGCCGGATCGCAGCCCCCTTCTCCCATTTGGGCCATCATGTTTTGCATCATCCCCGACATCATCTGCGACATTATCCTGGAGATGACCCTTATGGCAAGAGCCACAGCGAGCCCACCTGCCACCGCACCAAGAACGGCGGCAACTATGTGCCTCTTGCTATGAGACCTTGTGTTATGCATCTTTGCCTCCTTCCTTTTTACTCGCCCATGTGTAATGGCTCACTTTACAGTATTCCTTGAATCCAAGCCGGAGATACATATTGAGCCCCATCTGTGATGCCTGCAGAACACCAACCCGGTAATCCATCGCCCGGGCCTCAAGGAGGGCCGCTGACGTCATGGCTGACCCAATTCCTTGCCCCCGTGCTTCCGGGACTGTGGCTACGCTGTAGATGCCGGCTGCACCTGTGCCCAGAAACAGAGTAGAAGTTGCAACAGGCTCTCCCTTCAGCAGTCCGACATAGTGGTGTCGCGGCAGATGGCGTCCGAATCCCAGGCTGACTTCGATATCAAAGACAGCGTTGCCAACAGATTCAGGCATCCCGAAGCCAATGTTCGCGGCGTGGCTGAACTTTTTCAGTGTCTCTGCGTCGCGGACGTGTTCGATCTTTAGACTGGACGGTTTAGGCAGGTCCTCGTTCAATGCCAGCAAATCAACCGCCATACCGAGCTCTACTGTATGGGTCAAACCATGAGCTTCCAGATGCTTCCCCAGATTGGCCGGTCGCGTGGATGGGCTAATCCACCAAGTCATGGGCAACTGGCGTGCTTTGAAGTGCGTCAGAGTTTCGCTGATTCTCGCCTCTATGTCGCCTGACACAAGCTGGGTGCGGAAGACGCCGTTGAACCCGGGGTGTGGAATACCACTGACCAGCCACATCATCTCCGGGTCGTCGTAGAGTTCCACCTGGGGAGAGCGGCTGAAGAATACCCAAAACTGGTAATCATTGGCTTCGATAGCCCTAACCAGGGCCGATGCTGAGAAATCTTTTTCGCTCATCTTATTTGAACAATGTGACAAAACTCGATTGCGTTCAGTATCTATCCCGTTCTGAACCCCAATAGATTCCAGTAGTTCAAAAACCAAATGAAAACCAGTGCCACCAGGGTTACCAGCGAATAGTGCAATCGCCCCAGGACGGACCAGTAGTCGTCCCTCCATGCCAGCACGGTAAAGACCACCAAGCCAACCGTCAGGATGGCAGTCAGGAGTGGAACGACAAGCAGAACTACAAAGTAAGCGGGTGTCTCATAAAACACGCCTGAGAAGACCTGACCAAGTCTTACGACGAGGCCAACCACAAAGATCAGATTGAGCGCACTGACCAGACCAGCCAGGTATCGGGCCTGCCGAGCCAGTTTAGAAGGTGCAGCAGGCCGTTTCCTCAGACGGCGGATCAGGGAACCGACGGGCCAGGCCAAAACCGACAGGAATGCCAGCATGAAAAAGCCAATCAGGCTCAATTGAAATGTATCGGTTTCATACCAGGACACCTTCTCCAGGGCCATGGGGGTACCAAACGTCGTCATGAACATGTGGGTCATTCGGCCGTTCTCATCTTTGCGGAAGGCGATGTAGCCGTCGCCGTCAACTTTCTGGAACAACAGCGGCTCCACTTCTGTCCATAGGCTCGAATGACTGCCCAGCATCGGCGGGTATTCCAACGTTAGCGTGCCGTCGTCATTGGCAGTGACACGCCACTGCAGTATCGGCGTCGGCGGAAGCGCCTTTTCCAGCGTGGTGCGCGCGTACCGATTCATCCGGTAATTACCGGTGGGGCGCTGCACATCGGCCGATGGCTGGCGAGAGACGGGCTCCTCTGGCACAGGATAGTAACGGTCGAGAAACCGGCTGACCAGTTCCTGGCGTGGGTCAGGAGATCCAGAGAGCGTGCTCACAAAAGCATTAAAAGAGACAAAGAAACCCAGGTTCTGTTCAGGCAGCAAGAACAGCAAGCTAGAGAACCCGGTTATATCGCCACCGTGGGCAATGGCTCGCTGCCCGTTTTCAATGTGCTCATAAAAGCCGTAGGCCCAGCCCGCCAGTTGGGGATGGTGGGTGAACTGTCGCCGATGCATCTCCTGCGCCGTGTCCTCTTCCAGAATGCGGACACCTTCATAGCGGCCGTTCTGCAGGTGGGCAATCATAAAGTGCGCCATGTCAGTAGCTGTCGCATAAAGAGTCCCGGCCGGGGCTATGTTGAGATACTCCACCGACATCACTTGGTAGCCAGTGGTGTACACGTAACCAACCGCCGGATCCGAGGCCAGTTCCGGCGGCAATGGCTGCCGGAAGCTGCTGTGGTTCATGTCCAACGGTCGGAGAATGTTCTCTTCAATGTACTGGTCGAAGGACATTCCCGAGATTTCTTCCACCAAGTAGCCCGCCAGGGCATATCCGTGGTTGGAATAGCTGATTTGATCACCGGGTGGCAACACGCGGGGTGGCATGTTATCCGCCAGGTATTGTCCGAGCGGAACCAACTCCGACGGACTCCGGACACCCGTTCCAGTGAGTCTCTCGTCAAAACCGCCGGTATGGGTCAGCAGATTAGCGACTGTGACCGGCCTGGGGTCATTCTCTTCTAATTGAAAGCTCTTGAGATACTCGTTGACATCGTCGTCCAGATTGAGCTGCCCCTGTTCGACCAGTTGCATGATCGCCGTGGCAGTGAAAAGCTTGGAGACGGAACCAACCCGGAAGAGCGTCTCGTCAGGGATAACGGGCCTTTGGCTTTCAAGGTCGGCCAAGCCGTATCCCTTGGTGAAAAAGGTCTCGCCATCTTTCACCGAAATGAAAACGGCACCTGGGATGTGCAACGCCTCCATCTGTTCGGCAAAGAAGGTGTCCAGGAATGCTTCCAATTCCTGCGGATCGGTTGGTCCCTGCTGGTGGGGCGTCGAGAGCAGGACCTGATTGGGTGGAGGCGGCCTACCATGAGCCGAGGAAGGCAGTACGGGCAGCAACGAAACCAGGACAGCCAGAACCCCTGGACAAATCAGTCTTGCGCAAGTCTGCGCTTTCACAGTCTCTTCCTCTCTCGTTGACGAGCATCGAACCACTTCTGATCCGCTAGAACCACAGAGGTTTCGATCTGACGCTCGGGGACCGACCAATATTTTCTCAGCAGCCGATCCTTCTCTTCCGATGAAACCAGTCGAAAACCGTTTTTTTCGTAAAAACGAATCGCCCAAATGGCATCTGCCCAAGTGCCAATTAAGATGGGGCGGGTTGTCTGCTTTCGAAGGTGAGATAACAATTTTCCCCCTATGCCCTGATTTCGCTTAGCCGTGCGCACATAGGCGTGTCTGATGAGGGTCACATCTTGAACGTGTTGGATGCCTGTCACCCCGACCAGTTCGCCATCTTTTTCATATCCCCAGAATATGACACCCTCATCCATCTCATGCCCAAGCTCGTCTTTAGACATGTAAGGTTCTTCCCAGCGGTCCACGGGGATAACCCCTTTGTAAGCTTGAGCGGCGTCATTGATAAGCTCGTAGATCATCTCAAATTCGCTGCTGTCACATTGGCGAATCATGACCTTGTGTTCTTTCTCACCTCTTATCGCACTTGATGGGCAGCTATGGCGCACGAGGGGCCCGGACTTAAGTTCGCGCCAGCGGATTGGGGCGTAGGGCTGGATGGCCCCGAGCCGCAAATGCCGTAGATAGATGCCTTGCCAGCGCCTGGCGCAGCAATGAGCATTTATCGTCCAGTGGATGATCCAAGTGCGGCGACCGAAAGAGAGACCAATTTGGCAAGCCCCTAACGGCAACCCGCTGTTAGGGGCAAGAGCGGTTTTTGTTGTGATCGAGAGTTGAGTGATTAAACACACTCGCTTACAGACTGTAGTGTTCCTTTACCAGTTCTGCCAGGCCCAGTTCCGCCAGCCTGGTCAGTGGGGCCAGCATGGTCACGGTGACCACCCCCGGCAGGCGCCCGATCTCCACCGCCCCCGAGATGGTCACCCGGTTCAACACCTCCTCCTTGGAGATGCCCAATAGCTCCGCTAAGCGGGTCACACCGTTGTCAGTAGCCTCGTTCAGATTCGCCCCAGAGCCCACCATCTGGATGGGGGCGGCCTCCTCTAGCATGTCTTGGCCGAACTTTTCGGCCAGGCGCTTTGCGGCCTCCTTGTCGGCTGGGGTGAGAGGGCGGGCCAGATATGGCAGATCCTCGACCCGAGGCATGAGAATCGGCCCGCCGATTTTCAGGCCCTTGAGCACGCTCACCTGCAGGGTTGCTTCCGCCGAGACATCGGTGGTGTGACCGGCTATCTCCCCGTCCCCCTGCATGGCATGGGCGTCTCCCAGATACACCCCACCCCCCGCCACCTTCACCGGGCAGATCAGGATGGCTCCCTCCCGCACAGAGTCAATGTCCAGGTGACCATCAGTGCGGGCCTCTTCCAGTTGTTCTTTGATGATGCCGTACTCGTGGGGCGCACCGATCAGGAACTGCCCAAAGTCACCGGCGTTGTGGGAGTCGGGCATGTCAAGGGCCGGGGTGGTGCCGATATTGCCGAGAAAGGGGCGCAGGCGGGTGACCACGCCGGGGATGTCGGCCGGACACAGGGCTACGATCGGGTTCTGGGCGGATTCCTTAGGCAATGCCATGACCTTGGCTGCATCCCGGGCCAGTTCCTCGGCCACCGCTGGCTCCACGGTTACCGCCATCTGACGCTCGTCGTCAAAGACCATGGTGTAGCCATTGGTCAACCGGAAGGGGTTGACCTCGGCCCCACATGCAGCGCAGCGGATGGCCTCCGGGCCGGTGCCCTCCACCCGGGTGGGCGGGTTCTCCGCCCCACATTCGGGACAGTGACGAGCCACAAAGGGGTCGCCGGTGTAACGTCCTTCCACGAAGGACATCGTGCCGGACGCCGTGGCCGTCGAGGTCACCCGAATCTTCTGGATGCGGATGACAATGGCATCTCCGGGTTCGGCTCCGTCCACAGCCACTGGCGTGGTGACCTCGTGACCGCCCCGGAAAGAGGGGGTGATCATTGGCCCCCAGCAGCCGGGAGCAGTCTCGGCGACGATGGTGCCGCCATCGGCTACTGGCCCGAGCATGGGAATGCTTGGCCCCACCAGGCCGCCGGTGAATGTAGCAACACGAATGGTTCCCTGCACTTCTCTATTCATTGGTTCCTCCTTAACTCTATTGACTAATGCACAGGTTTATGCTCCATAGCAGTGCTATTTGCGCGTGGCCTGCATGCATCTTGGATTTTTACAAATTTAAGGATTTCCGCCCACGTGTACTAGCCTGTTGTATCAAATCCAGGCCGGACAAATGCTCTTGCCTCGGGGAATGTCTTTTCGATTTTCCTGCGTAATCGGTCAAGGTGCACCAGCAGATCCAGAATGGTATCCTCTTCTTCGGGAAAATGGTTACGCATTGCTCCCCACGCGGCCATCGAACGGTCTATGGCAATCAGGGCGACTTTGGCCGAACCATCCGAGTCCCTGGGTAATCCGTCCAAGACCTCTGGTCTCCCTCTCAAATCTTCTTCGAGTGCCCTCATGATTTTGACCCAAATCAGATGCTGATACCAGCCGATGGTCTCCACGGAATCTTTGAGACTGGCTGCCTCTTCAAATGGGTCGGTGTTGGGTATGGCCAGACGAACTTTCAAGTCCAGCTCATCCTCCTTTTCCTCAAACAAGCCCCCGGCTGAATCGAACCAGTTATCCACCATTTCCCCGTATACCGCTGCTGCACGGGTACATTCGTGGTTCGCGGCGATTTCCTCGTTGAGCCGTTCTTCCTCCATTGCTTCCTCAATATCGAGGGCATCGAGATCCACACCTTCTTGCTCTACTATCTCTTTCAACATATCAAGCGTCCCTTGAAGCGTTTCGGTCAACTTTTCCCAGAAAGCTTCGTTATTTATATCACGAGCTTCTGGATCAACAAATCGTTCCTCGCCGAGGGCGAAATTCAAGCAACGGGAGGTGAATGGACAACGCTCACACCATCGGTCACAATAATTGTAGATGCCCGCGATGAAATTCGGGTTTTCCGCCAGTTTCTTGATGCGCTCTTTATCCATGCTGTCTTATTCTCTTGCCTTGTCCAGCAAGTCAAGCAGGCCTTCTGGGTACAAGGGGGCCTTTCCATCTCGGAACTCGGCAATGGGCTTCCACACGGCAACGAACTCGCCACCATTCTCTCGACATCTGACCGATTCCACCTCGTATAGGCGCGGATCAACAAAGTTCGCCTCGTAGACCAGCACGATTTCGTGACCGGGCTTGCCATCGAAAAAGAAAATGTTCTCGATCACACCGACGTAGGTCAGGCCCGTGATTTCTGCCCCCATCTCCTCCCGTATTTCGCGGACGATACATTCACGGCTGTGCTCACCAAATGCGATGGCACCTCCCAGCGGCCGATAGAACCTCTCTCCACTCGAAGGGTCATGGTACTCGGCCAAGAAGAGCCTGTTCCCATCTCTGAAAACACTGATCACTATGGGTCTGATCTGTCCTGGTTTCATTGCTCAGCTCTGATTTCAGATAACGGACCGGGCATTTGAAAAGTTCATGCCAGCGAATTGGGGCGCGGGGCCGGATGGCCCGCAGCCGCAAATGCTGTAGATAGACGCCGTCGCAAGGGCATAGTGCAGCAGTGAGCGTTTATCGTTCCCGGGGTTGCCAAAGTCGCCGAAGCCGATTTGGCTCAAGCTTGGCAAAGTCGGCAACCCCGGGATGGGCGATGTAGCGGCAACCAGCTTTGACTTATTTCCTGGAGTTTCGACTTTTCGCGGTGATTTGGCGAAGCTCCACCCAACATGTCAGCCCCCCTTCTCGACTGACGGGCGGCTAACCTTCCACCAGCGCCTTCAGGCTCTCGAGGCTCTTCTCCAGGTTTTCGGCATTCATACGTTCCACCATCAGCTTGTTGATCGCCTTCCCAAGGACGCCGCCTGGCATCTCGTACTCAAATGTGGCTGTGACTCGGGTGCCGTCGCCCTCAGGCGCATACACCCAGCGGTTGGTTCCGGTGATCATGCCTTCCATCTGCTGGGTGATGCTCTGGCCGCGCACAAGCTCCAGCGAGGTCATTGTGATGTTGAAGGTAACCCCGGCGGCTTTGTAGACCAGATCCACCTTGCCGCCAGGCTCCGGGAACAAATCATCTGGCTCGGCCTGTTGGATGCCTGCGTACCACTCCGGCAGACGTCGGCCGTCGAGCGTGATGGCATTAACGGCGTCAGATGACGCATTGATAAGAATACTGCGTTCAACCTTTGTCATGACTCACCCTCCTTTTTCTGGTTCGACCTCATGAAGGTCACTCAGGCTGGAATATTCATCCCCTCCCGGACTTTTTGCAAGCGGTACGTGTAGGTTCACTAGAATCAGGTACTCTATCGCTGATCACCTCCCTTTCTGATATTACTGGTTGCCATTGCTTCGCTTAACGCCTCGGCATTTGAGAAGTGCGCGCCAGCGAATGGGGGCGCAGGGCCGGATGGCTCGCAGCCGCAAACCGCCTGTGATCTGACGTGACCGCCTTGACGAGATTACCCCTCGGTATCCGACGTCAGCGTATCTGACTACAGTAACCCCAAAAAGTCCTCCACATCCAGGCAGGCTTGTTTCAAGATATGGGACAGCGTGGATCGTTTGACAGGGCGGTGAGCGGGAACGGTCAGCTTCAACACTTCATCCTATACCCGCTTCTGCAATCTGATATGACTGCCCCGCTGCCGCACTACCGTCCAACCGTTTCTCTGCAAGGCGCGGATGATCTTGGTTAGGGCAGGCTCGGAACCTCGCTCACAATACCAACTCCCGCACCAATGCTCCCTCCTCGACGATCCAGTCGTCTTCCACCGGATCCAAGTAGAGTTCTACCGCCTCCTGGATATTTGCCATGGCCTCTTCAACAGTATTTCCTTCGCTAATGCAGCCAGGGAGCGAAGGCACATAGACGGTGTATCCACCTTCGTCACTGGGTTCAAGCACAACCTGAAATTTTAGTCCTTTCTCCTTGCGTTGATACTGGATAACGTTTCCAGGGTTCAAGTTGAGACCCGTTTCGGCTAGTGGGCAGCGGGTTGGCAAGTTCGCGCCAGCGGATTGGGGCGCAGGGCCGGATGGCCCGCAGCCGCAAATGCCGTAGATGGACGCCGTTGCAAGCGGGTAGCGCAGCAATGAGCGTCTATCGGGCGGCGGGGTGCCAAGGTGCAGCGCAGAGTGCCGCATTGGGACGGCGTCATAACAACTCCACGAACTCGTCCACGCTGAGACCAGCATGCCGAATAATCGCGCGCAGAGTGCCCCTATCCAATCCCTTATGGTCAGGGACAACAACTTGAGCGAAAGGATTATCCCGACGTAGGATAATGTGGCTCCCTGTCTGCCGCTTGAAGTAGAAGCCTGCCCTCTCCAGCGCTTTGGCACACTCACGGCCCGATATCCTGGGCAATTTGCTCATACTGCCACCACAAGCGCTTCAAAACGTTCCGGAGGAACAGGAAGATGATCTTCTTCCAAGACGGCAATGTATCCTTGAATGGCTTCTCTGATGTTAGCGATGGCTTCCTCTCTGGTCTTGCCCTGACTAACGCAGCCAGGCAAGCTGGGACATTCTGCAACCCAATAGCCATCTTCTCCAGGATAGATGATCACTTGTCGCATGGTTTGACCTCCATTAGGGTTATAAGCCGCCGTCCCCTGGCACCACTGAAACACTGAGGGGGATGACGGCACTGAATCAGTGCCATCTTGGTACACTATGCAATTCTCTGGATATTGCTGTCAGTGATACGCCATGCTCCAGAAGGATGCTTGCACTCGCCTGTGTTATCAGCAAGGCCGTAAAAAACTTCTACGGCTTTGCCTTCGACCAATTCAGCAACCTGTTCATACGTAAGAATGCGCTCGGAATTCGGTGACCAATCTCTTCTGGAGACCTGAACCTCAGGCCCAGAAATACGATACAGATGGATAATGAACCCGTTCTCGACGTTGGCCTCGGGATGACACAGCCGGGACAAGTCATCTTCAAAATGCTCTCGATCTTCATTCATCCCAAGCTCTATCACCGCCGCCAAACGTAGATAGTCGTAAGAGGGTTGACTACCTGGGAGAGATTCTGGTGGCGTCTTTATCACGGCAATGTCCCAGTTCTGTCGTCGTGGCTTGTCAAGCAAACCCGCAGTTGGGTACTCCTTTTGGATCACACACACTCTATGGTCTGCCCATTCAGTGTATCTTTCTTCAGGCGTGAGCGCGTTATAGAGCTTTGCGTAGAACAGGGCATGCAAGCCGTGCTCTGTGTAGCAAAGGTATGGATTTTTGACAAATTCAGTACAGAAATCTGCGGCAACAACGCGCACTTTTTCGGATTGCTCAGTCATAATGGCCCTCCTTAATACCACTGTGACGAATCACTGGGATTTCGCCAAACGGCTCCAGTATTTGCAAAGTTCGCGCCAGCGAATTTGGGCGCAGGGCCGGATGGCCCACAGCCGCAAACGCCGTAGATAGACGCCGTCGTCAGGGTTCAGGTCTGCTCGTAGGCTTTCAAGAAGTCGTCTCGCGGAATACCCGCTTGTGTGCAGATCGTTCTCAAAGTTGAGCCCTTGATCCGGGCGTGATTAGGCATCGTCAATGGAGTCTGTGTGCCGTCCGGATTTTCCCGAACCATGGCAATGTGCTTTCGTTCCCGGACGAGGTGAAACCCCAAAAGCTCAAATGCCTTGATAACTCTCTTTATTGGGAGCATCAACCGGAAACCTGGGCATTAGACAGCCACTCCCGCCTCGGCTACAAAGGCTTCCAGCACAGGCGACTCGACTTCAAGAACCTCTTGGCCAAAAGTCTCGATATGGAAGCGAATAGCAGACTTGACATCGGCTAACGCCTCCTCATAGGTGTCGCCTTCACCGACAACGACGCCTTTTAGGCCAAGTGGGTAGGCCACATAGCCATCGGGATGTTTCTCGACCACGACTTTGAATTGCTTGACCATATCATTCTCCTTAATCTCTGGCAATGGCAGCTAACGGCCCAGTGTTTGAAAAGTCCGCGCTGGCGAATGTGGGCGCAGGGCCGGATGGTTCGCAGCCGCAAACGCCGTGGATTGGCACCGTCGTAAGCGCATAGCGCAGCAAAGGTCGTTTATCGTGTGCGAGAAGTGATCTTCGCAGGCAAGCAAGGCGGCAATTTGGGGTGGAGCCTGACCATGGCATTTTAGGTGGCGCCACGGTTTATCGGTAGACTTCCCGTCGGTGTCGGATGCGTGTGATACGAATGAGTTGCTCCTTGTCGTCAATCTCATATACAACGCGGTACTGTCCCACGCGGATTCGATACAGGCGTTCGTGTCCCACTAGCTTGCGGACCCCTGTCGGGCGTGGGTCCTGGCTCAAATCATCAATCGCAGCACCAGTGCGATGTTTCAGCCCCGGGGGCAAAGAACGAAACTCTTTGGCTGCCGAAGTCGCGAATTGGACCTCATACGTCGCCATTCGTGGGTGCCTCGCTGGCCATCTCTGCCTTCAGCGTCTCCCAAGCAACGACCGGTTCGTCCTTGCGCGATTCGGACACCAACACATCGTAGAAATCTTCCCAAATCTCCCCCCATTCCTCAAGGCTAATGACAACGGCGGTGCGTTCGCCTGAGCTATCCACGAGGTATTGCACACCTTTCAACGCAGTCTTGTTTCCCATTTTATTCTCTCCTTCTACCGATTCGATCTCAAATGTTGCCTAACAACCCCAAAGTGCGCGCTGGCGAATGTGGGCGCGGAGCTGGATGGCCCGCAGCCGCAAATGCCGTGGATAGACGCCGTTGACAGCCCGCCGTGCCCCCTGGCATCACTGAAACACTGAGGGGGATGACGGCACTGAATCAGTGCCATCAGTGTCTTCAATGGTGTCAGTGGTCCTGCGCCCACAAGCGGCGGGTTGGCAAAGTCCACGCCAGCGAATGTGGGCGCAGGATCGGATGCCCCGTAGCCGCAAATGCATAGATAGACGCCGCTGCAAACGCATAGCACGGCAATGGCGTTATCGGCGGGGCTGGTGATGTACGCCGTCCACTGCGCCAGCAATGTCGTTGGGCTGTGGCCTGGTCTGAGAGGACACCTCGATAGCGGAATGAGCATGTGCGTCAGTCGTGTGTTCGCTGGCGTTCAATCGTTTTTCTTCTCTCTGATATGATCGCGAAGCCAACCGGTGAAAGCTTCCCGCGTCAATTTGCCCGATGCAACCTCAAGGATGATTTTCTCCTGCTCATCCACAGACGCATCAATCTCAAATCCGTTCAGGACGAGGAAGGTTTCCATCGCCGCATGGCCAGTGCGCTTGTTCCCGTCCACAAAAGGATGGTTCTGGATGAGGGCGAAACCCAGAGCCGCAGCCTTCTCCACAATCGTGGGATAAAGCTCCTCACCGCCAAACGTCATGCGCGGTTGAGCCAGCGCCGACTCCAATGCCCCCAAATCGTGAATACCAGCCGAACCACCGTAACGTTCGACGAGGCGACGATGGAGTTCAAGAACTTCGTTGAGGGTGAGATAACGCATCAGGCCAGCCGCCGATAGAGTTCAGCATTCTTGTTGAGCACGTAATCCACGGCTCGCTCGAAAGCTTCCTCGGGACGGGTGAGCAGTTCCTCAATGCTGACACGTACCAATTCTTCCGGCGCAACGCCGAAGCGAGCAGCCATTTCTTTCAACTTTAACGAATGATCGTCTGGCAGGGCAATTGTGATTGTAGTCATACTAACCTCCAGGCTTATTGTACCTCCAAATAGACAGGAATGCCAGCAAACGGCCCCAGCCTTTGGCCCGCAGCCGCAAACGCTGAGGATGGGCGCCGTTGCAGGCGCATAGCACAGCAAGGAGCGTTTCTCGTTCCCGCCGTTGACAGCCCGCCGTGTCCCCTGGTACCACTGAAACACTGAGGGGGATGACGGCACTGATTCAGTGCCATCAGTGCTTTCAACGGTGTCAGTGGTCCTGTGCCCACAAGCGGCAGGTTGGCGAAGCCGCGCCGGCGGATGTGGGCGCAGGACTGGATGGCCCGTAGCCGCAAACCGTCTGTTAGTCGAAGTCAGCCTGATCAAGAATCTCTTCCCAGTCAAAACTAAGGAACAGTTATCGGATAATGGTTCCAAATTGTGAATATTACTTCTTGGATAAATATTGCCAACCAAACAAGTATCAGTATTCGGCGGATCCAGGTAACTGCCTTACCGCCGCTTTCAGAGCTGTAATATGAGCGATTCACCCGAACCAACCTGCCAAGCCTTTCGTTCAACTCAACGTCCTGGTGACTATCCTGACTTTGAACTTTTCCTCGCATAAAGGAGTCCATATAGTCAATGTATCTGTTTTTCCACATATCTAACTCGCTTTCAATTTCACGCATGCGGTACTGCGTTATGACGTCGAAGCTAGTCCAACGTCGGAGAATGCGTGCCCATAGAGCTAAGATACTCACAGATGCGAAAGCTACTACCGATATTACCGACAGCCGTGCCCAATTATGGTCGGCACTCTGACCAAGCAGAGCTATCCCTGCGAGTGAAAGTGCGATAAAAATCGAGGCGGTTTGCCAAACTTGACTACCCATTTGGGTACTGAAGGCCTGACTGACTTCGTACTCTTTGAGCAGAATCTCGTAACGCCCCTTGTCCATCGGGTCCTCCCAGGATGATGATAGTCGGATAGAGATATTCCGGCTGTTCGAGGGGTATAGTGCCGATTTCGGCTAATGGCAGAGACTGGCGACACCCCACTTACTTGGCTCTCGACTTCCCTTCCCTTCTGCGTTTCATGAACTCTTTCACAACTTCCAGAAACTGAGTGGGGCTTGCTGGCGCGAAATGATAAGTGTAGACATGCATGCCTCCTTCAGAGCACTGAATTTCTGCTCTGAACTCATGTTCGGGCTCGAAGCCGAATGGCTCTAGACGTGGATGTACTTTCCGTCGAAGGGGAATGTTGCTCAAGTTGACCTTGCAGATTTGCCATTCGCCATATATGTCGTCGGTGTCCTTCCTGACCAAGGTGTAGTTAAATCCTGCTCCATCTTCGTCAGCCAGGTGTGCATAGATCCGCACAAGTCCCCTTTCTAACTTAACTGGGGGATCGAGACAGGTGAATCTCAACTGTATGTTGCCTGCGAAGGGAACCTCGAATACAACCACACGCTGTCCTATCTGGGTGAATTCCCTCAAACTTATGGAGCCGAGTGTACTTTGTTCGTTGAATCTTTCTATCGATTCACGAATGCTGTCAATAAGCTGGTCGATCTGGTAACTGTCAATTCTCGTTTCTTCTGCGCGTATGCTAGCTAGACGCTCTCGCTCGCACTCTTCAGCAGTCTTCTTCTGGTGGAGTTGGCTAGTTTCTTCCAACAATTGGTCCGTCAGAGACTGGATATCTGGACTTCGGTGTTGGGTTGATGTGCCCCACGCACTTCCAAGAGCTTGTCTGATTTCGTTCCAGTTCTCAAATCTGTCTTGTGCACGCTTCGCCAACATTCGTTGGACAACTTGGTCGACGCTGCTGGGGATATCCTGGCGAAAGTCTTTCATCCTCTTGGGGGGATCAAACAGGTGCATTTGTTTGAAGGCCTCAAGGTCAAAGCCTCGCAGATTGGTAGAGAGTTCGTATGGAAAGTTGAGGGTCGCCATTTCAAAGAAGACTATTCCCATGGCGTACATATCCAGTTGGATGGTGTTGGACTCCAATTTCCATCCTTCTGGGGCCATATAGAGCACATGTTGGCCGCCCTTGAATGTTCTTGTTCGTGTTGCTGCTCCTACGATCTTTGATAGGCCAAAGTCAGCGATTTTGAGTGTGTTATTATCAATGAGAATATTGTCCGGCTTGATGTCGCGATGAAGCATATGGGCGTTGATCGCCTCGATCCCGTCGAGCAGTTGATTCATCCAAGCTTGAAGCTCATTGACAGGCAAGGGCGAGTTCTGTACCTTCAATTCGTCAAGGCGCTGCTTGAGCGTTCCCTCATGAATGTATTCCATCACCAAGTAGGGTGGGGTGGAGCCAGTGAGGTCCGAGTTGGTGAACAGAATTCTGACTACGTTGGGATGTTCAATCTCGCGAGCCGCGCGTACTTCATTGGCGAATGCTGCTAGCTCGGTGTCGTCACTGAGCATGCCTATCTGAGGAAATTTCACCGCTACGAGCTCGTTACTGGTTATATCAGTAGCAGCAAAGACTAACCCAAATGCGCCCGCACCAAGGGGGTTATCAAGTCGAAGTGTGTCAGGGCCGGAACGCCCGTCAATGATCTGTCCAGCCATAGGTATCATGTCATATCGCTCCAGTGACCTCTAGCAGATAGAACAGTTTGAGTCGACTTGTTTGTAGACGAGGTTATCATGGAATTACTTCGGTTCAACTGGCTAAATCTCCAGCAAAAGTGAACTCATCTCCAGGTTTGAAGGCCCTACCTCTTGACAGGGTCACTCATCGGTATCCAAAGGCCCAAATCACTCGTCTCCTGTTTCAGGTTGTTCGTCTGACTCATCCGGTACTTCTTTAGGTTCAGAATCCAAGGGAATGCTACCGCCGTTTATAATGCTTTCTGTAATTTCCTCCGGAAGCCGCAATTCTGCCGTTACTGCCGCTACTGCCTCATCCATTTTCCTTAACGTCTCAGACGGAAACCGCAATTCTGCTCCAACTGCCGCTATTGCTTCATCCATTCTCCTCAACGTCTCAGACGGAAACTGCAATTCTGCTGCTACTGCCGCCGCTTCCCTCATTGCCCTCAACGTTTCATACGGAAGCTGCAACTTTGCTGCTACCGCTGCTGCTTCCTCCATTGCCCTCAGTTGTTCTGCCGCCTGTTTCCCAAGGCGAGACGCCATTTCTTGTTCCATTACCCTTAACGCATCATACGGAAGCTGCAACTTTGCTGATACTGCTGCTGCTTCCTCCCACATTGCCCTCAGCGCCTCATTCGGAAGTCGATACGCTGCTGCTGCTTTCTCCCACATTGCCCTTAACACCTCTGCTTGCGCGGCTTTCATGTACTCTTCATCGCGTAGTCTGACCTCTCTGACTTCGTCAATGGCCCCTTGTTTGACTTGCCGTTCAAGGTACTCCCGCGCATGCTCCATAAATTGATCTGCCTGATACATGTAGAATGATACGCCTGCTTGGGAGAGCATCTCTTCAATTAGTTCGGGCCGGGGGGCGATGGTTTTTCCCCTGGTGGGTCGCCACCACCAATCATCTTTTCTGTCGTCGGTGACGAGAATGATATGCTTCTTTGCTTCCTTGGCTTTATCAATGATCTGAAGCCACAGAACCAAATCGCCGTATTGCCTTGTACCCTCTTTATCAACATCTATGTATCCAGGAGGTATCTCACGCTCGTATCTTGTCTTGCCTTCCTCGTAGATTTCATCCATTCTTTCAGAGGAGTAGCAAAAACCTACTTTCCCCTCAAGTAAGACAGTAATGGCATCTCTGATATGATCCTTATCAAGCAAATCTAGTTGCTCTCGCTTACACTCATCCAAGTCCTCCTCAAACTCCATGAAGATGTTCTTTATCCCTTCGAGCAAAGAGTCCACCCCTATAACCGGGTGCCTTCCTGGTCTCACCAAGGAGCGCAAGGCTTTCTGAAGGTCGTCTTGAGTTTTGTGAAGCTGCTTCTGTACATCGTCATATGCCGCTGCTTGTTGCCCAATTACACTCAAGCGGTTCCGTTGGTATTCCAAAGCCGTCTGATGCGGGACCCACAGGCGGTCAGCGATTTCTTCGAGGATGCCAATTAACTCTTTACTCGTCTCCGGAGCATAGCGATACAGGTTCAGAAGCACATTGGCATCAAGAACAAATAGACAGTTCCGCCACAATTCGGAGAACTCATCCTCTGTAGGACGATAGTAGCCAGGGAAAGCCTTCTTCATTCTTGTCCCTCCAGTTTTACCTCTCAGCATCACCCGTCAGGAAGTACGATAAAGAATTTCGAACAACGAGACAGGCTTTGGCGGCACCAAAGGCTCGAAAGCACGCTCCGTCTCACCCCACCACCATCTCCGGCATCAGCAGCGAGCTCAGTTGGGCCAGCAGTTGCTGGTCGGTGTTCGGGTTGCTGACGGTTATTGCCCTCGCAGAACTTGTTTGACGTTCGCGTCAGTTGGGTCTACTTCGATAATCAGATCACCGCCACGTCGTCCAACGTAATCCTTTGGGCCATAATTGATTCTCCAAAGCAACTGACCATTCAAAGCGTGCTGGGTGATGGTGATAAGACTTTCACTCACATCTACGCCCAATTCGCGAGCACGTTTGTTTGCTGTCGCTAGTGCACGCGCCAACGATACAGCAAGTTCATCCTGAAGTACATCGGCTGTTAATATCGTCGCCATAACAGTCTCCTTTATCCTGAGAAGAGTTTTCGCGCGTCTCCTATTTCACGCACCTGTCCGTTCGGCATGATAATATAGATTGTCGCTTGCGAAATGACAAACTCACCTACGTATGTCGTTCCTTTCAAGTCTGGATCATCTCGTACGGCGCGCCTATCTGTCTCACCTGGCTCTTGAAGATAGTCGCTTCCTATTTTTGGGTGCGTGTGAAAGGTAGCGACAATATCATCCTCACCAATTCTGCAATTCAGATGGGGTGGAAGAATAATCGTGTCTTGTGCCCCTTTGGGCCAACGAACCGCACTCAACTTGCCTGATGCATCCCTCAAGATAAAGCCGCCTTCTTCGTGTCCACCAGCCACTCCAGGGTGCGAATCTTGCCACGCTTGCTTGAGCGCAGCCAGGACAGCAGGATCATTTAGGATTGCATTTGGGTCTAAAGGCATTGGCTCTCCCGTTGAAAGCTTCCTGCGCACTGATCAGTGGACACGGCTGCAAACACCCTTATGAAACCGCCTCACCCCACCACCATCTCCGCCATCAACAGCGAGCTGAGCTGGGCCAGCAGTTGCTGGTCGGTGAAGCCGTGCAGGGTGATGGCCCCGCCCCGGCAGGCGGCCACGCACACCCCACAGCCCTTGCACAGGGCGGCGTTGATCTCGGCCACCATCTGGTGAGGCCGCGCCTCC